>Ga0114919_10004907_pt1 | contig 10717 bp, 9 predicted proteins | sample BlataG_FD_88682 | JGI IMG/M metagenome (GOLD analysis project Ga0114919, IMG submission 88682) | Deep subsurface microbial communities from Black Sea to uncover new lineages of life (NeLLi) - Black_00105 metaG | ecosystem: Environmental > Aquatic > Marine > Oceanic > Sediment | place: Atlantic...
GGATTTGAGGACTGTGTTTTGCCGGGAAGAACCACGTACTGTGGGCAATGACTGGGTTGTGCGTTACCAGAACCGCTTCTTCCAGATAGGGCTTCAGTCCAACTTACCACCAGCCAGAAGAAGAGTCATGGTGCAAGAGCATTTGGACGGATCAATCCACATGGTATACAGGGATAGGGAGGTCCTGTTCACAGAAATCAAGGAGCTACCCCGGAAGCCCATAGTTACTCAGCAAAAGCAACAAAGCTCTGAACCAAAGGGGAAATACGTCCCTCCTCCGGATCATCCCTGGAGAAGATACCACCGCCAGACTCAACGCATCAGCCAGGCATTACCGGTGTGAGGTCACCAGAGGACATTTCTAAAGAGTCTTGACACTATAGATTATGGGATTGTAGTCTCAGCAGGTGAGCAATTTAGTGAATCTGGTAATTATCAGGTTTCAGGAACAACTACAGTCGCTCAGGATGAGTTGGTAAGGAAGTCGGGCAGGACAAGTGGTGTTACTCAAGAGCAAGTATACCGGACAAATGCCTCCGTCATAGTTGATTATGGTTCAGGCAAGCAGGCTTATTTCGTGGACCAGATCATGATTTTCCAACCTTTCTCGCAGGGGGGCGACTCCGGCTCCATGGTCGATAAAGATGGAAAATTTGCCGGACTAGTTTTCGCCGGTTCTGCTGACTACTCTATTGTTTGTAAGGCGAATTATATTATTGAAGGACTTGGTATATCGGTTGAACCGACAGTTCCACCAACAGACCCACCTTCATTAACATCAATTGAGGTAACACCAGAAACCGCCTCGATAGTAATTGATAGCACCCAGCAGTTTACAGCGACCGGGACATATTCTGACGGGAGCACTGCAGACCTGACTGAATTAGTGACCTGGACAAGTAGTAATCATGATGTTGCCACTATCACAGCTTCAGGGCTCGCCACTGGCGTATCTAAAGGCACTGTTACTATCACGGCAGCCTCAAACGGCGTTACTGATACAGCGACGCTTACAGTAACCGAAGCTCCCACTCAACCAACTGTGGACGTTAACATCCGTATGGAGACTGCTTACCGGACTGCTGGTCCGAACGTATTCGTTTGGGCAATGGTAACAGTGAGTGTCGGGATAGATGGTGCCACGGTTGAGGGTCACTGGGTGGAACCTGCTGACAGTACTGTTTCAGGAACTACAGATGTGAGTGGAAACGTCTCCCTGCAGTCCAACTCGGTAAAGAATCCGTCTGTTGGAACTACATTCACCTTCGTGGTTGATAGGGTGACAAAGGGTGACATCATTTATGATCTCACCGGCACACTAACCGATTCAATAGTTTGGTAAAAATATTTAGAAAAATGGGGCTGGCATCTGCCAGCCCCCGCCATGCACTCAAGACTGTAGTACACAGCAGATGTATCGGAGACTGATAATTTTTATGGGCTTGTGGATGCCCAACAAGGTGCTATAGGTATCGAGTGTGTGCCTTAGTTGAAGCAATCATAAGGGTAGTGAAATAAGGCGCCCTAAACAGGGTGCCTTATTTTTTATAATCAATCGACCAAACATCCGGCATCTGGCATGGCAAGAGGGAGAATTCATACTCCTTGCTGAAACCATAAAAACAAAGGTTTCTGTAGCAGAAATAACAACAAAGTGACAATACCATGTCACAAAAAAGTACTTTGTTACCTGATTGCACAATCTAGCGTAAAGTGCAACACCCGGACACCCCTGTCCTCTACTGTCTAACTCATGATATACAAAAGCAGACGATTATATGCCTGTATGGGCATTATGTGATCAGTGTAAGGTTAAACTGTTGAGGTGATGCGTTCGCTAATAGTATCTCGTGTTAGACGAAATAAGTTATAATAAATAAATAGAAAATTTGTTATCGTTGCGAGAAATATGAACCGCTTCGTGGAAATGAATCTTAACTATGGGCTTAAGTTGGAAATTGACAACTACATAATGGAGGACTAAGCTTAAAGCACAACACATGAGTGTGAAATGACCATAACACAACGGCCTTCTAACATCAATTTAGAAGGAGCTGAAGATGAAACGAGGGTACTTGAAGAGCCATTTAAAATGGCGCTCGTTGGTGCCCTTTTTGGCTTAGTCTTGACCTGAAATATGACCTTCTAATATTTAGTATAGGGAGGCGGCAGATGCAAAAGGACGAAGGTAAAACCAAAGAGCAGCTCCTGAATGAGCTTGAGGAAATGCGCCAACGGATTAAAGAACTAGAGACATCGGAAACCGAGCGCAAGCGAGCACAGGAGACACTCAAGGAATCAGAAGAAAAATATAGGATCATATTAGAAAACACTCGTGATGTGATTTTTCAACTCTCTCCGCTGGGTATCATTCAGTATGTAAGCCCTAAGGTAGAACATATTTATGGTTATAAACCCGAAGACCTTATTGGAAAACATTTAAATAAAACCACCCCTGTAAGTGAATTGCCGAAAGCTTTGAAAACACTAAGAAGCGTTTTGTCAGGGAAAGTAATCAGTAACTTAGAGATAAATCAGGTGAGTGCTAAGGGAGAGATTATTCCGATGGAAATTACTGCCAGTCCGGTAAGAAGAGATGGCAAGATAATTGCAGTGCAAGGCGTTATGAGAGACATCACCGAGCGCAAGCAGGCAGAGGAAGAGATAAAGAGAACAAGAGACGATTATTTTACCATAACCAACCTTACGGGTGACATTATTGTAAAAATTGATAGAGAGGGTAAATGGACATTCGTAAATGATGGTGGTTGCAAGTTTTGGGGTAAGCCAAGAAAGAAACTGTTAGGCATCGAGTTTGCTGACTACTTGCATCCTGACGATACTGAAAAAACAACCGCTGCTATTCAAGAAATGATTAAAACCCAACAGCTAGTGAGGGGTGTGATAAACAGACAGAAGACTCCAGAGGGATGGAGAATGGTTGAATGGAATGGCAGCCCAATTTTTGACGAAACAGGAAATTATGTAGGGATGCAAGTAACAGGCAGGGACATCACCGAGCGCAAGCAGCTGGAGGAAGCACAGAGGGAGCACGCAACGGCTCAGGCGAGGGCAGAGGAGGTACAGCAGTCACGGCAGCGTATCATAGCTATGCAGGAGTCCCTGCGCAGGGATATTGCTCAGCAGATTCACGGGACAGTACAGAACAAGCTTATCATTCTAATGCACCGACTGGCGGATCTCGAGAGAAGCTCGCTGTCAGAGCAGATGGCTGCGGAAGTAGCTGACCTGCGCCAAAAATTGGAGGAAGTGGTGGAGGATCATATACGTCCCATCAGCCATCGGCTATTTCCCTCTATTCTGCGCAGGGGTCTTGTCCCGGCACTACAATCTCTGGTAGACCAGTTTGAAACGGTCCAACCTATTGATATGGAACTGAGTGAAGAGCTTAAGAGGCAGGAGAGAATCAATCCCAGGTTCATCACAGAAGGGGTAAGACTGGCAGCGTACCGTATCGCTGAAGAGGCTCTGGTCAATGCGACTAAGCATGCAAAGGCCAAGAGGGTAACTGTAAAGCTGGGGCCATCTTCCGAAGGATGGCTTGGCCTCACAGTACGGGACGAGGGCCGGGGATTCGATATGGAAAGCGCTTCTGCCGGTCTGGGAATACTAATGATGCAGGATTATGCTCAAGTGGTGGGCGGTAGCTGTGTTATAAAGAGTACTCCGGGTAAGGGAACCGAAGTTACGGCTATAGTTCCTCTTGCAAAGCCTGGAATAAAGTATCCAGAGACAGCTGAGATTTTGGAATAAAGACGAGCGCACCATCTTCCCTGGCTAATTGTTCATAGATACGCTCTTCATGGGCACTGATAAGTATTACTTTGACGTCAGGTAAGTGTCGATGAGCATATCGGGTCACTTCCAGACCATCCGGTTCGGGCATAAATATGTCTGCTATTAACACGTCCGGCTTTGCTGACACGATGAGGTTAAGGGCTTCTGCTCCGTCATAAGCTTGTCCCACTACCTCGAAGTCTTCGCATTTATCCAGCATCGAACGCAGCCATTCGCTAAAGTCACGCTCATCATCAGCCACGATAACTCGATATGCCAAGTGTTGCTCCTTCATTGAATGTACTTATTTTTATGAAATACATTTATTCTTCATAAAAAGTATACAGCCACTGCTGGGCAGATAACATAGTGCTAGCCTAGCGATTTTTGACCTAGTTAACTCTAATATCTCTGAGAGGATTCCAGATAAGCAAGGGTAGCTTTAACCCGGGCATGAATATATGGCTCGTTGGAAAGATTTAGCTCCTGATAGATGGAATTAATATAAGTCTCTACCGACTTTTCTGACAGAAATAACCGTTGGGCTATTGCAGCATTGTTATGGCCTTCCGCTATCAATTTAAGTACTTCCTGTTGTCTGGGAGTCAGTCGGGCTACTGCTGAGTCCCGCCGGGGATGTAGGTTTGCCACCACCGCAGGGTCCAGCACCACCATACCTGCCTTACTACCTTGGATGGCACGTACCAGTTCCGCCAGATCCGGCATTGTCTGTTTTAGGAGGTATGCCCACCCCCGACTGTTTTCAAGAGGCAAACTTGTTACGTAGTGCCGGTCACTGTGCGAAGAGAGGATGACAACGCCGGTCTCCGGCATTTCTCTCTTGATTATCAGTGCTGCCTCAATACCGTCCATCTCACCCGGGAGCTCAATGTCCATAAGTACCACATCGGGTCTGGTCTCTCTAGCAAGTTGAATCGATTTCTCGCCGTCATCCGCTGTGCCGACTACTTCAATCCCCGGCTCGGATGACAAAGTGCGAAATAGCAATTCCCGGAAGAGGGGCTCATCCTCGGTTATGGTTACTCTCGTCGTTTCTGCGTGCATTCTTCGCCCCCGATATCTTTGCTGTCCACTGACCGGGGCCTGGCAATCTTGTCACGTTCTTCACTAGATTATCTCACGCACCACTGCTTTTGTCCATACCGTGTTACCACCATACCATATATCATGCTGCCCCTTGAAAAGGTATCAGGAAAATTAGGGAGACAAAACAGGTAGTAGCACTATTCTAAACAGCGGTTCCATGTCTTAACATAGAATTAGATAAGACCAAAGGAGAAGCAGAAGAGGTAATGAACGAGAGCATTTTCATAGTTGGTTCAGGCGTCGTAGGTCAGGCTACGGGTAAGGGCCTCACGGCTAAAGGATTTAAAGTGACGTTCGTAGATGTAGCCACCGTAGTTGTTAGTCAGCTACGCAGGGAAGGATATGAGGCTTTTGAGGTTAAGGAGTGGAAAAAACAGATGCCGATATCTTTGTGATATCCGTTCCGACCAGCTTTTATTTCTAACAAAATATTCGACAAATGGCAAAACAAGTGAAGGTTAGGCGGCAAATTTTACGCTAAATTTAATGCCAAATTTGTGAGCAATTAATCTTGGCAGACTAGAATGGGAGTAAGTAAAAGGTGTCATTTTTCAGGGAAGCTCCACTTTATATTGGGCCAAGAGAAGCATTGAAAGCGAACAGTTACAAATGAACTTGTGGGGGGAAAAGTGGTAGATCTATATAAAAACAAGATAAGCGTTATCGGTCTGGGAGTCGTGGGATTAACAACCGCCGTGGGCTTTGCCCTGAAAGGACACAGGGTTATAGGCATTGATATTGATCCCGAGAAAGTGATGAAGATAGCCCAGGGAATGAGTCCAATATATGAGAAAGGGCTAGGCGAGGCGTTGAAAAAGTCGAGAATTCACGCCGCCATCGACTTTGAACAAATATTGGACTCAGATATTTCATTCCTTTGTTGCGGTACCCCCAGCAACGGAGATGGTTCTATTGATTTACGTTATATGAAGGGGGCGACAGAACAATTAGCCGAAGTGTTAAAGAAGAAGAAAACTCCTCACCTTGTTGTAGTCAGAAGCACAGTCGTGCCGGGTACCACTGAAGACAGGATAATTCCCTATTTTAAGGATTTGGCAGAGGTTGGCATTTGTGTAAACCCGGAATTCTTACGAGAAGGAACGGCATTGGAAGACTTCATGTCCCCCAGCCGAATTGTCATCGGAGAGAGTGAGCCGAGATGGGGTGACATCCTGCTGGATCTGTACGATGACTTTGTCTGCCCTGTTTTGAGGACCAATCTCAGGACTGCAGAGATGATTAAATATGCCTCAAATGCATTCCTGGCAACCAAGCTCTCGTTTATTAATGAAATAGGCAATATCTCCAAGAAGTTGGGCATTGATGTTTACGAAGTAGCAACCGCCATGGGATACGATAAGCGGATAGGTAGCGAATTCTTAAGAGCTGGCATTGGCTTTGGCGGTTCCTGTTTTCCCAAAGATGTTGCAGCACTGGTGGCGAGAGCGGAAGAAACAGGATACATCCCGAAGATATTAAAGGAGGTTCTACAGTTAAATAGAGAGCAACCGCTTAGGATGCTGGAACTGCTGAGAAAACATATTCCCGAATTGAGAGGCAAAACAATTGGTCTACTGGGGCTGGCTTTTAAGCCCGATACCGATGATGTCAGGGAATCAAGGGCAATACCAATTATTGAAGCGCTGGTAAAAGAGGGGGCTAAAGTACGAGCCTATGACCCCTGGGCAATGCCAAATTTTCAAAAGCTATTCCCACAGATTGAATACACCAGCGCGCAGGAAGTACTGGCAAGTGATGCTACGCTTATTGTCACCGAGTGGGATGAGTTTAATTGCCTAGATTACAGCAACAGTATTGTCATAGACGGCAGAAGAGTAGACAGCGCCCAAAAAGCTCGAATATGTGAAGGTGTTTGCTGGGAAGGTAATAACAACGTTGGCAAGGAAAAACCTGCCGATTTGATGGCTAGTCTAGATAGAATCAGGATTTAAACAGAGGAGGAAAACAGGGTGAGAATTCTTATTACAGGCGGAGCTGGCTTTCTCGGCTCACATCTTTGCGATTCCTTGATTTCTCAAGGCCATTTTGTAATCTGCATGGATAATCTTATGACCGGAAGCATAGCCAACATTCAGCATCTGATATCTAACGGCGGCTTTCAATTCATCAAGCGGGATGTATCAGACACTGTAGAGATAGACGGAGACATCGACTATGTGCTTCACTTTGCCAGCGCAGCAAGCCCGATTGACTATTACGGATTTCCCATCGAAACATTAAGGGCGGGGTCTTTAGGTACCTTGAGGACCCTAGATTTGGCCAAAATAAAGAAGGCAAAGTTCCTCCTCGCTTCCACTTCGGAAATCTACGGAGACCCCCTCTGTAATCCCCAGAAAGAAGATTACTGGGGAAACGTGAATGCGATAGGGCCCCGCTCTGTCTATGACGAGGCAAAGAGATTTGCTGAGGCTCTGACCATGGCTTATCACCGCCAGTATGGTATTGATGTCAAAATTGCCCGGATATTCAATACCTACGGACCCAGAATGAAAAGGAATGACGGCAGGGTTATTCCTACCTTTATTACCCAGGCTCTCAATGGCCAGCCTCTAACTATCTTTGGAGATGGCTTGCAAACCAGGAGCTTCTGCTATGTGTCGGATTTAATTGAGGGCATAAACAGGCTTATGCTTTCAGATATAAATGGGCCGGTAAATCTGGGTAATCCGGAAGAGTTGACTGTCTTGGAACTGGCAAGAAGGATCCTCAAGATTACTGGAAACGGGAGCCACCTTGTTTTCAGACCGTTGCCTGAAGATGACCCCAAGCAAAGGCGGCCGGACATAACCAAAGCTAAGAAGGTCTTAGGCTGGAATCCCAAAGTTAGCCTGGACGAAGGGCTAATGGATACCATTGAATGGTTCAAAATGAATAGTTCAGAAGTTGTCTTAGTTGAAGCTTGAAAGGACTACTAAAGATGACAAAGAAGGTACTAGTAACTGGTGGAGCTGGTTTTATAGGAAGTCACCTTGTAGATAAATTGATTGAAGACGGGCACAAGGTGAGGATTCTTGACAACCTAGAGCCTCAGGTGCACACCAAAGTGCCTGAATACCTTAATCCAGAGGCAGAATTCATCAAAGGTGATGTCAGGAATGAAGATGTCCTCAAGAAAGCGTTAAGGGGTGTGGAGGTCATATTTCATGAGGCGGCCGCGGTCGGTGTAGGCCAATCTATGTATCAAATCCAGGAATATGTTGAAGTAAACACCTGCGGTACAGCCAGGCTACTTGATGTCCTCGTGAATGGAGCTTACAGCATTGAGAAACTAATAGTTGCCTCTTCTATGTCAATATATGGCGAAGGCATTTATAGATGCCAGGGCTGTGGGATAGTTTATCCGAAATCGAGAAGTAAGCCTCAGCTGGAAGCTGGAGAATGGGAATTAATATGTCCTGAATGTGGCCAGATTGCTGAGCCAGTCCCTACCGGAGAAGATAAGCCGCTAGAGCCCACCAGTATCTATGCCATCTCCAAAAGGGACCAAGAAGAAATGTGCTTGACAGTGGGCAGAGCCTATGGGATTCCCACGGTGGCGCTGCGGTATTTTAATGTTTATGGTCCGAGGCAATCTCTATCTAACCCGTACACCGGTGTGTGTGCCATATTTCTTTCCCGGATAAAAAATGGCAGACCCCCTTTGATTTTCGAAGACGGCCTGCAGTCAAGAGATTTTGTCTCCGTCCATGATATAGTCAAAGCCAATTTACTGGCGATGAACACGACTGATGCCGATTACGAAGTATTTAATGTTGCCACCGGAAAGCCAATAACCATCTCTGAAATAGCCCGTATTCTAATCAGGCTTTGCTCTAAAGATTTGACACCAGAAATCACCGCTAAGTATAGAGCGGGAGACATAAGGCACTGTTACGCTGATATAGCCAAGCTAAAATCAAAGTTTAAGTTCGAGCCAGAGGTCAGTTTTGAACAGGGAATGAAAGAGCTTATGGATTGGGGAGAAGGTACCCAGGCCGAAGATAAAACGCAACGGGCCCAGGAGGAGCTAAGAAGAAGAAAACTCATCATATGAAGAAGATACCGCCAAAAACTCTTATTCATAAAGATGGATCACTAGGAGTGGTGAAGACTTATGAATGATTACCTATCGCCCCTAATAGCCAGTTTCGTTGACTGGACAAGACTTATGGGTGACCACCTATCACCCCTGGTAGCCAGTTTTGTTGATAATATGGCGCTACCATACGGGATCTGGCCGGTACTATATGCTGTTGCCCAGCTTCTCTATCTAGCTGGTTTTCTGGTAATACTCTACTTTCTCACCAGGAAAGTAAACTGGGTAGACAGCTCTGAGACTTCAAGGATTTCTCCTGAGCAGATGCCCCAGATTGTCCTAGCATATCCTGTCCTTCGGGAAGACGAAAACACCATGCACACCACGATGGTGGCGCTCTCCAGAATAGACTATCCCAGATCCAAATACAGGATAATCGCCATTCCCAATAGTGACGACACAGATACCATTGCCGCATTGAGGCGTCTTCAGGTAGAATTTCCCTTCCTGGAAATTATGGAGGTTCCTTCCACCCGGGACCCGTCATGGAACGTCGTCTGGCAGGCCTGGGAAGATAACCCCAAGGCTTACTGGTTCCACGAAAATAGTACCAAAGGAGTTAAAGACCTTCCGCCTAAAAAGACACGGCAGCTTATTTACCTTTTTTATACCCTGGTGGCCAGAGAGGGTACCGACTGGGTATTAGATTATATTGATGCCGATAGCATCATGCCACCAGACCATTTCAAGCTGGCGGCTGTCGGACTACAGGAGTACGACGTTCTTCAATCCACCAATGTGGCTGGCAATCTTCTGGATACCTTGCCTGCCAGCCTCCATGCCTTTGACCATATGTGCTGGGACGGCAATATTTATCCTCATATGTCGGCTAATGGAAAGCACCCGTTTTACATACTTGGCAAAGGCCTTTTCTGCAAGGCGAAAGACCTTTTTGACCTGGGCTGTTTTAATCCCTGGGTTACTATCGAAGACCCGGAGGTTGGCCTGCGTTTATGGACTAACGGCAAACGCCTGGGTATCATCGCTGAGCCTTTAATTGAAGAAGTGCCCTGCACTTTCCGGCACGGTATTATTCAAAGAAACCGCTGGATATGTGGCTTTTTCCAATCGCTGAGCAAAGCACTTAAGCAGATGGGTATGAGATTTCGGTACAGGCAGCTGGCACGCCTTAACCTTGTGCCCACGTTAACCATGCCAGTTAACATTATCGGATTACCCACGGGGATTTATGCCCTTTATCTCTTTATAACTGGCTCCAGCATTTTCCCTCTTTGGATAGCAGTGCTCTCACTAATCAATATATGTCTTTACCTTCTGGTAATGGGGCAGATATATTCAAAGATCTGGAAGCGTACGAGGGTGGTTCTGAAAAGCATCTCTTCCCGGCTATGGTATATGATTCGCATCAATCCGCTCATCATATTCCTCTATTATTTGCTTTGGACTATCCCTATTGTTATTGGCTTCAGCATGTATGTGGCAGGTAAGGGAAAGGTCTGGATACGTACGGAAAAAGCAGACGCAGACCGCTGTTTTGTTTTGTATGAACCCCGCACACAGTATGAGGCTACGCCAAGGAACCAGGGTAAAGACTTTGTCAAATTATGAGTTGTATGAGCTGTAGGTTAGATGTTGGTGTGTGGGAAGCCCCCAAGAGAGCTCTACAGACATGCTCCAATAGGGATAAGGTTAGCTTACTTGAAGGGAATTAATCGTGCTGCCTAATTCAGCCCTAGTAGAGAATTTAATTAAGAA
>Ga0114919_10004909_pt1 | contig 10712 bp, 8 predicted proteins | sample BlataG_FD_88682 | JGI IMG/M metagenome (GOLD analysis project Ga0114919, IMG submission 88682) | Deep subsurface microbial communities from Black Sea to uncover new lineages of life (NeLLi) - Black_00105 metaG | ecosystem: Environmental > Aquatic > Marine > Oceanic > Sediment | place: Atlantic...
ATCCTGCCGCTGACGTTCGCCGACGCCGCCGACTACGACCGCGTTTCGGTCGGTGACGAGCTCGCACTGGACGATGTCGCCGATGCCGTCGCCGGCGCGAACTCCGTTGAGTTGCGGAACGTAACACAGGGCGTGGCGATCACCTGCCGTGTTGATCTCACGCCGCGTCAGCGACGAATCCTCGCCGCGGGCGGGCTGTTGAACTACACGCACAACCCGGCGTGACGGGCCGCGGGCCTCTTCCCTTGCGGCAGGCCTTCATTGAACCTCGCCCGGCGCGATGCTAAAATACCCAAGGTAATACCAGGCCCCGGCAACGGGCAGGGAGCAGCCATCCGAACGACAGCGATTACAATCCTACTGGCCGGTCTTGCTGCGGCCGGCGTGTGCGTGGGGCAGCAGGGCGATGTTCCGGCTGAGGACGTGTACGTCGAGATCGAGCCCGGCGACAGCGCCCCAGCCGACGGGGCCGAGGCGCCCCCGCCTCCGCCCCCGCCCGAGGAGGACGCCGAAGACGAGGGCGACGAGCCCGCCGACGATCCGGCCCCGCCGATCGTCAGTCCGCCTTCGCAGTTGCCGACGTGGTCCCAGCAATACCCCGAGCTGCTCGATCCGCGGGAGGAGGGCGAGGAGGGCGACTCCTCAGGCGGCCTGCTGGATCGCCAGACCATTCCCGTTACCGAGCCCGGCGACGGCGACGCCGGCGACGAGGGGCCTGCTCTGCCGGTGGCCGGGTCCGTCCTCAGCGACCGCCTCTGCCGCATCAGCAAGGACGACGAATCCGGTTGGGTGCTCGTTACGTTCCCGCCGCAAGACGACCTGCCGGACGAGCCGCCCCGCTGGGCATTGCCCAACCGCATGCTGGCGGAGATGGTCCGCACAGCCGACGAGCGGCCCGACGTCGTGTTCCGCGTCACCGGAGAGAACACCGTCTACAAGCACCGGCCTTTCATCCTGCTGCAAATGGCGTCTATCGAAAGCCAACGTGTGCCCGCCGGCGCCGGCGACAGCGACAGCGACGACGGCTCGGGCGGGCTGGACAGCGACGCCATTTTGACGGAGCTGCTGAGGGATAGGCCGGCCGAGCCCGTGCTGCCGGAGTCGGCCCAGCCCTATGAGCAGCGAGAGCAGGCGCCGTCGGAGGCGCCAACGGACGACGACGAGCACGTATACCACCCCGGGCGGGGGAACATGGTGATCGACCGGATCGTCATCGTCATGCCGACCGGCCACGGCGAGTGGATGGAGGCGGTGTTCGAGTCGGACAACACCGGGCACGAGCCGCCGCTGCGTCTGCTGCCTTCGAGCATGCTCGCCCAGGCTGAGGGCATCGCCGCCAGCAAGCCGATGGAGGCCGTGCGGTTCCACATCAGCGCGGAGATCACCGAGTACCACGACAGGCGGTACCTGCTCATTCGCAAGCTCATCGAGCAGCGCGACATGGGCGGCCCGTGACCGAAACCGGTGTCGAGGCCCGAAGGGCGGGCAGTCAATAGCCGACGGCGACCCAAGCCTCCGGAAAGCGTCCCCCATCAAGGCCCGAAGGGCCGGTGAGTCAATGGCCGGGGGTGGCGTCGCCCGTCGGCGAGCAACGCGAGCCATCGGCGACCCAAGCCTCCGGAAAGCGTCCCCCATCAAGGCCCGAAGGGCCGTCTTGTGTAGCCCAGGGCGACCCGCAAGGGAGCCCTGGGTAAGGGCGGTTCCCACGATCAAGCCCCAACGGGGCGCCTTGCGCACGTGAGCGCCGGTACAAGGCGCCCCTCCGGGGCTTTGGATACGGTGGTCGTATTTCCCAGGGCTTGCCGTTCGCCCTTGGCTCACGGCCACGCCCTGGGCTACGAAAGACGCCCCTTCGGGGCTCTTTCCGGCGACGTGCCGTCGCCGGCTAACCCCTGCCTGCCGGCAGGCAGGTCTATCGCCTTTCGGGCTGGCGCTGTCGGTAGGCCCGAAGGGCCGGAAGGAGTTAACCGGGCCCGTGAGGGCCCGGTGGCTCGCCCGCGAATAGGTCGAGCCCGGAAGGGCGGCAGACATCTGCGCCGTCACTTGCAGGGCCGAAGACCGGTAATGACGACGGCTTGTTGCGTAGCGGTCGGCGGGGGGTGAGAATCATCAGATCATGACGCTCATCTGGCCATGGATGCTGATTGCGCTCATGCCGGTCGCGCTGGCGGCGGCGTGGGTGCTATGGCGGCCGATGCGACGGACGGCCACCGTGCCGGCGCTGTCGTTGTGGCAACAGGCGGCGGCGTCGCTGGCCGGTGAGGGGCGGCGACGTCAGCGGCGGGTGAAGGCGGCGTGGGTGTGCCTGCTGTGCGGGGCGGCCGCGGCGGCCGTGGCGCTGGCCAGGCCGAAAGTGCACACAACCGCGCCGCGACGCCACCTGGCGGTGGCGGTCTACCCGTCGGCGGAGCTTGCCGGCGACGACGGGGCGGCCCTTCGCCGGGCGGCCGATCGGCTGCTTGAGCGGCTGTCGGCCGCAGACCGCGTGCAGCTCGTCCTGCCGGACGTGCTCGGCGGGCGGACGGACTGGCTGTCGCCGGCGCAGGTACGGCGGCGGATTGACGCGCTGCCGATCCTGCCGGCCCGGGCGGACGAACTGTCTGTAAGTCTTCCGCCGGCGGGCGAGGCGCCGACGATCATTCTCGCACCGGCCGGGGCGGGCCTGACCGGCGGGGGCAACGTCAGTCTCGTGGAGCTGCCGACGGCCTTGCCGGCCGTGACCATCGATGCCCTCGGCGCCGTGGAACTGCCCGATGGCGGCATGCAGGTGTTCGTCGCGGCGCGGAACCACACCGATCGGCCGCTTGCTGTGATGGTCCAGGTGCAAGTACCGGCCGGTGATGGCGCGCGCGCAGCCGGCAATTCCCAACTCGTGACCATTCCTGCCGGCGAGCGTGCAGCCACAACGCAGACCTTGGCGGCCGCCGGCGAGACCATCTCGCTGGCAGTCTACAGCCAGGCCGGCGGCGAGCCGCTGGACCTGGCCTACCTTGCCCGTCGGCCCGTGGCGAGGCGCAAGATAGCGATGATCGGAGAGGACAATCCGCTCGTGCGGCGGTACATCTCCTCGGACGAGTCGCTCGTGCTGGTGGGCGACGCGGCCGAGGCCGACGTCGTCATCGCCAACGGCACAACCGCCGCTGGCGGCAAGCCGTCGCTGGTGTTCAGGGCCGTCGCCGTCAAGCCGTTCGGCGATCAGTCGGCCGTTCTGCAACACGCTCAGTTGGACCAGGCGGACATCACTGCCGACCACCCGGTCATGGCGGGCGTGGACCTGGCTGGAGTAGCGGTGCGCCGGTTGCCCACGTGGCAAGGGGCCGGTTCGTCGCTGTGGGCGAAGGTGCTGGCGGGCGTGGACGGCGGCGCATTCATCGTCGTCGACGAGGCGGGCAGGCGCGGCCAGGTGATCGGCAAGGCCGTGTACGTCTTGCCGGACATCTCGCCGAGCAACACGAACTGGACGACGCTGGAATCGTTCGTCATCTTCATGACCAATGCGGTGCGATGGCTCGCCCCCGGCGAAAACGGCGGCGAGTACGGCTACCGTGTGCCCATTGAGGCGGGCAGGCCCGCCGACTGGCGGCCCGCGGGCATCGCTGGGCGCGGCGACAGCGGCGACGCCGCGCCACTCCTGCCGCCGGGCGTCTACGCGGATGCCGACGGCAGCCTGCACGCGCTTTCGCTGGTCGGCCTTCGCGCGGGCTCGCCGGATGTGCCCGTCAAGCAGGCGGTGGACGCGGCGCAGTTGGGCGAGGCCGTCAGTGAGGGATTCAGCCTGGAGGTTTGGCCGATGCTGGCGGGGCTGGCGGCGGCGCTTTGGCTGGTCGGCTGGGCGCTGCGAGTGCTAGGATAACATTGGAAGGGGAGCGGCGATGTCATATCACGACGCGATGCTGTGGGAGCCGGCCGACGACAAGGCCGTGCGATGCAAGCTGTGCGCGCACAGGTGCAAGATCGCCGAGGGGAAGTCCGGTATATGCCGCGTCCGGCAGAACTGCGACGGGCAGCTCAAGACGCTCACGTACGACAACATCATCACGATGAACGTCGACCCGATCGAAAAGAAGCCCCTCTTCCACTTCCTGCCCGGCTCGCGGGCGCTGTCCATCGCCACGCCGGGGTGCAACTTCCAGTGCGACTTCTGCCAGAACTGGCAGATATCGCAACTGCCGCGCGAGGGTGAGCTTGCCGGCGGGCAGGCCGTCACGCCGGCTGAGCTCGTCGCCGCCGCTGAGCGGCACGACTGCGCGTCGATCAGCTACACCTACACCGAGCCGACGATCTTCTTCGAACTGGCTCACGACACGGCCGTCGCGGCGAAGGCGAGGGGTATCGGCAACTGCTTCGTCTCGAATGGATACATGACGGACGAGGCGGTCGCGACGATATCGCCGGTGCTAGACGCGATCAACGTGGACCTAAAGGCCTTCCGCGACGAGACATACCGCCAGGTGATGCACGCCCGCCTCGAGCCGGTACTCGCGTGCCTGCGGTCGCTGGTGGCGGCGGGCGTGTGGGTGGAGGTCACCACGCTCGTCGTGCCGGGCATGAACGACTCGGCCGAGGAGCTCGGCGACATCGCGGCTTTCATCGCCGGCGAGCTCGGCCCGCACGTGCCGTGGCACGTCAGCCGGTTCCACGGCGACTACCGGATGACCTCCGCACCGGCGACCCCGCTGGCAACGCTCGAGCTGGCCTGTCGTTGCGGCAAGGACGCCGGGCTGGACTACGTCTACTGCGGCAACGTGCCGGGTGAGGCCGACGAGAGCACCTACTGCCCGGCCTGCGGCGCCGTCGTGATCGGCCGGTCGGGCTACACGATCAAAGCCTGTCGCATAACCGACGGCCGCTGCGCGGATTGCGGCCGCGCGATCGAGGGCGTCTTCAGCGCGCAGTAAAACCGGCGGCAGGTGCGACGACACATCTCGCTCCCGCTCGCCGGTTGGTCTGTCGCTGGCTCGGTCGACGCAACGCCGGCCGCCGCGCCGCGCAGCTACTTGCGCTTCCGTCGGTTACGGCGCTCGCGACGCTTCTTCGAGCCGATCTTTCTTCGGCGTCTCGGTTTTCCCATATCGTTCCTCTCGCCCCACGGGCAGCGAGTGCTCGCCGGGCGGTCCCGGACAAGCGGAAAATGATACCAACCACCCCGGCGCGTCGCAACAAGAAAGCTCGCGGCCGACGGTTTGGCTTGCCATGGCGTGCCACAACGTGCCACAGCCGTCCCCCACTTGCCGCCAGTTGCCGCGCCTTGCCGCCACTGACCGTTTTGCCTGCTGGCACCCGCCCGCGCCTGCGATATAATGCCCGCCGGTGGCACCATGAGCGCATCAAATCCAAATCCAAGTTCGGATCCAGATCCGGATCCAGATTCGAAAAACCTTCGCGGCGCGATCCGCCTGCACCTCGCCGAGGGCGTCGGACCGATCGTCTATCGCCGGCTCATCGAGACCTTCGGCGACGTCGAGGGCGTCTTCGCCGCCGGGCCCCCGCAGTGGCGGCGAGTCAAGGGCGTCGGTGAGAAGATCGCCGCCGACATCGCCGCCGTCACCGACCAGCAGGTCGACGAGGAGCTCGCACTCGCCGACGCCCACGGCGCAGCGATCCTCGTGCCGGCCGACGAGCAGTTCCCGCCCGCGCTCAGAACCATATACGACTGCCCGGCGCTGCTGTACGTTCGCGGCTCACTCGAGCCCGCCGACGCCATCGCCGTCGGCGTGGTCGGCTCGCGGAGCTGCACGCATTACGGCATGGAGCAGGCCGAGCGGTTCGGCCAGTTGCTCGCGCGGGCGGGCTTCACGATCGTCTCCGGCGGGGCACGCGGCATAGACACAGCCAGCCACCGCGGCGCGCTGTCGGCCGGCGGGCGGACAATCGCCGTCATGGGCTGCGGCCTGCGGCAGACCTACCCGCCGGAGAACGCCGAGCTGTTCGAGCGGATCGTCGCCGACGGCCGCGGCGCCATCGTCAGCGAGCAGCCAATGCGGACGGAAATCCGCGCGGGCAACTTCCACAGCCGCAACCGCATCATCAGCGGGCTGTCGCTGGGCGTGCTGGTGGTGGAGGCAGCCCGGCGGAGCGGCGCGCTGATAACGGCCCGCCAGGCGGCAGAGCAGGGCAGGGACGTGTTCGCCCTGCCAGGCCGTGCCGATTCGCCCATGTCCGCCGGCACCAACAGCCTGATACGCGACGGGGCGATACTGGCGACCAGCCTGGACGACATCCTCGAGCACCTAGGCCCCGTCGGCGAGCGGATGGGCTTCACCCCAGTCGGCTACGGCGATGGCGGCGATGGCGCAACGGGCGACGGCGCCGCCGATGGCGCAACGGGCGACCGCGCCGCGGCGGGCAGCCAAAAACTGCCGCCCGGCCTGGACGAGACGGAGACGACGCTGCTGACCGCCCTGACCGCCGGGGCCATGAACCTCGACGAACTCGTCCGCCACACGGAACTCCCCTCCGGCCAGGTCGCCGCCTCCATGACAATGCTCGTCCTCAAAGGCGCCGTCACCCAACAGCCCGGCAACATCTTCGCAAGGAAGCGACGGCCAGAGGCCTGAAGCTTGGGGCTTGAGGCCTGAGGCGTGAAGTGAGAAAATCCGTAAAGTGGGCCACCGCGGCGGATTGCCCGCCGATGTTAACCCCAACGACCCGTGGGCAACAAAGTTGCCCACCCTACAGACTGGGCTCACTTCCACCCGTTGGCGGCCCCGGCGCCCTAGCTGGTAGTAAGTAGGGCGTGCAACTCGTTGCACGCGGAACGAAAAGGCACGGTAGCCCGCCGCGTGCAACAAGGTTGCCCACCCTACAAGCTTGATTTTTCCGCCAGGTCTGATAGCATATGAGCCACGTCGAACGGACCGTCAGAGCTTTCGGACCGTTGGTTGCCATGACACGGCACCGACATTGCAATAGCCCACGACAGGCGCACAATGGGTTTGGCGGCAGTTCACGTCAAAATGGTGATTCTCATGATTCACTATCAGTGTAGATTCTGTGGGGCCAAGATGGCATCGCCGGAGAGCATGACTGACTGTACGGAGCGGTGTCCAAAATGCGGGAGGCCCCGACGCGTCCCAGCACAAGCCAACGGTGAAATCACGCGCGAGAAGAAAGGAAACTTGAGTCCTTTACCCCGTGGACCTATCGGCCAGCATGGCGACTCCAGCCAGCTGGAACATTTGCAGTCTGCTCTGGAACAACACCGTTCAGAGCCGCTCCTGAGAATGACCGTCTGTTATGGGCGGGTGTCTGGCCGCCCAGAGCACCTTGGACTGGTGGAGTTGGCGGACTCTTGTACTGTCACGGTTCGCAAGGAGCTCGTCGTCTTTTCGGGCGGCACCGTCAACTATATCGCTCACACGGCCACGGGGGAGCTCTGGTACGACGAAGACAGTCAACGTGTCGCCGTGGAATGTGACGCCGATGACGGCACTTGGATAGTGGCCAAGCCGATCATCTCAGACGTCGCGGAGACCAAGATTCCGTTTGCGCGCAAAGCCTTGAAACGCCTGAGAGACTATGCTCGCGAAGAGTATCATAAATTGCTGGGAACGCTCCAAGATGTCTACGGCCAAAGAGTCGTTCATGCTGAGGAGTCAGACACCTCGGCACTAGTCGCCAAGGCGTCCGACGTATCTCGCGCGGGCCGCAACAGACATGCCGACATGGTAGTAAGGATCGAACGTGCCGACATGGTAACAAAGACCGAATCGTTGGAGCCAATCCCTGGTGGGCCGATTCTGAAAGTGGCAGTACCTAGGGCCTGGCGGAGGCATGATACTTATGGCCGAAGGACCTTCATTCCTGTGGAGGCGGAGCTGATAGGTGGGCGGGCCTCCGTCGGCCTTACCGTGGTGGTCATCCCGCTCTCTTCGGGCGGCGTACAGGTGTCAAGCGTAAAGGGGATCATGCGTTTTCTGCGCCAGAACTTTGATCAGTTCAAGTGCTTGAACACTAAAACAGAGCCCGTCATTGGCGCGGACGTCGCATACTATGTGGCGTTTCAGTATGAGAGCGCCGGGAATCTATTCGTGGAACTCTCCACATATGCCTTCTGTGGGGAATATGAGTGTATTGTCTCTTGCACTGCGGCCCAATCCTTGGTGGCCAAGTACGAAGCATCCTTCCGAGCAGTTCACCAGCAGTTGAGCATCGAGTCCTGACTCTCTGGCACGACCTCCAAGCGCTCGGCCGATGGCAACGTTGACGGTGACGACATGATCGATGCAACCGATCTGGTGATCGTGGTTGGTAGGGCGCGTAACTTCCTCCTTCCTCCTTCGCCCCTGCTTCGCTGAAGCTACGCAGGGCTACGGCGTGACAAGCTGCTGCGCACGCTGTTGATTTGCGGGGCTCAGGGGCTGCGTGGTAGAATGACATCGCGGATGTCTCTTTGAGATGAGTCTCTATGATGAAGACGAGGTCGAAATCCATCCGCCGAGGGCCGGTGGCGGGGAGGCGCGCTGGCACGTCGGCTGCCAGACGCACGTCGGCCAGCCCGAAGGGCGAAATACCTGCCTGCCGGCAGGCAGGAGTTAGCCGGGCCCGTGAGGGCCCGGAACAGCGCCGAAAACGAAAGAGCCCGACAGGGCGACAGAAAGGGGAGTCCATGTCATACACAAGCATGAACTACCACGTCGTCTTCTCGACCAAAGACAGAAAGCCATTCCTCCAGGACGAGCACCTCGCCGCAACGTGCCAGTACATCGGCGGCATTGTTCGCAACGTCGGCGGTTCGCTCCTTGCAGCGGGCGGCCAGGCGGACCATATCCACCTGGCCGTCGTCATTCCGCCGAAGGAAAGCGTTTCCCAGGTCGTCGGGAAGATAAAGGCCAACTCGTCCGGCTGGCTGCGACAGACGTGCCCAGACATGAACGACTTTCGCTGGCAGGACGGCTACGCCGCCTTCACAGTGTCACTGTCGGGCCTGCCGCAGGTCCGGCGATACTTGGACGGTCAGGCGGAACATCACAAGAAAATGACCTTCGAGGATGAACTGGTCAAGCTGCTCGACAAGCATGGGATCGAGTACGATGTGAACGCTTTGTGGGCGTGATCCTCTGTCGCCCTTCCGGGCTCAGCCGCTCTCAACAGGCTACCGGGCCCTCACGGGCCCGGCCAACTTCTTTCGCCCTTCGGGCTCAGTTGTTAGGGCGCGTCCCGATACATCGGGGCGCACGCTGTTGGTTTGCGGGGCCGGGGGGCTGCGTGGTAGAATGGCGTCGCGGATGTCCCTGTGAGATGAGTCTCTATGATGAAGACGAGGTCGAAATCCGTCCGCCGGCGGCCCTTGGCGGGGAGGCGCGCTGGCACGTCGGCCGTCAGACGCCCGTCGGCGGCCAGACGCCCGCTGGCGGCCAGACGCCCGCTGGCGGCCAGACACCCGCCGCGGCGCTACGCCCGCTCGCGAAACATCCGCCCCCAGCGGCTGCCGGGCCAGTTTCGGTAGTGAGTAGGGCGTGCAACTCGTTGCACGCCGGGGGCCACCGTGCCTTTTCGTTCCGCGTGCAAGCAAGGCAAAGATCCGCGGTGGCGGATTGCACGCCCTACGGACTGTTTTCCTGGCATGCTCGTCCGCGTCCCACGCGCCGTTTCAATCTACCCTTCGACAGGCTCAGGGCAGGCAATTGACAATCCGCCTTCCTCCTTCGCTAAAGCTACGGAGGACAGGTCGCTAAAGCTACGGAGGACAGGTCGGTCAGAACTGATGCAGGAACCGCACGTCGCCGGCGTAGAGCAGGCGGATATCGGGGATGTTGTACTTCCGCATCACCAGCCGCTCGACGCCCAGGCCGAAGGCGTAGCCCGTGTATTTCTCGTTGTCGTAGCCGACGTCGGTGAGCACGTTCGGGTCCACCATCCCGCAGCCGAGCATCTCCACCCACTTGCTCGATCCGTCTTCGTACTCGAACAGCACGTCCATCTCGGCCGACGGCTCGGTAAAGGGGAAAAAGCTCGGGCGGAAGCGAATGCCGACTTCATGGCCGAAATAGGCCGTGCAGAACTCGTTCAGGCAGGTCTTCAGGTCGGCCATCGTGACGTTCTCGTCGACGTAGAGGCCCTCGACCTGGTGGAACATGAAGCTGTGCGTGGCGTCGACGGTGTCCGGCCGATAGACGCGCCCCGGCGATATGACGCGGATGGGCGGGTCGTGCGTCTCCATCACACGGATCTGCACGGTGGAGGTCTGCGAGCGGAGCATGGTGTTTTCGTCGATGTAGAAATTGTCCAGCGGGTCGCGGGCCGGGTGCGCGGGCGGGATGTTGAGCGCGACGAAGTTGTGGCGCTCGTCCTCGAGTTCCGGCCCATAGGCGACGTCGAAGCCCATTCGCCCGAAGATGTCGCAGATTTCGTTGATGGTCTGCGTGATGACGTGCGTGTGGCCGACGGTCGGCCGGTCGCCGGGCAGCGTCACATCGACGGCCGGGCCGGTGGGCCTGGCCGCGCCCGCCAGCGAAGCCTGGGTGTCCTTGAACAGGACCTGGAGCGCGTTCTTGACGTCGTTTGCGGCCTTGCCGACGGCGGCTTTCTGGTCGGCGGAGACTTCCTTCAGCCGCTGCATGACGGCCTTGACCGCGCCCTTCGTGCCGAGGTACTTGATGCGCCAGGCCTCCAGCTCGTCGGCGGAGGCGGCCTTGGCGATGGCCGAGGCGGCGTCGGCCTGCAACTGTTTGAGCTCGTCCATGAGCGACATGGCTGTACCTCGCTGGGGC
>Ga0114919_10004910_pt1 | contig 10707 bp, 10 predicted proteins | sample BlataG_FD_88682 | JGI IMG/M metagenome (GOLD analysis project Ga0114919, IMG submission 88682) | Deep subsurface microbial communities from Black Sea to uncover new lineages of life (NeLLi) - Black_00105 metaG | ecosystem: Environmental > Aquatic > Marine > Oceanic > Sediment | place: Atlantic...
CCCTCACCTTGTGTTTGATTTGTCGGCCACCGACCCCGGGGCGGTGCTGGCTGCTGTCGGGTAGGCAAGGCGTGTCTCGATAGGGGCCTCGCCAACCGTCACGATTGACGACGTGGGCGTTAGGCTTCGCGTGGCCGAAAGGAATTCCTGCTGACGGCGCTCCTCACAAGACGAGGGGGCGACAAAGAATCCCCCGCAGTTATCCGGGGCGGAAGTCAACCAGCGAATTCCGGTTCGGGCAAGCCCCGCACTCCTAGGCCGTGCACCGCGAACACGCTGCCCGGTTGCGGGTGCCGCTTCAATTCCTCGGGGGTCACAAAGGCCTGTTGCGACGTGACGAAGAGCGTTTCGTAGTCGGCTCCGCCGAACGTCACGCAGGTAGGCGAGCGGACCGGCATCTCAATTTCTCGGTCGACGCGGCCATCGGGGGCGACACGGACGATCTTGCCGCCGAGGTTAAGAGCGAACCAATAGAAACCCTCGGCGTCGACTGTGGCGCCGTCGATGATCGCGGGCGCGGGAGCGTAGTCCGCGACCGAGAAAAAGGGCCGCCGATTCTCGATGCGGCCCTCGTGGATGTCGAAGTCGAACACGTACACCATGCCGCCCTTCGTGTCGCCAAAGTACATCCGGGTGTCTTGTGGATCGAACGCGATGCCGTTGCTGCAGACGAACCTGAAGTCCTCGGCAACCCTTTCGCAGCGGTGGTCGGCGTCGAAGCGATAGAGGCTGGACGATTTGTCGGTCAGCTTGCCGTCCATGCTTCCGCACCAGTACCGCCCGCGGCGGTCGATCTTCCCGTCGTTGAGCCGACTGAGTGGCTTGTCTGGTTCCGGATCGAAAAGGCGCTCGAAGCCGCTGCGCTCCAGGTCGATCGTGCAGAATCCTGAATTTGAGCCCCCGATCAAGCCGCCCAGTTTGCGGAATCCGAACGAACCAACCTGTTCTGGCATCACCCACACGGTGCGTTCGCCGGTCGCGAAGTTCAGCCGGCGAATCGACGGCTTCCGCGGACCCTTGAGGTCAATCGCCGGGCCGACGTGGTCTGCCCAGTAGAGCGACGACTCGTCCGCGACCCATATGGGCGTTTCACCAAGTCCGTCATTGCACTCCCACAAGCACTCGATCTCGACCATGGCAACTCCCTCGGTTAAGGCCCCCAGGCTGGCAATGTCACGTTAAACGGAGCCAGCGCCGATCCCAACCACATAAGCTTGATGCATCACAGACGACCCTGGGGTTCACGAGAACACATCGCCTCCAATTCCGGTCTGATCAATGGACGTGACAGTGCCCCGGAAACACCGCTGCCGAGATAGCGCCATGTTTCGGGTCGAACGCTAAGGAGACAGGTAATGGCGATCAACCTTCGACGCGTGGTGACCGGGCACGCCCCGAATGGCACACCAATTGTCAGCATCGACGATGTGGGCCGCCACACCGCGGGTGGACGAGAGGGATTCTCCCAGCAACAGATTTGGACCACTGCAGACTTGCCGGTCCGCATTTCACCAGACGGCCAAGACGAAGGAGCGCGCGAGTTCAAGACCAGCATCAAGAACGGGTCGGTGTTCCGGGTCGTCGAGTACGCTCCCGGTGTTGCACCTCGAATCCACCGCACCGACACAATCGACTACGCGGTCGTGATGTCCGGCGAAATCGATATGGAGATGAACGAGTCCGTAGTGCATCTCCGCACCGGCGACGTCCTTGTGCAGCGGGCCACGATCCACAACTGGGTGAACAACGGAACCGTGCCGTGTGTGATCGCATTCGTGTTAATCAGCACTCAAGACGAAACGTCCGCGAGCTGAAGTTCATCCAGATAGTCCCTGGCCGTCCTGGACGGCTGAGCACCGTGAGCCCACAACTGCACGAATGATCCGGTGCTGACGACAACGCCGGGGAGTGACCTGGCGTGTTCCCTGTGAAGGAGTCCGACCGAGTTCGCTCTACAGTGGACCACGACCCACCAACCCCAAGCCGCATAGCGACTGGACCACCAAACGGGTCCCCCTCATTGGGATGGCTCCATAGTGATAGTGGTCGCCTAGTCTCCCGCCGCGAGGTCGCCCCCACGAGGATGTCCCGAAGCGCCACTAGAGAATCGGGTCGATCAAATTCTGTCGGAGTTGCCCAGTAGGGTCCCGTACTGACTGACTGACTGACTGACTGAGGGAGTGCTGGTACGTGGCTACGGCTGGCGGGGATGACGACGTTGATGTGTTACTTGAGCACATCAGGATCAAGGTCACCGAGATGCAAAAAACCCCGGATGGATGGCCGGGGAATGTCGAACTCGCGCTAATCGACGCAGTGCTATCTATTCGAGCGGTCTATGGCGTATCTGCTGAGACCGGCGTTCGCGGCGCTATAAAGCGATACAAGCGCGATTCGGGCCGGGACAGTTGGGACGACCTGAGCGTGCTTGGCGGCATAGACCCCGTGCGGCTCCTGGAAGTGCTCGCCAACAAGCAGAAGACGGGGCGCGTGACGAAGGCCGAAGCGATTGTCTCGGCTGCCGCCCGGCTAGCCGACGCGGGTGCCCGCCACGCAGCGGATATCGACCGGACCTCAGTTGAGCAGCGAAACGCCTACTGCGGCACCCGCGGGCTGGGTCCCGTGACATGGGATTACTTCCTCATGCTGGTGGGAAACGATGGGGTCAAGCCGGACACCCTCTTAACTCGCTTTGTGGCGGAAGCGTTGGGCCGCAAGCCGGGAAGCGGGGAAGTGTCGCGATTAGTGACCGAAGCGGCGAAGCGGCTGGACATGTCTGCCTCTGCGTTAGATCACTCAATCTGGCGACACATGAGCAGGCCTCGTAGAGACTAGATTCGCCAACGCATTTGATGAACGGGGAACCAGATGGCGTCAGATTTTGAGTTCACGGGAATCGAAAACCACCAGGCGGTCTTTCGGGAGTGTGCAACGGGTACGTCTGCCTCGGTCCTGGTGGACGATAGGACGTCCGTCGAACTTCTCGACGGCGACCAGGTTGTGATCACATCCGGTGGGCAACGGGTCATTTGGTCCATACGTGGGCAGCGCGGAGTTGGTTACCCGTAGCGCTCCCTGCCACCCGATGCGACTCCTTGACGTTGCCAGTCGCCTCGGTGGGCAGGGCTTGCCGGCGTGGGTGGTTCGGACAGGGTGTTCACTGCGACGCCATCCCCCCTCGGTCGATGTGCTGGTTGGCGTCCACCGTGATGTCGCAACCTGAGGTGCATTCTCGATTGCGAAGAGCCGATTTGGCTTTAGTGTGGTGACGTCCTCGAAGCCGACATCCGCAAATGGCCAGCTCGGCACCAGGCCTTACGTCGGCTGCGTGGTTCGCGCCATCCCCTGCTGGCGGCCGCGAAGGTGTTCGCCGAGGGGTCGTGCGGCGCTGCGCTCGAGCTACGGGCCCGGAACCCAGCCGCCCGCGGCAGAACATATCAGCGGTGTACCGTCGGGCGCCTGCGCGGCACCGCTGCCGCCTCCGCACGGCGTGCCGATGCTTTGTACCCCATACAGTTTCGACGCCCCCACCCACGTGCCGCTATTGGCCAGGCATGCCATGGTCTCGCCCGTCGCGGCCTTGCCGAAAATGAAGCGTTCGGTGTTCGAGCATTGCTGACCGAGCGCAGCGCCAGAAACCATGCCCGGAACGTCGGCGAGCGCCGCAGCGGGAGCCTGTTGAGGACCAAGCGGGGTCGGGCAAAAGCCCTGTGCGGCACCGATCGAGTTGATTTCCGCGTTCGACCGTGGATCTCCGGCGTAATTGATGAGATTCGTGCATCTGTCGGGGAGCGCGGCGGCTTGTGGCGAGACCGACAGGGCAGCCGCAGATGCGATGGCTGCCAGAAGGACTGCGGACCCGCCCTTCTCCAGGCGATGTGTGGTCATAGCCTGAATATCGCATAGCCCACCCATCCTCATTGCGGATCGGGCGATTTCGGCCGCAACGGTGCCGGAGTTCCGCCACGTAGGGTTGCTCTTCCCCTCGCAGTGAAGTGCGCGTCCTATGGGGGCGCGGCAGATCCCGCAGCCGACCGCCATCGAGCCCGAACGGGACCCATGTAGACGCCGGAAGATCCCGTTCGTTTCGTATAGCGGGCGCGCCATTTCCTAGAATCGGAAGTCTCTGGCGTACTCGCGCCAGGTGTGTTCGTCCATGTTGGCGAGGTGGTCGCCAAGTAGGGCTGTAATGGGCTGGCTGGCGATGTCGTTGCAGAAGAAGACGATTACCAATGCAGATCCGTCCGCACCAGCCGGGCTGGCCGGTGCGATAGGTTCGCTCTTCAGCCAGGCACGGACACGCCACCGGGGTAGGACTCGGAGATCGGGGCGGAGCGACTCCGGCGGGATCATGTAAGCGGACCCTTTTCCCCACGCGGGGTCCATCGTTTCGAGACTTTCCTGGATGACCTCGTTCCAGATCCTGTTCAGTTGGCCGGCGTACCAGCCCGAGGTGGACTTCTCGACGTGGATCGTGTCGAGGGTGACGCGGCGGCCGTCGGCGAGATGCGTGTATAGCGTCGACTGGCCGGGCATGAGTTGACACCTTTCTTCAACAATCCAACCATGGTGATGACTGTCGAAGTCGGAGCCACTTCCCTCACTCATGCCGGCGATAGTGTCACATTGCACTGACAAGCGGATTGCGCGCCGCGGGTGGGCGCAACGGTTCCTGTCCGTGTTCGGCAGCATCCGGCAGCACTTCCGGTGAAGTTGTCCTCACCCTTCTTCGTTTTGAACCTTCGACAGTCGAAAATTCGAGCAGGACATGGCGTTGCGCCCAAATGCTCAAGTCCGGCGGGTCACAGCTAAGCGTGAACGGGTGCGGCTGCGCCGGCGGCGACGCTCGCTCAGTTATCTTCGACTTGTGGGACCCGGCTCACGGATCGTCGAGTGCATCGTCGTCGCCGCTGTTGCCGATCTGATCCGCCTCGCCAACCACGGGTACCAACCTGGCGGAGTTACCTCGTCTCTGGGATTCCCAGCGCCACGACGTGTTTGGCGCCATCTTTGGGGCCAGGTCTGTTCATCCGGTCCAGACCAGCGAGTTTGGCTCCCGCGGCGGTGAGGCTGGTTTGCAGTCCTTGAACTTCACCGGTCCAGTCGTTAGCGCGTGCTTTCTTGATACGGTCGCGCAGATTGGCGATGATCTCGACGAGTCGCGGTCGGGCTTTTGGGTCGACCCGCAGGCTCGGGCAGCGGATACAGGCGTGTTCGTGTTTGCACGGGCTGCCGTAGGGCCGACCGCATGTGCCAAGTTCGAGCTTGCGGAGTTCGAAATGCGCTTGAAATTCGTCCCATTCGGTTTGGGTTGGTTCGCGGTATTCGACTTCCGGTCGCGCCGTGCGTCGCTGATCGAGATACGTGCGATAGCTGCGGACGAGTCCGTCGTCGAAGACGGCTGTGTAGGTTTGCGTCGTGTTGATGTTCTTGTGCCCCAGCACCTTCGCGGCGATGTGGATCGGGAGGCCGCCCGCGACGGCTTCGGTGGCGAACATTCTGCGGAAGTCGTGCGGGGTGTAGTGCAGCGCGAAACCCGATACGTCGGTCAGCGCTGTGCGATCCAGTGTTTGAGTTAGCCACCTCTGCACAGTTGTCGGGTGCGGAACCATCCAGTTCCAGCCGTTGCGGTGCTGGAACAGGTGCGGCAGCGCTGGTCCTGTTTCTTTCTGGTAGCGGTCGTATCGGCGGGTGAGGGGGACGGTGCCGTTATTGTCGGCACGCAGTCGGCTGATGATCGTGGCTAGGACGCTGGCCAGTTCGGGGCTTACGAGCAGTAGACGCTCTTCGTTGCCTTTGGAGGGAACGATCTGGAGCATCGGGACGACCTCGCCGGTCTTGGGCACTTTGTAGGACACGAGCCCGAGATGGGTCATTTCGAGCAGTTCCTCGACCCGGACGCCGGTGTGGCGCAGGGTTTCGATGACCGCCCATGACCAAAACGCCTCATGTTCGGTTCGCCCGACGTCAAACACCTCACCGGTCGTGAGGTCCTCGACTTTGATAGCAGGGAGCTGATCTCGCCGCCCTGCTCTACTGGCTGCCGATGACGCGATTCGGCGGTAACTCCGGCCGGCATGTTCGAAGGCAAATTCGACGCCCGCCGCGTTAGTCGCGGCGAGCAACGCGGTTTGGTCCCTGCGACGCCGTTCTGCCGCGTCGACCAGTGCGGGTAGGTGCGAGAGCTGCTCGCGTAGGCGTTGATGGATCCGTGCGGTGGTACGCCGCTTCGCTTTGGCCGCCCCCACGGTTTCGCTGCGGCGGACCGGGTTGGGAAAGCTCCATTGAATCCAGGCTGGATCTTGCAGTGCCCATTCTTGGAGGTCGCGGTAGAAGCCCCGTATGCAGATCAGGACGGCGAGTCTGTTTTCGCGAGGACGTGTTTCACCGTCTGCGGTGGTGACCACGCGGATCCGTTCTTTCCACGATTGCGCGACTTCATCGGGAAGGTGCAGGGTGTCGAGGTCGGCGTGATGAAGCTCGATGTCGGACCAGAACACCCCGACCAGGATGCCGATGAGGCTCTGGAAACTGGTGTAATCCAGAGCGGGACGGCGTTCGTCGAGATATTTGATGAGCACCTCTCGGACGTTGGGGCTGTGAATGCGGTGAGCATCGACCAATTCATGGGTCGGGCGCTGGCCCAACCAGAGCGCTTCCCTCAGGGTGGAGTGTTGGCCGAGCTCGGCGATTCCGTGCAGCACCGACCACGCCAGGTGAACTCCTGGTGCATCATCGCTGCGGCCGCCACGATAGGCGTATGCCCGGTAGGTGAGCAGATCGTCGGCGTTTAACTGATCGACGTCGCGGCCGGTGCGCAGGACGATCTTGCTGATGACGACCACGGCTGCTTTCGATTGCTCGGTGACACCCGCGATGGCGCTGGCGCGTTCCTCGATGGTGGCGAACAAGTCCGGCCGAAACACCTGTCGCACAACCGAATACAGAGTCAATGCCCGATAGGACGCCAGAAATCCGTAGCTCGGGAACACGATCCTGCACAACAGCAACCTGGCCAAAGCCTGCACGAGGACTGCCCGGGCTGTGCGCCCGCGCGGAGTGTCGATCGCGGCCACCGTATGGAGCCACTCGACACCGTCGTCGGCGCCCGACGACATCCACCGTTCCTGCCATCCCACCCCGGGATGCGATGCGAGCCATTCCAGAATCAGGCGTGCACCGGCCTGAACCCCCGCGCAGTGATGTTGTCGTCCTTGAGGTGGCCAATTCGGCAGTGTCGGCAGCAGCGCCACCACCGCATCAACACTCAGCCCGTCATTGGGGCCGCCGGGAACGGCAACGTCCACCAAATCGTCGTACCGTTTGAACATCGGGGCAGGTTTGGCGCTGACCGGAGGCGCATCCAGAGTCGGCACGTTCGTTTTCATGCTGACCGTCCCCCGAACAGGATGTTCAAGTCGTCGCCGTCGTAGCCAGCGGCGACGGCGGGTGGGGGTTCGCAGAGCCGTTGCTCCCGTTCAGCCAGGTGTCGGGCGACGCGGCGCACCACCTCGGCTTGGTCCTCGACCAAATAGGTTTCGACGGTGGTGGACAGGTGGGCGTGCCCGAGGATGGTTTGGATATCGCGGGCGGACAAGTTGTCGTCCCGGGACATTCTCAGCGCCGACGTGTGGCGCAGATCGTGCATGCTCCAGTTCGTCCCCAGGACCGTGTTCGCTCGCGTGAGCACCTTTCGAAGCGCCTCGTAGGTCATGGGCTGTCGCTGGAGGCCGCCGCCCAGGTCGCGTCGGCGCACGGACCACCACAGCGGCTGGTCGGGTCCCAGTGGTTCGGCGAGATCGGCCAAATACAGTCTTAGCCAGACGAATGCGTCGGGGCTGGTCGGTAACCACTGCTCGGCCCGCGTGCCCTTACGAATCACGCGCACTCGCTGATCTCCCCAGTCCAGGTCCACCATCCGAACTCCCAGGACCTCCGCTGCGCGGGCCCCGTTACTGAGGGTGAGCGACAGCAATGCCCGGTCCCGGTGGGACCTCAATGCCCCGAACAGGTCCCGCCACTGGGCATCGCGAATTTCGCGGGGCTGCGCCTTGGGCAGCTTCGGGTTGTACCGAAGTCGCCCTTCAGGACGGAATGGATCGGTTGGATTATGATGCGCATTCGCGCGCTGGCCGCGGTGATCTAGCGGCATGGGATTGATTAACGGGCCCTGGCCCAACTCGATCCAGTATTCGTAGAACGCCCGGATGACGGCGTTGGAATGTCGAATCGTCCTTGCGGCATAGCGGTCGTCGAGTGCACGCTTACCGGTAATCGGATTGACCGCTCCCGCGGTCGCCTTCGACCCGGTGCGCGAGCTGCTCACCGGCTTGGTCGCCTGCATTAACCACAACACCAGATCACGTCCCTCCGCCGGGGTGGCCCTGTTCCACCGCACATCGGTTGCAATGAGCCATCGCCACCATCGCAATAGGTCGAGCGCGTAGCTGCGCGTCGATGCCGGGCTGTTCGCCTGCGCCATAAAGTCAGTTAGATAGCGCTTGATTGGTTCTATCGGTGCTCCGGTGTCGTCAAACACCAGCCACGGAACGATGCCGGAGGTCCGCCGTACCCGACCCCAGCTCGGCATACGGATCGCCGTAATATCCCGCTCGACATTGTCAAACACCTACCGGCCTCCTCTAGCTGGGGACGTTTGATGTCTAACAGCCACCAACAGCAATCCGCCGAAAAGCGCGGGCGTGTTGTCGCTTAGTCCGGTCAACAGATCTCGTCGCGCACCCGCGGTTGCCGCGTCAGGATGCGCTGAAGATCCTGCCCGCCGAGATGTCCGCCGATACGGAGTTCCGGGCCAGGTTCAACCGGGAGGCCGAACTCGCTGCCACCCTGTACAACCCTCATATCGTCGGGATCCATGACCGGGGGGAGTGGGGCGGGCAGTTGTGGATCTCGATGGACTTCATCGACGGCCCGGACGCCGGCAGGTTGCTCCGCGAGCACTACCCCACCGGTATGCCTCCATGGGAGGTGGCCGGGATCGTGACGGCGGTGGCCGATGCCCTGGACTATGCCCACGCCCGGGGCCTGCTGCATCGCGATATCAAGCCATCCAACATTTTGCTGACGAATCTGGATCGCGGTCGCCGCCGGATTCTGTTGGCGGACTTCGGTATTGCCCGCACTACCGCCGAGGTGAACGGTCTGACCGACACCAATGTCACCCTCGGGACGGTGGACTACGCGGCCCCGGAGCAGCTCATGGGGGCGCAGATCGACGGCCGAGCCGACCAGTACGGTTTGGCGGCGACCGCCTACCACCTGTTGACCGGGTCGCCGCTGTTCGCGGCGTCGAATCCGGCTGTGGTGATCGGCCGCCACCTCAACGCCCCGCCGGCACGACTGGCCGACACCCGTCCGGCGCTGGGCGGACTGGATCCCATTCTGGCCAAGGCGTTGTCGAAGAATCCCGAGGATCGCTTCCCGACCTGCACCGATTTCGCGAACGCGCTGAGTCAGGCAGCCTCAACCCCGGTGTCGGGTCCGCCGCGGACCGCGCCCCCAACCACCCGATCGGCACCTCCGGTGCCGTCGCCGCGCGAGCAGCACACTGCCGTCCTGCCCGCGGGCTATCCGGCCGAGGTCATCGCGGATGGGCCTTCGGCCGCCGCCGACCCGGCCCGGTGGCCATGGGTACTGGCCGCTTTGGCGCTGGTAATCATCCTTGCTGCAATCGGTTTCGCTGTCTGGCCGCACCGTGAGCGGTCCACCGCCACGCCGATGACCACGACATCGCGGTCGGCAACCGCACCGTCATCCGCCGCCGCATCGACGGCGGCTGCGTCGACGTCAACCACACCACTGCTCGCGGCGCCGATCACTTTCGAGGCGATGCGGGACCTGGTTTCGGGTTTCTACGCCGAACTGCCCGGCGACGCCAGAAGCGCGTGGTCCATGCTGGACAGCCACTATCAGCAACGCAACGGTCTGGACGACTATCTGGGTTTCTGGTCGACCATTCAGTCGGTGTCGGTGCTGTCGGTGACCCCGCGTGATGAGACCAGTGTTATGGCAACGGTCCGCTACGCGCTTCGCAATGGTGGGTCCGACACCGAGAACCGCTGGCTCAGCGTGGTGCGACGCGACGGCCGGTTGCTGATCTACGACTCCGAACGGATCGGGCCGGCCTAGGCGGGAATCCTCAGCGCACCAGGTGCGGCCGGCAGAACGCGCACACCCCCGAGCCGAGGCTGGGATAGCCGCATTCGGGGCAGGTGCCGACCTTCGGCGTAGGCCTTTGCCGTCCTTCGATTCCGTCCGCAAGTCTGCTGTCCAGGTCGTTGAGCTGTCTTGCCAGCACGCCCAGGCGGGCGGTTAGCCTATCCCGCTCATTCTCCAGAGCTGTTTGCGCGCAGGGTATCTCAGCCAATTCGAGACCTGTCGCAGGACGGTGATGACGCCAGGCGAGATCTGCCAGATCGCGATCCAGTTCGTCCAGGCGCGATGCCAGGCCCCGCAGCACGTGGGTCAGCTGCTCCCGCTCGGTTGACAGTTGGGGAAGGCCTCCGGCGACGACCGGGGCGCACCGACCGGGGGCGTGCCGGACGGCAGTTGAACCGGTCACGGCGAATCCTTTCCGGAGGTCGTCCGATGTCCTGCGGCGACGTCCGCTGGCTAAGCTAGCAGCCGCTCCAGCTATCCGGTAAATTTTCGCCGTCTTTGTCCGACGGATCGTCGGTTTAGACGGCG
>Ga0114919_10004911_pt1 | contig 10706 bp, 7 predicted proteins | sample BlataG_FD_88682 | JGI IMG/M metagenome (GOLD analysis project Ga0114919, IMG submission 88682) | Deep subsurface microbial communities from Black Sea to uncover new lineages of life (NeLLi) - Black_00105 metaG | ecosystem: Environmental > Aquatic > Marine > Oceanic > Sediment | place: Atlantic...
GGTTAGCTTTGAGTCTGTCTTTCAAATAATTTCGCAATACAACCTCACCGTCACGGGGCGTTGAGGGAAGTTTAATCTGCAAGTAGGCGTTGCCTTTTATGATTTTGACAAGCCCGAGAAAATTCATATCTTTTACGATCCTGTAAAAAAGATTTTCCGGCAGACCGGTCTGTTTATTAAAATCGGAAACATCCAATGTACCGCCAGCGGCATGAAGGATCTTTACAGCCTTTATAACATTTTCGGTGCCGGAACCGAGGATGTAATTATCCCAATGGGGTAATACATCTGCGTTCAGGTAATCGCGAAAAATATTTCCGTAAACGTCCACGGTGCTGCCGATGGCTATGATCACCCTCTGCTTGATTACATTTTGTACAATTTGAGGTTCAACTATTGGTTTCGATTCTGAAAGACGCATTGGCGCAAATCTGGCAATCTCAAGTAATGAGGCGCTCTCTTTATTTGAGAGCTTCTGTAAGTCATGCTGGAAAAGTTCTTCAATGCTCAGAAGATTCCCGGCAATATTTATCTGTGGGATTCCGAATTCCCGAGCAACTTTAACATGAAAGCAAAGTAATTTCAGCAGCCAGGGATATCCTTGTGAAAATTCGACGAGGAAAGATTGAAGATCTTTTGTTAAGGCTTCATCCAAATCCTTACTGAGCCTTTTTAAAAGTAAATCAATTTCGGCTCTGGAAAACGTATTCAGGATCATGTTTTTACTGTTATCTGTAACCGCTTGGATCAGATCATCAGAAAAGGCATGGGTCGATAAAAAAAGATCCTCATTCCAAGAGAAACAAAGAATTAGGTGGGTCTGTTTTTCGCATATTTTTAGAAACAGATCTTTAATCGGTTTCAGCACATCAGGCAGAAGAAAAACGTTCTCGAACTGATCAAAAAAAATGAACAGCAGTTTGTTATGGGATTCGAGAAGTTTCCCGATGTCAAAAATTGCTTTTACCGCACGGCCAAACCCTGTTGCAGATTTTAGACAATCCGTTTCGGTTAATATCCCGCCGAAGTCTCCGAACTTTTTTAGAATATAGTCTATTGTACAAGGAAGGAATCTTGAAGACGATGCTGTGCGTGAATCTATGGCAACCGCAAAGTGTCCCATTTTTTGCAGATGTTTAACACTTGCAAGGACCGCCGAACTTTTCCCTAATCCTGAAGGGGCTTCAAACACAACACCGCGACGGGGCGTCTTTTTATTTATGAGTTCTTTGGCAAAGGAGTCGAGTTCATTAAGCAAAGGTCTTCTGCCCACGAAATACTCCGGAGATACCGGGTATTGATATTCGAAGCATCCGGAACCTCCCCGGACCTCGACAATCTCATCTGCATCTTGAAACAGACCCGGCTGTAGAACCGCCGTGCCCCCCACAGTGATGTTGTCAAAATCGTCAAGCTCCGGATATAGTTTTGTCAAATAACCCAGTGTGGATCGATCAAATATAGGAATGCCGTTGTCGTTAAATATAGCGATTCGATTGGGGGTTCTTTTGCCTGGAGAGATGATCGGCTGAACCCAGAATAATCCTTTTTCGGTGTATAGCAGAAAAAACTTACCCGGTTTTCCCATATTTTGGGGAATACGTTTTGCAGCAGTATCCGGACCCACGCCTCCCGGACTCCTTGAAATTGCTTTCAGAACTTGGTCTTCCTCATAAAGAAGTGCGGTGACTTGAGGATTTCCCTCAATATGCTCTCGATAAAATTCCCTGGCAGAACCATCAATGCCGGGAAGGGCGATGAGGAGCCCATGGCACCGTTTGTCTTTGTGCCATCTCGTCATATACTTGCCGTAAAATGCGTGAAGCTTGGAAGCGGATATGGTTGTTTCATAAAACTTACAGTCAGCAAAAAGTGGTGAACCGGTTGCTTTGTGTTTCCCCGCAATATCGATTTCCATTTCATCAGTGTCTGCCTGCAGGATACGGTCGACGCTGTACCCACAGTGATGCAGGACCTGGACCATCATGGCTTCAAACAACTTGCCTCGTGACCGGGCCCTGGCCTGTGGAGATCTGCCTTGTGCAAGTATTTTCAACCTTCCCATCTCAATTTTATCCTGGTATGAAAAAGCACTATAAAATTTAATGAACAGATTTTATCCATGAGTTATTCGGGAGAACCCAATGAACAAGTTAACCTTTTAAATTGTTTAACTTATATTCTTTCATCGTAAGTTTCCTGGATTGTCTTCACCAGGCAGGTCAGGGTATGATTTACGGGAGTTGGGATTCCCAGTGCAATCCCTTCCCGCACGATAGCGCCGTTTATGAAGTCAACCTCGGTCATTCTCTCCCTTAAAACATCCTGAAGCATGGAAGCGATGTTTTCCGCCGTATCCCTGCAGACCTCCATGACCCGGGCTAAAGGATCAGGATAAGGAAGCCGTATGTTTTTAGCGGCAGCGACCGCAACCGCCTCTTTAACCGCATTTTCCATGATCAAGCGAGTTCCGTTTAACTCGGCCAGACGCCCGTTTTTAAGCCGTGTAATCGCGCTGAGCACATTGATACCCACATTAATAATCAGTTTCCCCCAGATAAGATCAACCACATTTTTTATGGATCGGGTTTTAAAACCTGCCGTGTTAAACGCAGAAACAATTCTTTCTAAAGGGCTGTCGGGATCTTCTTCAGGCCCGATAATTGTCTCTCCCTGTCCGGCATGTCTTATGTTCCCCGGTCCTAAAAGGGTGGACCCTTGCGCCGTAATACCGCCGAATACCTTTTTCTTCCCGAATATTTCCTCCAATATCTCGAGGTTTCCCAACCCGTTTTGCAAGGTAACCACGAACGCTTCGGGCCAAAGCCAGGACTTGATGTTCTCCGCCGCTTCTTTTGTTTTATAAGATTTAACACAAATTAAGACAAAGTCAGGCTGTATGGAAATCCTGTCCGCTACAGCGGGTACCTTTACAGTATATTCGCCGGTAACCCCTTGGACAACAATTCCCTGGTTGTTTATCTGCCGGGCTCTTTCCGGTAAATAATCCAGAAGCGTTACCTCATAACCCGCTTTCTTTAATCGAGCGGCGAACAAACATCCCATGGCTCCGGGACCTACCACTAAAAAATGCATTATACGACTCCTTTTGATACACCAACGTTGTATAAAAAACAGGACTGGTGCAGCAACCTCAACAATCGCTCAATTTAGGTATATGAGACTCATCAACTTTTAACATAGAAAGTTAAACCGGTCAATTATTCACGTAGTTTTTTGCCGGGACTGGAAAATTCGAACCGATTCCCTATTAACCGCAGGGTTCAATTTTTTTATGCGTCTTGACCATTTAACGCCGTTTTGATATCCACATTATGAAATTTCGCATTTTGAAAGGAATGCTTATGCTGATTACTGAGATACTATCACGAAATGCACGTATGTACGGCTCTGAAACAGCACTTATAGAAAGGGAGCCGGCAAAAAACCGTCGTAAGGAGATCACCTGGAAAGAGTTTGACAATCAGGCCAATCAGGTGGCCCAGGCTCTGATATCCAGGGGAATTACAAAAGGCGACCGGGTGGTCCATTTAATGACCAATTGTATCCAATGGCTTCCTCTCTATTTTGGGATACTTCGTACGGGCGCCTGGGCGGTTCCTCTTAATTTTCGATTTGTGGCAAAGACGATTCGGCGCTGTGCCGAAACCGCCGAGGCAAAGGCCTTTATCTTTGGCCAAGAATTTATTGAGCGTATTAATTCCATAAAAGAGGACCTGGATAGATTCGTAGAAACCTATATTTTTTTGGGTCCGGAGGAACTCAGGCCTGACTATGCTAAGTTATATCAAGAAGTTATTGTAGATCAGCCCCCTATTGACCCTGAAGTTACAATAAAGATTACAGACGAGGCTGCCCTTTACTTTACTTCCGGCACCACAGGCACACCCAAGGCAACACTTTTGACTCATAGAAATCTCGAATTTGCCTGCTTTGTGGAAAATCTGCATCACCATCAGACCCACCGGGACAATTTCCTTTGTATCCCTCCCTTATATCACACCGGAGCCAAGATGCACTGGTTCGGTAATTTCATTGTGGGCGCCCGGAGCGTTATCCTTAAAGGGATTGAACCCAAGTGGATCATGGAGGCCGTTTCCGAGGAACATGTAACGGTAGTCTGGCTTCTGGTTCCCTGGGCGCTGGATATCCTTTTTGCGATCCAGAGCGGAGAAATGAAGCTCAAAGATTACAGTCTGGATCAGTGGCGGCTGATGCACATCGGCGCCCAGCCCGTACCTCCCAGTCTGATTAAGGAATGGAAAAAAGTTTTCCCCCATCACCAGTACGATACCAATTATGGTCTGACCGAATGTACCGGACCCGGATGTGTCCATCTGGGGATAGAAAACATGCACAAGGTCGGGTCCATAGGCTTGCCCGGTTTTGACTGGGAGATCAGGATTGTAGACAACATGTTGAATCCAGTGGTTCAGGGAGAGCCCGGCGAGTTAATGGTCAAGGGGCCCGGTGTTATGAAGGAGTACTACAGAAATCCGGAGGCTACCCGGGAGGTTTTAGTGGACGGATGGCTGTTGACCGGCGACGTGGCCCGGCAGGACCAAGAGGGTTTTATCTGGCTGGTGGACCGAAAAAAAGATGTGATCATAACCGGGGGAGAAAACATTTATCCTGTGGAGATCGAAGACTTTCTACAGGCTCATCCAAAAATTCACGATGTGGCGGTCATTGGTCTTTCAAGCCTCCGCCTGGGTGAAATCGCCACCGCCGTGGTCCAGGTAAAACCCGGACAGGAACTCACAAAGGAAGAAATCGACGATTTTTGTCAGGCACTCCCCAGGTACAAAAGACCCCGCAGAATTATTTTCGGTGATGTCCCGCGTAACCCGACCGGCAAAATAGAAAAACCAAAGCTGCGAAAACAGTATGCCGGAGTGTCTGAGAGCTTTAAAATATGATGAAGTCGTAAAAAGTCTGGAAAGTGACTGCGGATCAGGTATATTATAGGAGATAAGATCATGATACTTGAATATAAAGGTTACAAACCAAAAATCGGGAAAAACGTTTTTATTGCACCGACAGCTACGGTTATAGGAGATGTGGAAATAAAAGAGAATGCAAGTATCTGGTATGGCACTGTTTTAAGGGGCGATAGAGCCGCTATAACAGTTGGCAAAAGCACCAATATTCAGGATAACTGTACAGTACATTCAGATCCTGGGAAACCTGCAATTATCGGAGACAATGTAACGGTTGGGCACAATGCAGTTATTCACGCTTGCACTATAGAAGATGACTGTATCATCGGTATTAATGCCGTTGTACTCACCAATGCACACGTGAAAATCGGCTCTGTTGTTGCAGCCGGTTCCGTAGTTAAGCAGAATCAGATCGTAGGGCCTTATCATCTTATGACCGGTATACCGGCTACATTAAAAAAGGAACTGTCAAAAGTTTCTGTCGAACAACACAGAGAAACCGCAGAAAGTTATTCTAAACTCGCGCTTGAACACAAGGCGATAAAAAAAGCCGGGCAATAACCCGGCTTTAGTTGTTTTATAACAATCCTTGGACTCGGCTCAATCAAAGTTCATATTCGCCTTCCATTTCCAGAATGAATTCGCCCGGGACTTCTCCTGATGAGACCTTGAATGTACCCTTGCCCTTAATGTTATCCAGCTTGCCTGTCCCTTTATAGGTTTGCCACATGCCGGTTGTGAGTTTGCTTTCCCCGTCACGATTCCCTTCAAACTTGCTGTAAACCGAACCGTACTGGAAATTGGTTACCGCATAACCCTGCATGGGGCCGCTGCCTCCTATGCGGTCATGGAAGTTGACACTGCGGCGGGAGACAAATTCACCGGCCACGCCCACTTCATAGTGAAGCGGTTCACCTTCCAATTCAACCAGCATGAGCGAATGGCCGAACTCATCATGGACACAAAGTGCTTCTCTCCGTGTCACACGAACTTTGTATGTAGATTTCCGAATCATGATATTTCTCCTTTCACTAATTTTAATTAAAAAATTGACAAATACAAAAACTCTAACCGGTAATCTATGAATTGTCAACATTGAAATGGTCAGAAGCCAGGGCAAACGCATTTGAGTCCCAATACAGGGAGAACACTCCACATCGCTACGCTGCACCGAAATCAAATGCGTTTACCCTGGGCCAGAAGCACCTCTCTCTTCAATAGCTACCTAAAATCTTCAGATAATCTGTTTTTTCTTCAAGTAAATCGAATATCGGTTTGAATATTTCCGATTCAGCATCTGCCTCAATGTCCACATAAAACATATATTCCCACGGTTTTCCATGGATGGGCCGCGATTCGAGCTTTACCAGGTTGACGCCGTTTTCGGCAAATATTTTCAAAACTTCATAAAGGGCGCCCGGCTGATTCCCGGTTGAAAAAATGAGAGACGATTTGTGCCGCGGCCCTTTTTCGAGTTGATCGGTACCTATAACAACAAAACGAGTGTAATTTCTCGGATTTGTCTCAATTCCTTCCTCGATGACCGCCATTCCGTGCATTTCGGCAGCCTCCTTGCTTGCGATAGCTGCGTCGGCAGGATTGGCCGTTTGGCTGATCTTCTTAATAGCTCCGGCAGTGTCCTTGACAGGAACCAGTTCCCAGTTTTCATGACGATCGAGAAACTGGCGGCACTGCTGAAAAACCATAGGAAGAGAAAAGACCCGTCTGATGGTGTCAGCGCCGGCTTCAGGATGGCCGATCAGGTAGTGTATAATGCGCAGCGTGATTTCGCCCACAATTTTCAAATCATATTCCAGTAGAAGATCGTAGTTCTCATGTATGCTGCCCGTGAGGGAATTCTCCAAAGGCACCACACCGAAATCGACTTCCCCATTCTTTACCGCCTCGAAAATCGCCTTGAATGAAGGTGCGGGCACGGCTGGAACCTGGGTCCCAAAATACTGTGTACAGGCCTTATGACTGAAAGTGCCCATTTCACCCAAGAAAGCAGCCCTCTGTATTCCTGTCCCGTTGGTTTTACTTAAGTGGTCAACGGCTTTAGCCTTATCCAGATAGTCAAAATCGAGCTGTTTGCCGATAACCGGTGCGATCACATAAATGTCTCGCGTCAGTTGTGCAAACTGTTTTGGGTAAAGACTCTGGGGGCCGTCGGAAAGCGCCCGGTCCGGGTCATGATGCACCTCTATCATCAATCCGTCTGCACCTGCAGCAATTGCGGCCCGTGACATGGGACTGACTTTTTCACGGATACCGGTTGCGTGGCTGGGATCGATGATCACCGGCAAATGAGTCAGTGTCTTGAGCACAGGAATTGCGGAAAGATCGAGAGTGTTACGGGTATAGGGTTCAAAGGTGCGAATGCCGCGTTCACATAAAATAACGTTTTCATTTCCCTCCGAAAGGATATATTCGGCGGACATCAGCCATTCCTCAATGGTGGATGAAAGTCCTCTCTTTAGAACCACGGGTTTTCCGATACGGCCCACGCACTTTAACAGTTCAAAATTCTGCATGTTGCGTGCCCCGACCTGCACGACATCTACATACTTCATCATCATGTCCGCCTGTGCGATCGACGTTATTTCGGTTACAACACCAAGACCGGTAACTTCCCGGACTTCGGCTAAAATCTTGAGCCCTTCTTCCCCCAACCCCTGGAAAGAATAAGGGGAAGTTCTGGGTTTGAAGGCGCCGCCGCGAAACAGGACCGCCCCGTATCTTTTTACCTCCCTGGCAATGGTCAGGGCCTGGTCCCTGCTCTCAACCGCACAAGGCCCGGCGATAATCGTAATGCGTTCTCCACCCACAACCACATTCCCCACCTGAACAAGAGTATCTTCAGTATGTAACTGCCTGCTTACCAGTTTAAATGATGTTGAAATAGGTATCACGCTGGCTACGCCGGGAAGCTGTTCGAAAAAATCGGTCTTTTTGCCTCCCTTGCCGACCGCTCCCAGTATGTTCTGTCCGGCTTCAGACATTTCACGAACAATATAGCCCTCGCTGAACAGTATGCTCCGGATATTGCTTTTTTGATCCTGCGTAATCCCCTTTTCCAGTACCAAAATCATGGTAACCCTCCTTTTATTTAAATGAATCCCAAAAAAAAAGCCCCGAGATTCTATTTCCCGGGGCTTTAAAAAAATAAACCCCGGACAGACCGGCTCTGGTCCATCCGGGGCGTTGTAACTTTAGGCGTTACGCAACCGGACGGACGCTCCTAAAACTAAAAAAGAAACGTCCAAAATCGTATTTAAAACTGTTGCGATAACGTTGTGACATCAATTGGATTCCTAATAATCGGTATTTTTATAGTTTATTACTCAACTATTTTACGGCTGTCAAGAACTCTTTTTAAAATTAACACGCGAACTTTAAATCTTGAACCTCTGAACCCTGAACGCAGCACCCTAACTAAGGTTTTTGTATATTAAAATAAGGGTAACATTGATTTACTGTTGCGGTTTTTACATGTTTTTGCCAAAATAACTATAGGAAAATACTAAAAAAGAGAGGGCATATAATGAAAACCCTTGAAATTCATGGCAGCACAGGAGATTCAACGATACGAGTCGGCGAAAAATTGCAGAATTTGGGTAAATACATCCCTACAGAAAATGTTGTTATTATCACCGATGTTAATGTAAAACGTTTTTATCAAAATAATTTTCCGCCCCATCCCGTCATAACCATCCAAACCGGTGAGAAGATAAAAAACCTCGATACGGTCCGCAATATTTACGGGAAACTTGTAGAATTCGGGGTTGATCGTTCAACCGTTATCATCGGAATAGGCGGAGGCATTGTCTGTGATATTACCGGTTTTGTAGCATCAACCTTTCTGCGCGGCGTGAAATTCGGTTTTGTTTCCACAACCCTGCTTTCACAGGTTGATGCCAGTGTGGGTGGAAAAAACGGTGTCAATTTCCAAGGGTACAAAAATATGATCGGGGTTTTCAGCCAGCCCGAATTTGTTATCTGCGATCTTAATCTTCTAAGCACCCTGCCTGAAAAAGAGGTTTTATGCGGACTGGCGGAGATTGTCAAACATGCGGCCATAGGAGACGGGGATCTGTTTGAGTACCTTGAAGAACATTATCAAAAAGCGTTAGCGCTTGATTCCGCAGTCATAGAAAGACTTGTTTATGATTCTGTTGTAATCAAGTCAGCCATTGTAAACAGGGATGAAAAAGAAAAAGGAGAGCGCCGCAAGCTCAATTTCGGGCATACATTTGGACATGCTATTGAAAAAACAACCGGTGTCCGCCACGGGGAGGCGGTCAGTGCCGGTATGGTTATGGCTTCGGAGCTTTCCGTTAAAAAAGGACATCTGCAGGCCAAAAATGCCCAAAGGATCAAAAGTTTGCTTGGGGATCTAAAACTTCCCACCCATCTTCCGGCAGACAGAAAAACAGTGTTTGATGCTTTGCAAAAGGATAAAAAGCGCAAAGGAGACCGGATATATTTTGTGTTTCTCGAAGATATCGGCAAGCCTTTTGTGGATCAGATTTCGATAAAAGAACTGGAAGATATAATAAACGATTTTTATTGACATGCTAAACATCAATGGAATTGATAAGAAAGGTTTGTGATATCAAAGGAAAGAGGCCTGTTGTTTTACTCTTAGCAACCCCGGGCTGTTGTGCAGATACATTAAGGGTGAAGAATATCCCACATCCATGAAATACCGTTCAAGGTCATCAAAAAGGACCGGCCGGTCCGGCCAGGTGTACAGCTTCTTGCGTTGTTTTAGTTCGTTCCAGGCATTTTCGGCCCATGGTTTTTCTCTAAATACTTCTTTTTGGGCCTGATCACAGAGAAACATCTCACAGACAATCGGCTTAACCCGCCACATACAGCCCTTATTGCCCAGATAAATGCATTTGAAGCCGGTATTGGGTTTTTGAAGGACCGCCATCAGGGCTTTTATTTCTTCACTGTGAGAGACCAGTGCATTGATAACCATGTCCCCAAAAAAGGTAATAATGCCTTCTCGAGAGCAGCAGGCACTGAGGTTGTTCCGGTAGCATTTTTCGGTGCATAGATCGCTAAAATGCTCGGACAGAAACGTGTGGGCGTCATCACGAAACAACATATAGTCGGAAATTTGCAACTCCAGCGCCTTTCTTTCAGCTGCGGAAAGGGTTTCAAGGTGGCGCCGCACCATGGCCAGCGATTCGGCCTGTTCTTTCTGGTATGAATTCATAAGTTAACGTTCCGGGAATTCTACAGTTTATTGAAATCATAAATCTTTTAATGGCAACCTGTTTATGCCATCCACATGCAAGAATGGAATGCTGGATTACTGGAATATTGATACTAAGAGATGAACACCGCGTCTTCCTTCTTGCCAACATGTGCAAGTATGTTAACACATTCTAACCTGAGAAAGGCAAAAGGGTCCGCAACTCCAGTTTGATAGCAATCCTTGGCGTATCCCCTCCCGTCATAGTTGAATGATAGATATTTTTTCAACTTTTCCCTGACAATCTCCTTTTCGTGATTGGTCAGGTTTTCCGGGTAAATGGCGTTCAGAAGGACCACATTGTCCTGATATCGTAGGGGCTCTCGCGAAAGGAAAAGCCTGTCAAAGGAACTTATGAATCAAAATCCACCGCCTAATTCGTGATCGAGCCATTTTTATGTCCCACAGCGTTTTTCTGAATAAAAATTCAGAACCGTCCAGGGTCATTTTTCTTTATATGTCATAAAACCTGATCAAAA
>Ga0114919_10004913_pt1 | contig 10702 bp, 8 predicted proteins | sample BlataG_FD_88682 | JGI IMG/M metagenome (GOLD analysis project Ga0114919, IMG submission 88682) | Deep subsurface microbial communities from Black Sea to uncover new lineages of life (NeLLi) - Black_00105 metaG | ecosystem: Environmental > Aquatic > Marine > Oceanic > Sediment | place: Atlantic...
CGCGCGCGCCACGAACTGACCCGTATTCGTGAGCGGCTGGAAGAGAGCGAGCGCCGGCACCAGCCTGGCCCCCTGTCAGAGGAGCGACTCCGCGACCTCCGCCAACTGACCGAACGGTGGGACAGGCGTGTAGACACGCTGGAAACCAAGCTGCTCGAGCTCGAAGACGGCGGGGCACTGCCGCGCGAGCGGGAGCGGGTTCGGGCCGAGTTGGAGACCGCGCGGCAGGCGCTTGGCGCGGCTCGCGCCCGCTTGGAGGAGCACGAGCGCGACCGCCGCCGCACTGAGGCGGAAGAGGCTCTCGAGAAACTGCACCGCCGGCACGAGGAGTTAGAGCGGCGGTCGCACGACCTGGCGGCGGAGCTGCGCGAGCTGCGGGAGCGTGGTGAGCAGTCCGAGCAGCAAGCCGAGCTAATGGAAGCGCTGGCGCGCAGCGTCAACGAGCATTTCGACCTGCGCACCGAGCTGCGCGAGTTCGAGCTGCGGCGCATCCACGGGGAATTGGAGCATCTGCGAAAGGTGGTCGAAGAGATGCGCGGCGATCTCGAACGGCGAGGCCGCGAGCGTGACTCGATCGTCGAACGCCGCGTCAGGATGCTCCTCGGCGAGGATACCAGGGGCTGGTAGGTCAGCTTTCACCACCAAGACACGAAGGCCCGAAGGGAGGCCGTGTTCTTCCGGCCGATCCCGCTCTTGGCGGAAACGAACGTCCGTGACAGGGCGCTTTCTCCGGCGCGCGACTCACTTGGCGCTAACCCCTTCCGCCACAGCCCTTTGTGCCTTCGTGTCTTGGTGGTAAGAGATTCGGGTTAGCGGCGGGGCAGCGCGGCTTGCGAGCGGGTCTTTTGCCGACGGGACGGCCGGTTCGGCATTCCCATAACAGCAGGAATGTGGTATGCTGAGCGTTGGAAGCAGTAGGCTGGGAGAGTGGCTGGGGGAAGCGGGGCGCGTCTGCCAGTCTACGCGGCCGGGGGCGCGCCTCGGCGGACATTGATCGCAAAAGCGAGGAGGAGATTAGCCGTACCAGCGTATGCCGACCGGGTGGCTTGACCAAAGCCGGGCCGGCGCTTGGCGCGTCAGGCCTTTGAGGAGCGTGCTGTTGCGGAGGCGTTCGCGGGAGCATACGGCCGGTTAAGTGTACGCGATCTCAGTGTTGGGGAAGCCAAGCGCAAGAACCCGTCGATCATGAGACACACGCGGGAGCGCGGACGGGGCTCGGCCGATCCTCGGCACGGGATCGCGCGTTTCGACATCGTTGGATTCGCACCGTTTTGTGGCACAAACCAATTCACTCACGTGGAGGCTGAGAGATGCTGAAGTGTTACTGCAAATGTGCTGCCCTGGTGGCTGTGGCAGCGTTGGTGAGCGTCGGCACACTGGCGGAGGAGTGGGATCCCACCGGGATTGCCGGCGAGGTGTTCGAGAGCTTCCCTTCGGTCGTTGCTTACACGCCGGAGTGTGACCCGGTTACCGTTCGCGTGTGGATGCCCTTCCTGTTGGAAGAGACCAACTCGCTGTTGAACAACGCCGAGGTCTACGTGGTCGGCGGGGATATCCTCGGTGGCGTGACGACCTGGAGCGGTGCGGGCGCCGCCAAGGTAGTCTCGTACTTTGCGACGGCGGACGTGTTCGACGACCAAGGCGGCTACACCAGCAGCAACGTGGTCATCGACGAGGGCGGCGAGTACCGTTCCAACACCCTCGGGCAGATCCTCCCGGACGGACGGCTGGTCTACCGGGCGAACTACGCGGGCATAGAGCAGAACAACCTGGAAGAGGTGCTGGGCGACGTGAAGAGCCAGTTGCCGGCCTGGCCCGAGCCGGGGGTCGGCAACGAGATCCTGGACGGCCCCGGGACCAGCGGCGAGGCGGGAAACGCCTACCTCGGCAACCCCGCCGCCATGTACGTCCTGGGCAGCACCGACATCTGGGTCGCTAACACCGACTACGATGCCGGCTCCGGCGACATCCCCACTGGGGCCAACATCTGGCGCTACGACGGCACGCCCCAGCTCGCGGTCACGCCCGACTACACGTATTCGCAGGCCGGCGCTGAAGCCTTCGCCAACGCCAACGGCGTGCCGGTGGACGCCGGTGACGGTCGCCAGACCCAGCCGGTCCTGGCCTACGTCGAGGAAGTCGGCTACATCGTGTTCGGCATAAACGACACGACCAACGGCGGCTCGGCGCGCCCCGGCCTGCTGTGCATCGACGCGTTCGAGGACGGCGACGCGTTTACGGGGGCGGTGGCGATCGTCGCCGACGAGGGCGACCGCTTCATCGACCACCAGGCGACCGGCAGCGGTGCCAACGTCCACGAGGGCAAGCACTTCGACATGAACTCCGCGGGCCAGATCGTTGTCGTCGCCGAGACGATTGCTTCTGTGCCAACCTATAAGCTCTACCTGTACAACCCGGTAATCGACCAGGGGCGGATAACCGACTATCAGGACCCGGTGCGCATCGCCGACGCCGGCCCGATCGACGACCTCATCGACGACGGCCTGGGCGGCCCGATCATCATCCCTCCCGACCCGAACGACCCCAATGACTTCGGGGACATCATCAACTCCATCTCGGGGGTCGGCATCAACGACGCCGGCAATGTCGCCTTCACCGCTATATATGACACGGATGATGGCGACCCAAACACCCTTTCGACGGCCGCCTACTTCTACGACGCGGCCGGCGGCTGTCTGCACCAGGTGCTGCGCGAGGAAGACACGATCACGTTCGGCGGCAATACGGTCAAGCTCGGCCTAATTCCCCAGGAAGACTCCGATAGCTTCTTCGCGCCCGGCCTGGCGGACAACGCCGACGTGATGGCGTTCAACTTCCGATCGTTCAACGATCCGGACGGCGGGAAGCGCGGCACGGTGGTCATCGCCGTCGGGCACCAGGGAGACGCGGACTTCGACGGGGACGTCGATCATTCCGACCTCGGCAGCCTCCTGGCCGTATGGGGAGCGAACTTCGGCGAGCCGCAATACGACCCGGAGATCGACTTCGACCTCGACGGGACCATCGGGCACGCGGATCTCGGCATCCTATTGGCGAACTGGAATCCGTAGCCGCGCCCGCGACATCGGCAGTCCGTGGCAAGCGCCTGGACTGACGCGGCGAACGTAGCGGCCGGCATCCCGGCCGGCCGAAGTGAAGGAGAAACGTCAGCCTCCATCGCCGGCCCGCACAGGACCGGCGAGTGCCCATACGCCCACGTCGGGATCCCCGGCGTGGGCGTCTTACTGCGCGGTTCGGCGTCGAGCCGGCTTGTCAGGTCTGCTCGTCTCCGCTACAACCCCGATCCGCCCGTGCGGCCTGAGATTGGAGTATCACGGCATGGATTTGGCACAAACGCTGCTGAGGCAGATCAGGGATCATTCAGCGGTGGTGGGTATCGTGGGGCTGGGCTACGTCGGGTTGCCGCTGGTACGCGAGTTCTGCGCCGCCGGTTTCAAGGTGATCGGGTTTGACATCGACGCCCGAAAGGTCTCGATGCTGCGGGCCGGCAGGACGTATATCCGGCATCTACCGGCGTCGCTGTTCAAGAAGCTCATCCGCGAGCGGCGCTTCACGCCGACCACCGACATGGGCCGCCTGGGCAAGCCCGACGCGCTGCTGATGTGTGTGCCCACGCCGCTGGACAAGATGCGCGAGCCGGACATGTCTTTCGTCCGCAGCACGACCGAAGAGGTTGCCCGCCGGCTACGCAAAGGGCAACTGGTCATCCTGGAATCGACCACGTACCCCGGCACCTCGCGCGAAGTCATCCAGCCACTGCTCGACCGGACCGGCCTCAAGCTCGAACGCGACTACTTCCTGGCCTATTCCCCGGAGCGCGAAGACCCGGGACGCACCGACATGACCACGCGCGAGATCCCCAAAGTCGTCGGCGGCGCGGGGCCCAACAGCAAGAAGCTCGCCTGCGCGCTATACGGCGAGGTCGTCACGCAGGTGGTTCCGGTATCGAGCTGCGACGTGGCCGAAGCGTGCAAGATCGTCGAAAACGTCTACCGCTGCGTCAACATCGCCCTGGTCAACGAGCTCAAGATGCTCTTCGACCGGATGGGCATCGACGTGTGGGAGGTCATCCAGGCCGCCAAGACCAAACCGTTCGGCTTCCAGGCGTTTTATCCCGGGCCCGGGCTGGGCGGACACTGCATCCCGATCGACCCGCTGTACCTGTCGTGGAAAGCCCGCCAGTACGGTAAGCCCACCCGCTTCATCGAGCTGGCGGCCGAGATCAATACCTACATGCCCGAACACGTGGTCAACCGCGTGGCCCAGGCGCTCAACGACCACGGCAGAGCGCTCAAGGGGGCGCGCGTGCTGGTGCTCGGGCTGGCCTACAAGAAAGACGTGGACGACGTGCGTGAGTCGCCGTCGGTGACGCTGATGGAGCTGCTCGCCGAGCGCGGCGCCAAGGTCAGCTATCACGACCCCTACATTCCGGTCGCCAAGCCGATGCGCGAGCACGACATCGCCCATCTGCGCAGCGTTCCGCTGACGCCGGCAGCGCTCAAAGCGGCCGATTGCGTGCTGATCTCGACCGACCACAGCTCGGTCGATTACGACCTGGTCTGCAAGCACGCCCCGCTGGTGGTGGACACGCGCAACGCCACCGGCCAGAAGAAACGCCCCAAATCCCGCGTCGTGAAGGCTTGACCCAACGCCGCGGCTGCGACCTCCGAGGTGGCACGGCCGTGTCGGCCGTGCTGTATGTGTAGTACCTGTAGGGCAGGTCGAATCTTCGAGACCTGCCAGGCAACCGTGGCATCCGCGCCTTCCAAGCGCGGGCCGATGGCCGACTTACGGCCCGAACAGATCGCCAATCCAGCCCGAGCGCTGCGTGTAGCGCCCGCACTCGTTCTCTTCGTACGCCAGGCGTTCGAATGCATTCAGGTCGTCGTATTCCGAGCTCGAGACCGTGTTCGAACCGAAGCAATCGGACACCAGCCCGCCCAGCGGGCAGCTCTGAAAGAGCATGGAACCCAACCCCAGCATCGTCGCCAGGATCCCGGCACGAATCCCTCTAATACGCATTGCCATATCCTCCTTGAATGGCTTCACGGGCACGCTTGTACCACTGCGCTCGCTGGGCGCCAACACAACCGCGACATAGTCTCCGCCGACACACCGTCCGCGCCAACAAGCGTTCACAGACTAACGTCCGCAAAATGCCGCTGCCTGGCACGGCCCGGTCGGACATACAAGCCGACAGAGTCATAGGGCGGGTAGAACACACCGACACCTGCCAAACCGCGGTAGGACGCCTCCTGCGTCGGCCCGCCCCATTTGCGCGTTGGGAACAACATCTCAAGCGTCGGCCCGATGGTCACTTACACAGAGCTGTCCGCCGCGCCGGTCCTCCGCTGGAATTCCGACTGCTCGCGCAGCACTTCTGCGAGTTCCCCCGGCAGCTCGCCGGTCGGAAGCGGCACGCGGATGGCTGATTGAGCCTCCCTGTGCTGAAGGAAGTGCGCCACCAGCCAGGTTTGTTCCATGCGTATGGTCGGCTCAAGCGGCTCTAAGTCACGCGCAAGGGTTTCGCCTAACCATTGCGGCGTCTGCGCCGCGAGCTTGCGATCCAGCACGACGGGCCCCTCGGCCAGATGCCCACGCCGAAACAGGAACAACTTGTGCGCTCGCCGACGGGTCACGGGAATCGCCAACAGGTCGTTAAACTGCTCATCCGGCCGAATGCGCGGCGACCGGTCGCGCTTCCACTTCTCGCCGAAGGCCAGTTGGCGTTTGATCAGGCCGGCACGCTCGTATTGCCGTTCGGCGGCGGCGGCCTGCATCCGCCCGGTCGCGTCCGTAATCCATTCCCGGATGCTGCCGCACGCGAAGCGCCATGCCGCACGGCATCGTTCCCGATATGCCTCGATCGGAGCAGAGCCATCACAGGGTGCCTCGCAGCGGCCCATCTCCGCGTACGCACAGCGCGTGCCCTGTGGGGCCCTACGAACCTGTTCGGGATAGCGGCACAACTCGAACAGGTCGCACAAGCCTTCGAGCGCCTCCTGGCAGCTTTTCTGCGTCGGCCACGGCCCGAGGCACTCGCCGGTAACGCACCAGATCCGCTCGGTGACGCGGATCTCCGCGACCGGCTGCTGCCAATCCGTGTTCAGAAACCACGCCGGCCCGAATGAGATCAACCGGCGATACTCGCGCGGGTACATTCGGCGGGCCAGGCGGTAGTACCACCAGCGGCCCTCGAACGGTGAGTACACTTGCCGCCAGCGAACGCCGCGGACGATCTCGGCCAGATCGGCCTTACCCCGCTGCGGGCGTTCACGGTCGGCCAGCCGCGAGAGGGTCAACCGGCGAAGGTGCTGGGTGGTAGCCAACTGGACGGGCGCCCCATCGGCATCGATGAACAAGTACACGGCCGGGCAGCCGGGCAAAGACGCGAGCTCGGCCGACCCCGGCCGGCCGGCCCACACGTGCACGTCGGGCAACTCCTCGCTGCTCGGTCGCTCAGACGGCGGTCGCGCGGATGAAGTCATGACATGCACCGCCCCGCGGCGTGTCAGCGGATTCGACAACCACGCCGCCTGCGCGAACCCGGGACGCCCAGCTAAACCGCCATGCCCGTGATGGTCCCCTCAAACACCATCACGTCCCCAACGAACCCCTGCATCTCGCACACGGTCCGCCGGCGGCGAATCTCCTTGCCACGCCCGACAATGACGAAACGGCAAGGCGGCTCGACCGTCCCGCGGAACTTCACGTCATCCAAGCCGACAAAACCGACGAACCGCTCATGCCCGAGGACGCGATGCGTCATATAGCTGGCTAACTGGGCCGCCGCCTCGATCATCAGCACGCCGGGGAACAGCGGCCGGCCCGGGATGTGCCCACGAACCCAGAAGGCGTCTACGCGCACGTCGTGGAACCCGGCAAACAGCCACTGCTCGAGGTCGCAGAACACTACGCCGTCCAGGAGCCTGAACTCGTGGCGGTGGGGGTTCAGGCGCATGATCTCATCGCGGTCCGCGATGAGCTGTGAGAAATCGAGTGTGGACGGATCGATAATAGCCGGGGGTGGCATTGCGGCTCAGATACAGAAGTCAGCCGGCGGTCGGCCCGGGACGCGCGATCTAGGCCGGTGGTTGCGCAGGAACGTCTTCGGCGGAGCGCTGCACCAGGATGCACTTGCGCACCTCTTGGGCCGCGTTCTTGACGTCCTGCATCACCTTGCGGACGCGGGTGCCGGCCGCCTTGTTGCCGCCGGCGGCCTTGTACACGTCGTCGGCGATCTCGTCGACCAGCCGCTTGAGCTTGAGGTACTCCTCCATGATCTTCTCCGTACCGGCCGAATCCGCGGAAGCACGCCCACACCGCGTTGCGGCACCCGCTGGCCTTTCAGCGGTCGGCCTCGTCACAGTCGTAATCCCGTAGACGCTACGGTTAGCTCGGGTTTCTAGCACCACCGCCGGCGGATTGCAAGGGCGCATGCCGGAAATGAGCCCGGCGGCCGTGGCAGTGCCGCCACGTCCCCTGCCGAGCACCACCCCCTACCCGATCCCGGCGAGAACCCCGCCCGCCCGCGGGCTATAATCGGCCTGATGTCGAACGCCAGCGACCCACGCATCGCCCGCTTGCGCGAGAAGATCGCGTACTTCCCCAAGACGCCCGGGGTGTACCTGATGAAGGACCACGAAGGCCGGGTGCTCTACATCGGCAAGGCGCGCGACCTGCGGGCGCGGGTAGCCAGCTACTTCCGGGACGCGGCCGACCTGCTCGGCACGCGCGGCCCGGAGATCGCCCACATGGCCACGCTCGTCGAGGACGTCGATTTCCTCGACTGCGAGACCGAGGTGGACGCCCTGCTCACCGAAGCCCGCCTGATCAAGGACATTCAACCCGCCTTCAACGAGGCCCAGAAGGACGACAAGACCTTCCCCTACCTCGAGATCACCACCGCCGACGACTTCCCCGGCGTCTACGTGACCCGCAAGCCGCGGCTCAAGGGCCGCAAGCTGTTCGGGCCGTTCCTCGACCCCGCCGGCCTGCGCGACGCGGTCAACGCGTTGCAGAAGGCGCTCAAGTACCGCACGTGCGAGCTGGATATCCGCGCCGACGACGAAAAACGCCGGTTCTTCCGCCCCTGCCTGCTGCACGCCATCGAGCGGTGCACCGCCCCGTGCGCGGACCTGATCGGCAAGGCGGCCTACGCGGCCGACATCAAGCGGCTGGTCAAGCTGCTCAACTCGAAGCGCAGCGTGCTGCTGCGGCAGATGCGACGGGAGATGGATCAGGCCGCCCGAGCCAAACGCTACGAAGACGCCGCCGTCATCCGCGACCGCATCAAGGCCGTCGAATCGCTCTCGCTCAGCGGCGACGTTGACGAGCACGTGCAGCCGGAGGTCTTCTTCGTCGATCCGCAGGCCGGTCTCGAAAAGTTGCAGAAGCTGCTCGAGCTGCCCGCTCCGCCGCGCATCATCGAGGGCATCGACATCGCCACGCTGCACGGCGAGGAGTCGGTCGGCTCGCTGGTGTGCTTCATCGACGGCAAGCCGTTCAAGAACGGCTATCGGCGGTTCCGGATCAAGACGGTCGCCGGCGTGGACGACTACGCCATGATTCGCGAGGTGACGGCCCGGCGTTACAAGCACGCCGCGATCGCCGAAGAGCTGTATCCCGACGTGATCCTGATCGACGGCGGTCTGGGGCAGCTCCACGCCGGGCTGGAGGCCTTCGACCTCATGCAGCAGGCGATCGAAGCCGAGGGCGGGGAGGCGGTCAAGCCGGCCATGGTCATCTCGCTGGCCAAGCGCGAGGAGTGGATTTACGTCCAGGCCCGCAGCAGGCCGATCAAGCTCGGCCGCAACAACGAGGCCCTGCGGCTATTGCAGCAAATCCGCGACGAAGCCCACCGCTTCGCCCAGCACTATCACCACGTCCTCCGCCGCAAGCGCACGTTCGACCAGGACGTGAAACAAGGCCGCCGCCCGCCGAAGGCGACCCGCGGCAAACGCGCCACCGCAGCATCTTCCGCGCCGAAGAAGCGCTCGCGCAAGCCGAGAAAGCGCGAACCCGAAACGGCCAAAGCCCGAACGGGCGAAGCCGGAAACGGCAAAGCCGTAGAGGGCGAAATCATCGTCGAGGAAGACCTCTCGCAACTTCCCCCGGACGAAACGTAGCGTCGGGCCTCCGTGCCCGACGTGTTGAGCAGCGTCCGGCCCCCGTTCCCGCCCCGGGGAGTGCGGGCATCCTGCCCGCAATGTAGCGGCCGAGCCCCGTACCGGCCGTTCTATGTGGCACCGGTTTCCAACCGGTGAATTGCGGCCGACGGCCCGCACCGGCCGTCATTCTGAGCGCAGCGAAGAATCTCGGCGGCCGTCGCTCCCAAAGACACGGCTGACCCTTCGACCAGGCTCAGGGCAGGCACAGCCGTGCCACCCACCGGAATGGCGATTGTCGCTGGAAGTAGGCGAGCGGGGCCGTCAGCATAGATGATGCTAAGCATCGAGTTTTCGGTTTTCAGTTGTCAGTTTTCAGTTGGTGGGGATTGGGGGCCGGCTGGCGCCGAATGGCGAGTTCAGAATTGAGAATAGCGAATGGGAGCCAGCAGGGGACGGGGAACAGGGCGTGGAGCGCAGGGATCGAGGGATTAAGGGATTAAGGGGTTCAACGCGGAGTGTTGGAATTTGGCGTCGATCGGTAGTATGTGGCCGATAGGCCCTGGGAGTGGAAAGCGGGGTGAGTAATGTTGTCCGGGCCAGCCGAGGGGCGGCCACTGTGGACGCGCATGCTAGAACGGCGAGGAGGTTGCCCGTGAGCACAACGGCCCTGATGGCAGAGATCCTATTGATCGGGATCATCACGTTATGCGGTCTGACGTTGTTTGGGGTCGGACTGATTGGCCAGGAACACGTGGACCACCTCGCAGCGCGAGTAGAGACATGGAGCGTGAGCGGGTGGATCATTGGGCCGGTCTTGCTGAGCGTTGCTTATGTCCTTGGCATCGCGGCAAACACGGTTGGCAGGTTTTGGTCGCGCGGGTTTTCGCGCCACGCGAAGGTCGTCGCCCTGCTGGGGATCACCGATCGAGACGACAGGGCCGTGGTCAGGCGGGTGGGGCGTGTAGGGGATGACGCAGAAGACGTCTTGGGGAAGCTGCGTTCCGACGCTTCAGGAGACCTCCGCGCGCGCGTGCATGCCGAGTGGCATTGGTGGTTAACGTTGAGTCCGAAAGAGCGCCGCGATGTGCGGAAGGCGGTGGCGCAGTGCTTTCGGCATCTGCGCGCGGCCGGGCTTCAGAGCCCAGCCGGCTCCAAGATGCTCAATGAGCACCGAAGTCTTTTGCGCGTGGCTCGTGGATCCGTCTTCGGCCTGGCGCTTGGCGTCGCGGGGTCGTTGACAGTGTCGCTGAGGTGGGGGGACGCAGACATCAAGGTGGGGGCGGCGTGCCTCTGCGCGCTTGGCGCGCTGACGTGTTGTTTCAGTTTTGCGGGATACGTTGTCCGCCAGCTGGCATCAGACCGTTATCTAGTAGCGTTCTTGTTGCAGGCTTCAAAGGAAGAACTAGCGCTAGGCGCCAGCGGGGTCAGGGAGGGCGAGCGATGACGTTATCTCAAGCGCCTGCCTCACCGTCGGTGTGCTGCGGGCAAGCAACTGTAGGGAGCCGGAGTCTGTCTCACCGAGGGGCGCCTCCTGCTGCCACCGCAGGCGAAATTCGGGCGGGGAGGACAGC
>Ga0114919_10004914_pt1 | contig 10699 bp, 6 predicted proteins | sample BlataG_FD_88682 | JGI IMG/M metagenome (GOLD analysis project Ga0114919, IMG submission 88682) | Deep subsurface microbial communities from Black Sea to uncover new lineages of life (NeLLi) - Black_00105 metaG | ecosystem: Environmental > Aquatic > Marine > Oceanic > Sediment | place: Atlantic...
AGCAGATGCTGTTTCTAAAGGTGGCAAAGGTGCCTATACGTAAGGTGTGGATGTTCGACGCCGCCAAGCTCCCGTGGGACCCTGAAGATTTGGAGAATAGAAATGTCGGCATCCCGGTGAGCTACGAAATCGTAAATATTGACGAGAGCGGCCTGGGTGAATTTGCGCTGTGGGGCGGCAAGGCGCGAATCTTTCAGGACGACGGCCACGAAAGCACCATCTTTTTGGGTGAGGACGTAACGGTATTGGTGCCGGTCGGAGAGAAGATGGAACTTTATATCGGTGACAGCAGGGACATCGTCGTTACACAGCGAAAAATGAAGGACAACAAGATCAATTTGCGAAAGAACAACAACAGGCAAATCATTCTGTACGATACCGATGAGATAATCACCGCAAAGATTGAGAATTTCAAGGACAGCCCCGCCGTTCTTACGATGCTCCAACACATCCCCGGCCAGTGGGAGATGGAAAAGTGCAATATGAAGTACGAGAAAAAGAACGCTAATACTATTGAGTTCGAGATAACGCTGCCTGCCCGCAGCGAGGCCGGCCCGGCCACGAAAGAGCTGAACATGCACTACCACCGCCTAAATGTAAGGCCGGGAGTCAGGCCGGTAATAGCAAGATAATAAGCCCGAATCCATCAAAATAAAGGAGAAGCAAAATGAAACGTTTAATTCTGGTGTTACTTATAATCGTTACAATGACTGGTGTCACCCTGGCGAAGGTTGATTTGGTTACGCTGCCTACGCGGGATACGGTGCAGCTTACGATTTATAACTCTGCGGATATGACGTTAGTTCGTGAAAGCAGAGCTCTTACGCTAAAAGACGGCAAAAATAAGCTGCAGTTCTCCTGGGCCAACACGCTCATCGACCCGACCAGCTTAGAGATGCTGCCAAAAGCGGCTGCAGATAAGATTGATATTGCTGATCTGTCTTTCCCGCCGAGGGTAAGAAACCTGGGCCTTTGGAACATCGAGAGCCGTATAAGCGGCAAGGTGCCGGTAGAGATTACGTATCTGACAAGCGGCCTTTCCTGGCGGGCCTTTTATATGGGTACGCTGACCGAGAATGAAGAGACAATGCGCCTAAAGGGCTATGTCCGGGTAACAAACAACAGCGGCGAAGACTACGAGAACGCACAGACCCGCCTTATCGTCGGCAAAGTCCACATCCTCGACCAGATAGCGGACCTCGCCCGCAGACAATATCCATACGGCAGACCAGGCGAGATCCCGGTTGAACGAGAAGCCCTTGAAGCAAGGCAGGCCTTAGCAAAAGGAATAAAGTTGGAACTTGCAATGCCCGCTCCGATGTTTGCAGGGCGGCCGAAGGAAATCAAAAAAGAGGGCCTCAGCGAGTATTTCCTTTATACGATCGAAGGCACCGAGACGATTGCTACCGGCTGGTCGAAACGGCTGCTCAGCTTTGACGTTGACGAAGTACCGGTCGTGAATCTGTATAAATACGAAGAGCAAAGGTACGGCCAGAATGTGGTCCGGTTCCTGAGCTTCAAAAACGATGAGGAGCACAACCTCGGCGATACGCCCATCCCCGGCGGAATGCTCAAAGTCTATAGAGGCGTTGACACTCAGGGACACTTATCTTACACCGGCCAGTCTTCCTTCAAGTATATCCCTGTCGATGAGGATGTGGAGCTTAACCTTGGTGCCGTGGCCAATATTGTTGTTGAGCCGACGCTTATGGACTTTGGTACCGACAACTACAGGTTCGATAACCACGGCAATATCTCCGGCTGGGACGAAATCCGCAAATTCAAAATCGAGGTCAAAAACACCCGCGACATTGCCGTCAAGGTCGAACTCCGCCGCAACTTCAATACTACGTACTGGGACTTGAAGAAAAGCGGCGATTACGGCCAGTTTGAAAAGGTGGATGCCGATACCGTCAAATTTACGCTAATGCTAAAGCCAAGGTCTGCTAAGGAATTTGAGTACACCCTGACGACATATCACGGCGTCAGGCAGGAGGACTGGAGCAGGGCTTCTCGCCGCCGAGATTAGCAACAACGTAGTAGAGCGTATCATAGATATATCGCCTACCTGCTTTCGGAGGCATAAGTATATCCCGGCCTGCCCTATGTTACTCCGCGCTTGTTTTATGTGATTCACGCGCAAGCGGGGGTCCCCTTACACTTTCGCGCATCTGCTACCCCGGAACGCAGGCCCAATTCGTAAATCACCCTTTTCCTTTGTGTTTATTGCTATTCCGCTGAAAAAACGGATTCGAATCGTTTACGTAAGCCACCCGCCATTTCTTGCAACGACCTTGGGCAAACCCCCCCTACCACCACTGCCACCAACAAGCTTCCGGCGGGTCGAGGTTGCATTCAAGCCAGTGACCGGCCAATATGGCAAAGTCCACAAAGTCGAGTCTGCAGTCGTCATTGAGGTCGCCTGTTATTTCGATTGTGCAAATGTAAACCGGCGAGTATTTAACGGTGGCATAATCGTAGCCTGTGTCGGAGCCCATACTCTCGCCTGTCACGTACACATTTTCGGCGCCGTCTATGGCTATGGCGCGGGCATAATCATGCTGCTTACCCTTTCCATTGTACCTTTTCACCGACACCGGCTCGTTGGGCTCGCTGCTGTCAGGACAGTATCTGATTGTGGCGTAATCGAAGTTTCCACCAGAACCTGTGCTCTGGCCTGTCACGTACACATCGCCGGAGCCGTCTATTGTTATGGAGCTTGCAGAATCATGGTAATCACCCGGCCCATCGTATCTGGCCACCCAAAGCTCGTTTCCGTTCGCCTCGTATTTGATTGTGGCGTAATCAAGGTTTCCGTCAGGATTCTTGCTCTCGCCGGTCACGTAGATATTGTCGTTGCTGTCTATGGCTATAGCATAGGCACAATCATCGTAATTACCCGTCCCATCGTATCTGGCCACCCAAAGCTCGTTTCCGCCTGGTCCGTATTTGATTGTGGCGTAATCGAAGTCTCCATCTGGGCCCTTACTGTAACCTGTTACATAGACATTGTCGGCGCTGTCTATGGCTATGGCACGCGCATAATCCAGGCCATTACCGAGCCCATTGTACCTGGCCACCCAAATCTCGCTTCCGCCTGGGCCGTATTTGATTGTGGCGTAATCGAGGTCCGTGCCAGCCGAACCCTTACTGTAACCCGTCACATACGCATTGTCGGCGCTGTCTATGGCTATGGCACGCGCATAATCATGGTGATTACCCGGCCCGTTGTACCTGACCGGCTCCGGCCAAAGCTCGTTCCCGTTGAGGTCGTATTTGATTGTGGTATAATCAAGGTCTCCTTCTGAATTCTTGCTCTCGCCCGTCACATACACATTATCGGTGCCGTCTATGGTTATGGCACGCGCATAATCATGGTGATTGCCAGGCCCATTGTATCTGGCCACCCAAAGCTCATTTCCGCCCGGGTCGTATTTAACTGTGGCGTAATCGTAGCCTCCGCCGGCACCCTCGCTGTAGCCTGTTACGTACACACTATCGTCACTGTCTATGGCTATGGCCCGTACAGAATCATAGCTATTAGCCGGCCCATCGTACCTCGCCACCCAAAGTTTCGTTTTATCCGGGTCATATTTGACTGTGACATAATCGTAGTCTCCCCCGGAACCCTTGCTCCTGCCTGTTACGCACAGATTGCCGGAGCTGTCTATGGCTATGGCACGCGCAGAGTCGGAGCCACCAACCACACCATCGTATCGCGCCACCCATTTTCGAGCGATATCCGGTTCAACATCCCCGACCTCAAGCCAGAAAGAGGCCATTATTGAAAGGTCGTCAAAATCTACCTTGCATCGGCTGCGGGGGATGCCGACACTAATATCACCGGGGATTTCCTCTGTACAATACACTACCCATCCGTACGGAGATTTACTCGCCTGTTGCGTGCCGCCATAGGCACCCTGGTTGATTATATCACCATTAGGATGTGGTTCGTACCCAACTGAGTCGTACGGGTCGCCCCCATCAATGCAAGGACTTGTAACATCATCTGCTACCCAGCCTCCAGCATTCGGATCCCATCTGCCAATTTCCGACTTTAAGTGGTATTCACCCTCAACCCACATATCATTAACATCCCAATATCCTTCCACTGCAAAGCAGGGGTCATTGATGGTGTCGTTGGGACCTTGAACTGCACCGCCTCCGAAGGAGCATCCGGACCCGCCTCCGGTTTGGCTACACTGATAACAGTTGAAAGAATTGGAGCAGTTTCCATAGATAGCGCCAGCGTGCGACGCCCTGTTAAAGGCGATTATGTTATTCTTTATTGTTACGTCGCACATATATATGCCACCGCCCATACCCTCAGCTCTATTTCCGACAATAGTGTTGTTGATGATGTCACTGTTGCAAGCATAAAAACCCCCGCCGTTTCCAGTAGTAGCGATGTTCCCGGAGATTACATTGTTGATAATGGGCTCATTGTAGTCATAATTGCACTGATAAAGACCACCACCATCCGAAGCCGTATTTCCAGAGATTTCATTATTAGCTATTGTTCCTGTGCATAGGTACAAACCACCCCCTTGCCAACTCGCTTCATTGTCGGAGATGACATTGTTGACGATGATAGCGGTGCAACGGGCCAACCCCCCACCCCAATTAGCGCCGGTGTTGCCGGTAATAATATTGTCTTCAATGCGCTCAAAACACAAGTATAATCCACTGCCCTGGTTGTCCGAGATAGTATTGTGCCTTATATCGTTGCAATCATAAAGACCATGTCCAATATTGCCTGATACCGTGTTATATGTAACAGGCCCGGCACAGTAGTATAAACCGACACCATTATTACCTGATATGGTGTTGTAGGTAACAGGCCCATCGCTCCGGTATAAACCGATACCATTATTATCAGTTATTTCATTGCCGGTGATAGGTCCGCCACAGAAGGACAAACCGACACCGTTATTATCCGATATGTTGTTGTCGGTAATAGGCCCAAGGCAATTTAAAATGCCGTCTTCATTGCCAATTATATAATTGTCACTTACGGCTCCGTTGCAGTCATTTATACCGTAGCCATTATTATTATTTATTGTATTGCCCGTAACAGACGCGTTGCAGTCAGATACGCCGTTACCATCATTATTAATTATTTGATTGCCCGCAACGGCTCCGTTGCAGTCATATATACCGTGGCCATCATTATTATTTATTGTATTGCCCGTAACAGGCCCGTTGCAGTCATATATACCATCGCCATCATTATCATTTATTGTATTGCCCGTGATAGGCCCGCCACACTGGTACAAACCGCTGCCATTAGATTTAATATCGTTATTGGTAACAGGCCCGGCGCAATCAACAAGCGCATACCCGGTATTGTGTTGTACATTATTGCCACTTATTGTCCCGTCGCAGTCATACAAACCGTGACCGCTATTATAATTTATTCGATTGCCGCCCGTGACCGGTCCGTCACAGTAGTATAAACCCCCACCATTATTTGAAATCTCGTTATCGGTAATTGGGCCGTCGCAATCATAAATGGCCTCGTAGGGGGCGTTAAAGGTTATGTCGTTATTGAAAATATCAGGCGAAGCGTTATTGTAGCCATCGATACCCCGACTGCTGCAATTAGTAATAGTATTGTGGCTGATGGTTGGAGACGAACCGTTGCAGTATATGCCTCTGCCTTTGACAGTAAAGCCCATAAGGACAGAATCACGGCCCTCACCAAAATCGAAACTTACGCTATAAAGCCCTGAATCAACAGAGATAATGGTTCTCCTGACGTCCGTAGGGTCATTTGGGTCAACGCTCTTGACCGTAATCGCTCGCCCATTGAAGCAGAAACTTTGTGTGTAAGTACCCCATTGAACCTCGATAATGTCCCCATCCTCCGAGGCGTCCATAGCCTCTGGAATATTGTTGAAATCCGCAGGCCCATCATCATCAACGGTGATTATTCTCGCCTGGCAGGGAATAACCAATAGCAGGCATATAACGGCAAAAATCAGGTTTTTCACTTAAACAGCCTCCTCGAAAGCTACCATTTAACTGATATTCTACCATAAGGACAGCTCGAATTCAAGTAAAAAAGACAGTATTTACCATATCTTTCGCACGGCCGATTAAATGCTTTCTCGGCCGATTTTTGCGCCGACAGGATTTAATCTTTCTTCAATTCTTTCGTAGCCCCGGTCGATGTGGTAAACCCTGCTGACAACAGTAGTTCCGTCAGCAGCCAAGGCGGCCAAGACCAGTGCTGCCGAGGCCCGGAGGCCCGAAGCCATTACCGGAGCAGCGATTAACTTCTTTACGCCAGCTATAATGACAGTCGGCCCTTCCTTTCGCAAATTCGCTGCCATTCGATTTAATTCAGCAACGTGCATAAACCTGTCGGGAAAAACCTTTTCGATAACGACACTATTTCCCTCGGCAAGCGACAACATGGCCATAAACTGGGCCTGCAAATCGGTAGGAAAGCCCGGATAAGGCTGTGTGGTAATATCCGCCGGTTTAATCGGGCCGGTGCGGGCAACAACACAGCCGTCACCGGCGGCATCGACCGTTACGCTGATATTTCTTAATTTGTGAACGACGGCCATCATATCATCAAGCCGACAGTTATGCAGCTTCAACTCGCCTGCGGTTATGGCAGCGGCGACCATAAATGTCCCGGCCTCGATACGGTCGGGAATTACCCTGCATTCGGCCGGCTGCAGTTCTCTGACCCCTTCGATAATCAGTCGAGGCGAGCCGATACCGCTTATCTTTGCCCCCATTTTGTTGAGGCAGTTTGCCAGATGAGCTATTTCCGGCTCGCAGGCAGCGGATTCGATAATAGTTCGACCCTTTGCGAGGGTTGCGGCCATCAGGACATTTGCGGTTCCGAGCACGGTCGAGCCGAACGGTCCGCCCATAAAAATATCTTTGCCTTTCAAACCGTGGGGCGCTTCGGCGACGATATAGCCATTTTTAAGATAAATTTTTGCGCCGAGCTCGCGCAGGCCCCTGAGGTGAATACCGACGGGCCTGTCGCCGATGGCGCATCCGCCCGGCATTGAGACCTGTGCCCTGCCGCAGCGTGCAAGTAACGGGCCGAGTATGCAAATGCTTGCTCGCATCTTGCGGACAATTTCATACTCGCCGACCGGATTATCGATTACCGTCGAATCTATGCGTAAATCGCCATTGCGGCTTCTGGTTACCCTGCAGCCCAATCGGGTAAGCAATCGGCTAAAAATGGAAATATCAGAAAGATGAGGCACACCTCGAAGAGTCGATTTGCCGACAGTCAAAATAGTGGCTGCCATTATCGGCAGAGAAGCGTTTTTTGAGCCGTTTATGCTGACACTGCCTGAAAGCCGAACCGGTCCTTCAATGCGAAATACGTCCATAATCTATTTTCCTTGAAAAGATGCAGGTAATGTAATACAAAAATGCTCTGATTTCAAGGTTGCGATAAAGTTATATATATGTTTATGGGTCTCTTTGAAACTATCAAGCAATTCGGCATCACTATAACTGCACCAGACATTATCATCTGCCTGGTGGGGCTATCACTATTTGCTTGTTGGCTGCTTAAAACATCTCTGGGCAGAGGCGCTTTAGCCGATTCGGTACCTCGCCGAAATAATATGCCTTTTTATATGCCGTTTATCCCGGTATTGGTCTGGTTTGGCGGTGTTCCTATCGCAATATTAATCACAAGAACACTTTTTCCTGATTTGGCGGATTGGCAAAATGTTTTCATTGACAATGTCCTGCTCTGTATCGGCGCGATAGCAACAATGGCAGTAATTATTTTCATAGCCAGAGCCAGTTTTGCCCGGCGATTAAAGGGATTCGGCCTGAATTTTAAGACAATTCACAAAGATTTCGGCGCAGCATTTGTGAATTTGCTCACTATCTGGCCGATTGTGATAGCGATGATAATAGTGACGACATTCGTTGGCAAACTTATCTTGGGGCAGGATTTTCACCTGGAGAAACACGAAGAGCTTAAAACGATAATATCACATCCACAACTGCCGGTTAGAATACTGATTATTGTTACTACAGTTGCGGTAATTCCTGTGTTTGAAGAGATGCTTTTTCGCGGTCTGTTTCAAACAATGCTCCGCTCATTTCTCGATGCCCGATGCCGTCCCGGTCCGGCCCTGACGGGTTCGATGCTCGATGCCCGTAATGGGGCGTGGCCGGCAATTGTGATAAGTTCGGTTGTTTTCGCGATAGTACATTCCGACCCTGGGCACTGGCCGGCTCTATTTGCGCTTTCGATGTGTATGGGTTATGCGTATGAAAAGAGCGGTTCTTTGTTACGACCGATTTTTGTCCACTCACTTTTCAACGCAACCAGCATAATAGCAGCTTTGTATCAGTAATTCGCTGTTGGCGCATTGGTTAATTCAGGGTAACGTCATGCTCAGTCAAGGGGAAATATATGGATCGGACTAACGAGTCGAAAAAGACTGCTCTGGACATTTTTTTAGCTGATAACCCAGAACTTGAGGATTTGTCAGCCAAGCTGGCAACGTTCAATGTTTTCCGAGCATTAAAAATCGAGAACGCAGAGATTCGACACAGTAATGTCTTGTCCTGGCCTCTGAATCCAGACGAGTCCCATGGTTTGGCGGATACTGTTCTTCGGCGTGTGTTCTCAAATATACTTCTGGAAAGCGATACAAACATTGAAGGAATATCAGCGGCCCAAGTCGAGCTTATGGATTTTGCTGATATTGAGGTTCGGCGGGAATGGAGGCATATCGACCTTCTGATTATAGACCGGACTAACAAACTCATCATCCTAATCGAGAATAAAATATATTCCAGTGAGTCCCCCGGTCAATTGGCCGAATATCTGAAAGTTGTCAATGATGAGTTTCCGTCTTTCACGACAGTGCCGGTGTTTCTAACCCTTATGGGTCAAGAAAGTGCTGATGACGAAGACAAGGACTACATCTCCTACAGTTATTTGCAATTACTCGCCGTCCTTGAAAGGGTCTTTGCTCAAAGACAGTCCCAACTTGCTGAACCAGTGGCTATGTTTCTTAAGCAGTACATGGATACGTTAAGGAGGCTAACAATGCAAGACGAAAGCTTGGTCGAGCTATGTAAAACTATCTATCGACGTCATCGTGACGCTATCGACCTCATTGTGGAATATGGCATGGCAGGAGTGGGCCAGCAGGCCGTAGAGGATGTACTCTCGGAAGAAGGGGGCTATGAGATTCTCTACTCTCGTCCCAATTCTGTATGGTTCCTGCCAGAATCCTGGTCTGAGATTATCCCCAAGAATAGTACTGAATACAAGCATCTGACCAAACCGGTAAGCGTTGCATGTTTTTTTGATTTCCCAAGAGATAAAAAGATGATCCGTCTTATCTGGGAGGTCTCAGGAATGGATGACCTTCAACTTAGATTGGCCTGCGTAAATGAACTGCAAAAAGCTGGTTTCAAACTTACCAAAAAAGCTTTTGATGAAAATGCTAAGTACGGTCGATTCTGTTCGAAAAGCTCAAAGGTCTCCGACATAACCGATCATGAAGCCGTTCGTGAGGCAGTGAAGAAGCTTCTTCAAAAGGCAAAAACCGAATTTGCAAAGGCAGAGAAAGTATTTCGGGAAGTATTCAGCAGCTCAAACAGCTAACTTACACCTGCGATATAATGGATTCCCGCTTTCGCGGGAATGACATAAAAACGCGGTAATGAGATTCTTCACTTCGTTCAGAATGACAATTGCTCTGCTGGTGTTAATTACGAGATTCCGAGGACGTTGGTCATTGAGTAGAGAGCAGGTTTTTTGCCGATGAGCCATTCGGCGGCTCGCAGTGCTCCTCGTGCGAAGGTGTCTCTGCTGTGGGCGGTGTGGCTCAGCGTCAGCTTCTCGCCAAGTGTGCCGAATATGACTTCGTGTTTGCCGGTGATATCGCCGGCACGGACGGCGTGGATGCCAATATTGCCTTTTTTCCGAAGAGCATCTTTGCCGCTTCTGCCGTGGGTGAGGCAATCGGGGAAATCCCGGTCGGTTGCCTTGCAGATATTCTCGGCCAGTGTAAGGGCTGAGCCGCTTGGGGCGTCTTTCTTGAAGCGATGATGCTGCTCGATTATCTCTATATCATAATCGTCGCCGAGCATAGACGCAACCTTGCCTACGAGAGAGAATAAAACGTTCATTCCCACACTCATATTGGTTCCATAGATAACGGGGATTTTCCCGGAGGCGGCTTTTATTTTTTCCTTCTGCTCGGTACTTAGGCCGGTAGTGCCCAGAACCAGAGCAGTGCCGTTTTCGAGGCAGTAATCAATTGTCTTATCCGCTGCCGGCGGCGTTGAGAAATCAATTACCACATCGGACTGTAGGGTGGGCTTTAGCCCACCATTGATAAGAAGGTGGGGCAAGCCCCACCCTACAGCCTTGCCGATGTCAGGATGGTCGGCTCTTTCGACTGCCGCGATAATATCGAACCGGCCGGCCTGGCCAGCCAACGAAAGGATGCGCCTGCCCATTCGACCGGCGGCGCCCACGATTAGCAGTTTAGGTTTCATTTTAGCTCCTTAGACGGTTTGTCATTCTGAACGAAGTGAAGAATCTCTTTTTTCGCATTGCAGGCCAGATGCTTCGCTTCGCTCAGCATGACCGCTTAAAATCGGTCAGTTTGAGTAAAAATATAACCGCCGGCATATATATTTACAAGTTTAAAGGATTATTGGCTTGATTATTTCGGCC
>Ga0114919_10004915_pt1 | contig 10696 bp, 13 predicted proteins | sample BlataG_FD_88682 | JGI IMG/M metagenome (GOLD analysis project Ga0114919, IMG submission 88682) | Deep subsurface microbial communities from Black Sea to uncover new lineages of life (NeLLi) - Black_00105 metaG | ecosystem: Environmental > Aquatic > Marine > Oceanic > Sediment | place: Atlantic...
CTAACTCGTTGTCCATTAAGCAAGTACTCATTCGATCCATCCCGGTAAGCTCTGCGTGCGATCGCCACTTCGCTATAATCGATTGGCAACCAGTTGTCACTATTATCTAGAATCACAGTCACAGTTGCCATACCGGATCGGGTCCGGCGATCCGAACCTGCAAATATCATATCCTCGGTTTTCTTGCCCCTTAACAAACTGTAGGATTGCTCCCCTAACACCCATCGCAATGCATCGGTAATATTCGACTTCCCAGATCCATTTGGACCAACAATTGCTGTTACTGCCCCAGGAAACTCAAATGCGGTGCGGTTAGCAAATGTTTTATAACCCTGTAATTCTAATGATTTCAAGCGAGAAATCATGCTGTTAATTCCTGTCAATACGTAATATTGAGTGATTTTAATGCTTGAGCAGCTGCAATTTTTGCAGCTGTTTGTTTGCTGTGACCAATACCTGATCCCTGAACTTCATTCTCGATAAGCACTTCAACAACAAAACTTTTTGCATGATCAGGTCCAGATGAGCTCACAGTTTTATAAAATGGTGTTCCCAATCCTTGAGATTGAGCCCATTCTTGCAGCGTACTTTTAGGATCCCGATCTTTATTTCCACTTACTATAAATTTCGCAGCTTTTTCCAGCATTGGTTCAATAAATTCTTGGACTGTTCCAATCCCTCGATCAATATAAATCGCTCCAATCAGCGCTTCAAATGTTGCGCACAAGAGAGCTGGGCGCTCTCGTCCCCCGCCTTCGCTCTCCCCATGACCAAGCAGCATAACCTCACCAAGATTAATGCCTTCAGCGAATTGCGCTAAATTTTCTGTCCGTACGAGGGCTGACCGCAAGCGAGTAAGATTACCTTCAGGCATCTCTGGGAAACGATTGTACAACCACGCTCCAACCAAAAAATCCAGCACAGCATCACCTAAGAACTCCAATCTTTCGTTATCCTCCAATGATTCTGGGTTTTCGTTTAAGTAGGAGCGGTGGGTAAGAGCACGGATGAGCAGCAACGGATCTTGAAACAGTATCCCCAGCTGCTTGGCATAATCTTGAGGAATGACCTGCCTCAATTCTCCCTGACTGTGTTCCAATTTTCGATTCTCCCCGGAACTCAGGGAACGATAGCCACCCCACCCTCGTCGAGTAGCTTGCGATCCATCAGTTCCTATGCGGTATATATAATATTGATTCTAATATCTTAGCTATACTCTTTTACCACCAAAACTGCATTATGTCCACCAAATCCAAAAGCATTGCTCGCTGCGCTGGTTATGCTGGCTTGGCGAGCTTCATTAGGAATGAAATCTAAATCGCACTCCGGGTCTGGTGTCTCATAATTGATAGTTGGTGGAAGGACATTATTCCGAACTGCCAGTGCGCAGAATATCGCTTCTAATGCGCCGGTAGCCCCCATAATATGCCCTGTCATCGATTTTGTCGATGATATCGGAACTTTATAAGCATGGCTCCCATACGCCGCTTTGATAGCCCTTGTTTCCGATACGTCATTCAGCTGAGTTGCGGTTCCATGAGCACTGATATAACCAATATCCTCAGCATTTAATTCAGCATCTGCCAGGGCGATTCTTACCGCATTAGCCCCACCAATGCCATCTTCGGACGGCGCAGTGATATGGTAAGCATCAGCGGAACTTCCATACCCCGCCAACTCAGCTAGAATATTTGCCCCCCGGTCGATTGCCCAACTTTCCTTCTCCAAAACTAGTATCCCGGCACCCTCTCCGATCACAAACCCGTCCCGGTTTAAGTCAAACGGCTGGGGAGCTTTACCATAGTCTCGATCTCGGCGGGATAATGCGCCCAAGCGATCGAAAGCAGCAACCGCAATTTCGGTGACAGTTGTATCGCTGCCGCCAGTTATCGCCACATCAATAAGACCGGAATTAATCATCATCCGCGCCATACCAATCGCATCTGCACCCGAGGCGCAGGCTGACGCAATTGAAAAACTTGGTCCCTGAAAATGATTATCAATGGCGATTAAACCTGCTGCCCCATTTGCCATTAGCATCGGAATCACAAATGGACTGATTCTGCGTGGTCCCTTAGTGAGCAGTATCTCAATATTATCAGCTACAGCCTTTAGCCCACCGATCGCTGAGGAAACAATTACACCTACCCGGCTTCTTTGCGCTTCAGTCACTTCCAATCCAGCTTGCCGAATTGCTTCTTGGGAAGCTACCGAAGCCATTTGCTGATGGCGGTCCCTGCGGCGAGCTTCTTTTTCAGGCATATACTGGCACGGATTAAAACCTTTTACCTCACCGGCTAAGTTAACCAAATAATCGCTTGCATCAAACAGGGTGATTGGACCAATACCACTTTTTCCAGCGAGCGCATTCTGCCAGCTTTCTTCCACCGATAACCCAAGTGGATTGATAGTTCCCATCCCTGTAATCACAACTTTTTCAGGCATACATACTCCTCATCCTGATTGAAAAATCCAAGCATTTTAATATAATAGGATGCTTATGAAATTGCGTATTTTAATCCTGAACCAGTCAGTACAATAATAATCGGTTCCCGTGCTTCATCAATTTTCTCAAGTAAGGCAGGCCATACAACTGCAGAAGTCGGTTCCACGTAAAAACCTCTTCTGGCTAACTCATCCCGAGCAGGTAGTATATCCACCTCATCCACAGCGGCCATCCACCCATGACTAGATTTAACTGCATCTAGTACCTCTTGACCCCTTAATGGATGTAAAATGCGGATTCCCTCGGCGATTGTTTCACCTTCTTCTACCGTGTAACCGCCTGCACTCCCAGGTTGGGTTGCTGCCCACAGCGGGGCGCATGCCCGGCTTTGAACACCGATAATTTGAGGCTTCGCTGGGATCATGCCACTGTTGACAAGAGCATCGAAGCCGCGCGATATCCCAAGTAAAAAACTTCCCTGGCCCGCGGGTATGAACACAGAACCAGGGGCAGCACCCAATTGATCAAACATCTCAAATGCTGCAGTAGCATAACCGGGAAAAACAATTGGCTGGTAAACATGGCTTGCATAGACAGAACCCCCATCCGCCTCTTGTTTAACCGCTTCAGCTGCATTTGACCTGGGTCCAGGGATAGGCACTAATTCACATCCATAAGCTTCGATTTGAGCTCTTTTTGGCCCAGACGAATAATCGGGAACGTATACTTTTCCCTGAATACCAGCGCGTGAACAATAAGCTGCAAAGGATGCACCCGCATTTCCGGATGAGTCTTCGATTGCGTAATCTACACCCAGCCAGTTCAAGTAGCTGATCAGGACTGTCGTGCCTCGATCTTTATAAGATCCAGTTGGATTTAAATAGTCTAATTTAAAGGCTACCTGTTTTCCTTGTACTTTATCCCAAATTAATGGCGTATTGCCTTCACCCAAACTGATCGGTATTACCTGTTCTGGGAGACCGAATGCTGTTCTATACCGCCAAATTCCAGGCTGCTCGTGATTTATTCCAGCTGCATCATACTCAAGACTGCTTATATTATCAAAAAAGCCCCCACAAACGGGGCAGCAATATAGACTTGTCTGGATATTTGGCTCAAACAGGCATTGGGTGCAGTGAATCTTCATCAGCAAGACCTTTATTCGTGTGGATGTGGAAAATACTCACCTTCGATCCAAACCTCACCATCCGGACCCACTTCCTTTTTCCAAACAGGGACGATCTGTTTTAACCGGTCGATCCCGTAGCGGGCTGCTTCAAACACGCCGCTATCCCTATGCCCGGCACTGCAAGCTATAGCGACAGTTGGCATACCTGCATCCAGATGTCCAATTCGCTGGACAATTGCGATCCCTTCCACTGAAGGCCAACGTGCACGTATCTCATCCGCCACCTTTTGAAGTTGTTCTTCTGCCATTTCTTGATAAGCTTGGTATACCAAGTAATCCGTTATATGAGGATCGTTGTGCTCATTAATTGCCCTCACCATACCAGTAAAGATACAAGCAGCTCCTGTTCTTGTCGTAGTGATTTGCTGAACCATTTTGTTCAGGTCAAGTTCATCCTCTTGAACAGCCAGATGAGTCGGCAGATCTTCGTCTCTCTCATTCCCACCGCTAACTGGGGGAAAAAATGCAACTTCTGCTTCATCCGGAATGACATCCTCATTAAAGCCATACTCCTTATTAACTGAAATCAATGTTGTTTCCAGATGAGGTGCTAATAGAGGGTAGATGTCTGCGACCAGTTTTTTTAGGTCTGCCACACTAGAACCTGGTGGAATTTCCAGGGCAATTTCTTTCGTTCCTACTATTTCACGAAGGTTAGCGAAAAACAAGATGGAGATTCGTATCTGCTGGATTTCACTCATTCGTTAATCACCACACCACTGAGTCCGCCTCGCTTCTCGACCAGACGGATATTTTGAATCCGCATGGTTTTTTCAGCAGATTTCACCATATCATAGATCGTCAGAGCTGCGACTGATACGGCAGTCAGGGCTTCCATCTCAACACCTGTCTTACCAATTGTTTTTGCAATTGCGGTGATCTCAACCCCTGGTAGGTTTTCATCAATATTAAATTCAATTGCGATCTGGTTTAATGGCAGAGGATGGCATAAAGGGATCAACTCCGCGGTTCTCTTCGCTGCCATAACACCTGCCACCTGGGCTGTTCCCAATACATCCCCTTTGGCGACCGAACCAGTTATTATCAGTTTCAGAGTACTTGGGAGCATCACGATTTCCCCTTTGGCAATCGCAATCCTATTAGTGTCGGGTTTACCGCTGACATCCACCATGCGTGCTCTACCAGTTTGATCGATATGGGTTAATTTTGGATTCATAGGTAGAGATTATAGCATCAAGAATTGGATTGTTGATCCATTTTTCTTATGGCTTGAAATTAATCTGCTAAGTATGCTGGATTACTGCCCAAAAATACATTTTATGATGAGGTTCCCACACATTTATGACTGCGAAATTCATTTCCCCCCCATGTTATAATACGCCGCCATGAGCAATCTTATCAATCAGTGGAGAACCGGGTTGGCGAAAACCAGCAAAGCCACATTTGGCCAGATTTCAGCTTTGTTTGGTGCCTCCGAAATATCGGATGAGACTTATGAAGAGCTGGAAGCTTTGCTGATAAAGGCAGATTTAGGTATCGAAACCAGTGAATCGCTGCTCGAGGTGATCTGGGAACGTGAGCGAAATGAAGGCATCACTAAAACAAGTGAGTTGAACGCAGTTCTCATGAAAGAGCTGCGCCACAAGTTAGATACCCCACCTCCCATTGAGTTTTCCACAGTCCCAACTGTCATTCTCATCGTCGGTGTTAATGGCTCAGGAAAAACCACAACCATCGCTAAACTCGGGAAACGGTTCTCAAATCAGGGAAAAGAAATCATCTTTGGTGCAGCAGATACTTACCGTGCTGCTGCGGTAGACCAGCTGCAGATATGGGGAGAGCGTCTGGATATCCCCGTTATTGCTGGCCAGCAAAATGGAGACCCTGGTGCAGTTGCTTATGACACCGTCAAATCTTCAATTGCCCGCGGCTCTGACGTGGCAATCATTGACACTGCTGGCAGACTGCATACCCGCTTCAATCTCATGGAGGAGCTGAAAAAAATCCACCGTGTTATTGGGAAAGCTCAAGAAGGTGCCCCGCACCATGTCTGGTTGGTAATGGATGCTACCACTGGTCAAAATGCTTTACAACAAGCGCATGCCTTCAATGAAGCAGTAAACATTACTGGTATTATCCTAGCAAAATTAGATTCGTCCGCCCGGGGAGGGATGGCCTTCACGATCCAAAAAGAACTGGGGTTGCCAATTATCTTCGCCGGTTTGGGAGAATCATCAGACGATCTGCAACCTTTTGATCCCGACCTTTTCATCGAGGGCATTCTCGCACAGGAGGAATAAGTGCAATGCAAGAATTAATTGATCGATTGAACGCATTACAACAAACATACAATAATTTGTTGGAGCGTCTTTGACTTAGCTTCTAAAGAAGAACGATTAGTAAACCTTCAGAAACAAACTGAAGACCCCGATTTGTGGCAGGATCCTGATAATGCACAGCGATTAATGAGGGAGATATCAAATCTTAAAGAAGAGGTTGAGGAGTGGCAAATTCTGCGGGAAAACATTTCCGATACCCTGGAATTAGCTCAGTTGGGGGATGAAAGCATCCAATCCGATCTTGAAAGCGAGACTTTACTCTTTGAAAATGATGTAGCCAAGCGTGAATTCGAGGCAATGCTCTCGGGTCGATATGATCGTGGTGATGCACTTCTCGCCATTCATGCTGGTGCGGGGGGGACTGATTCCCAAGATTGGGCTGAAATGCTGCAGAGGATGTACTTGCGCTGGGCAGAGCGCAAGGGTTACCAAACGAACATTCTTGACACAACTTTCGGTGAAGAAGCCGGCATTAAAAGCGTCACGATCTCCATCTCCGGACGGTACGCTTACGGATATTTGCGCTCAGAAAAAGGGGTTCACCGCCTGGTAAGATTATCGCCATTCGATTCAGCTCACCGCAGGCATACCTCCTTCGCAATGGTCGAAATCCTGCCACAGGTTGAGGATAACTCGCAAGTAGATATCAATCTTGACGATTTACGAATCGATGTCTTCCGTTCATCTGGTGCTGGTGGACAAAATGTCCAAAAGAATGATACAGCAATTCGCATTACCCACCACCCGACCGGAATCGTCGTCACCTGTCAAAACGAACGATCCCAATTGCAGAACAAACAAAATGCGATGACGGTTTTACGTTCCAGATTGTTAGAATTAAAACAGCAGGAACAAGAAGAAAAGATGGCACAATTACGTGGAGAATATCAGAAAGCTGAATGGGGCAGCCAAATTCGATCCTACGTACTTCACCCCTATCAAATGGTCAAGGACCACCGCTTGGATTTCGAAACTGGCAATACCCAGGCAGTACTCGATGGCGATTTAGATGGATTCATAGAAGCATACTTGCGCAGTCAGGTAGGAGTAACTCAGACTTGACATCTATCCTTCAGGCACGTATAATCTTCTCTGCCTGCCTTAGGGCAGGCATTGCTGTGATTTTTTGATACTCAGGAGAGTTCGGTAATGACACCTTTACCAAAAAAGAAAACTTCAACTAGTCGTCGAAATAGTCGGCGGGCACACCACGCTCTGAAGAGCAGAAATCTTGTGCAGTGCTCTAATTGTGGCGAGTCACGCCTCCCACATCATGTCTGCGAAAATTGTGGTTTCTACCAAGGACGCGAGATAATCGAAGTCGAACAAAATTAAGGAACATGACGGGCCAGGAACCACACGGCCCGTCTGTCTTTTCCCACCAAAGAATGCCAACATCAAAATATAAAATCGCTTACTTGTTCCCTGGCCAGGGTTCACAATCCATTGGCATGGGTCAACAACTTGCCGCTGACTCCCCGCTTGCGGAAAATACCTTCCAGGAAGCTGATCATTCCCTCGGCTTTGCATTGTCAAAGGTTGCCTGGCAAGGTCCACAGGAAACCCTGGATGACACCATCAATACTCAACCCGCACTCCTGGTCCATTCCATTGCCACACTGCGAGTCCTTCAAGATCAATTCCCCAATCTCCAGCCCGCTGCAGTTGCAGGGCACTCCATGGGTGAAATAAGTGCCTTGATCGCCTGTGGGTCATTGACTTTTTCTGAAGGTCTGCAGCTCGTCCGCAGGCGTGGTGAACTGATGAAGGAAGCTGGCGAAAAATCACCCGGTGGAATGGCAGCCATCTTGGGCCTCGATATCCTTTCCCTCGATGAGATCTGCTCCTCTGCCAGCCAGGGAGCCGAAATTGTACAGATCGCAAACGATAATTGCCCAGGGCAAGTTGTAATTTCTGGCTCCACTCCTGCGCTGGAACGAGCGATGATATCCGCAAAGGATGCTGGAGCTCGTCGTGTTATACGACTGGCGGTCAGTATTGCAGCCCATTCTCCATTGATGGTTTATGCTCAGGATCAATTCACAATAGCGATTAGTTTGTCGAACATTATAGAACCAACCATTCCCATCATTGGAAATGTCAACGCCAGACCATTGCTCAGTGTCGCTGAAATCCAAACTGATTTACAATCTCAATTAAACTGTCGGGTAAGATGGACTGAAACGATTCAATATCTGCTATCCATCGGTGTCACAACTTTCATCGAAATCGGAAATAATTCGGTATTAACTGGATTACTTAAACGAATTGACCGCACGGTCCACGGATATTCCGTCGGCACTTCAGAAGATTTTAACAAAATATCCGCGCTTTAGATCATCCATGATATTAATTCATTGAATTTTCTCCACCATTCAAAATATTTGATTACGGTATAATTATCAAACCCTCGGTAACAGGAGTTATGAATGTCCCTGCCCTCTAGAATCTCCCTGGAAGGAAAAATCGCTGTTATCACTGGTTCTTCGCGTGGAATCGGACGCGCAATCGCCAAGGAGCTGGCCCTGAGAGGCGCTGCGGTTGTTGTCAACTACCTTAGCTCTTCTGCAGCTGCAGACGAAGTTGTTGCCGATATTAAATCTGCTGGGGGTCAGGCGCATGCTCATCAGGCAGATGTGTCTGATTTCCAAGCCGCTCAAGAATTAATCAAATTCACAATCGACACCTTTGAAGGTCTCGATATCCTGGTAAACAATGCTGGAATTACCCGTGATAAATTAATCATGATGATGAGTGAAGAAGATTGGGATATTGTCCAGGATACCAACCTTAAGAGTACATTCAATTGCTCAAAGGCAGCGGTTCGCCATATGATGCGGAAACGCTATGGGCGCATCATAAACATCACCTCTATTGCTGGGCAGATGGGCAATCCCGGGCAAACTAATTATTCCGCCTCCAAAGCAGGTCAAATTGGATTCACGAAAGCCTTAGCACGAGAAGTCGGTTCCCGCAATATTACCGTCAATGCCATTGCTGCTGGTTATGTGGAGACAGATATCTGGGCTGGAGTACCCGAGGAAACTAAACAAGCGATTTTATCGATGGTTCCCTTGGGACGAAAAGGAGAATCTCAAGAAATCGCTGATGCGGTTGCCTTTCTAGCCTCAGATCAAGCTGCATACATAACTGGGCAGGTTCTGGGGATTGATGGTGGAATGACAATGATGTAGTATCCGGAGGCATATGTCTGACCAATCTATAACACCCGGCAAAACAACCATATCAATTGATGTCATATTGACTATCGCTAGATTGACCACATTGGAAGTCCCTGGCGTCAGTCGAATGAGCACTGTCCCATCCAGGCGATTTAAAACTATGCTGCTCCACCGCCAAGAACAAGATGGATTGCATATTGAAGTCGTGGATGATTTGGTTTATACCGACCTATATGTCATACTTGAACCGGAGATCAATATCCGCGAAGTGGGTCGCAACATTCAAATTGCTGTAGCTCGCGCGATCACAGAAATGATTGGTATGCAAGTGGGGGTCGTTAATGTCCATATTGAAGATATCGATTACCCTGAAGTTTCCGAGAATTTATGAAAGCTCGAACCAGGGCGCGCGCCATTGCTCTGCAAGCACTTTATGAGATAGATATGGTCGATCATCCTCCTCTAGTGGTGGTTCATAATCGCTTATCTGCTCATGAGATTGATCAGAACATGGCAGATTTTATCAGTCAGATTGTTGCAGGTGTTTGGCCGATCAGAAACGATTTAGATCAATTCATTGCTGAGCATGCTCCTGAATGGCCGCTCGAACAGGTTGCGACGATCGACCGCAATATCTTGCGTATTGCTTTATGGGAGTTTGCTGTCAGCGAAAACATCCCCATCAAAGTTGCCATCAATGAAGCAGTTGAACTCGCAAAAATGTTTGGATCAGATAGCTCTCCCCGGTTTATAAATGGTGTTTTGGGTAGTTTAGCTCCCCGGCAAAATGAGATTCGACAATCGCTCCATCATTTGCAGAACCCAATCTAATTATTATGGATATTCTCGGTATTGGTCCTTTAGAATTGGTCTTAATTTTGATTATTGCTTTAATCGTCTTAGGACCTTCGGATATGGTCAAAGCCGGTCGTACGATCGGCAAGTTTCTACGCCAGATCGTTACCTCCCCGACTTGGCACGCGGTCACCCGCACATCCACTGAATTACGTAATTTACCTAACAAATTAATTCGTGACGCAGGCCTTGAAGATGATTTGCGCGAAATTCAGGATGCAACCAAAAAAGCTATCCCCCCTTCTTTGAACAAAGACTTATCCAAGTGGCAGGCAGATATTAATAGCTGGACAACGCCACCGACGACCGGCAGCCAACCAACTGATGAATCCCAACCATCGGAGGAAGTCCAACCAACTGAGGAAGTTCAACCAGCAGATGAATCCTCTCATAACAAAGAACCACTAGAAGATCAAGAACAGGGTGATTGATGCGGCTCCTATTGCGAACTATTAGGAATCTAATCCTGCTCCCTTTCCGCTGGCTGCGAACCATGTTCGCAGAGATCAAATCATTCCTATCTGATGAGCCAGAAGACACACCGCTGGGGGATTCCCTTGAGAAAGCGATGAATAATCCTGAAAGTTTATTGGTTCATGTGAATGCCCTCCGAAAACATTTAACCAGGGCTGCTATTGTTATGGCGATGGCGACCATCGTGGCATTTGCTTTTGCAACTCGAATAATAGATCTCCTTGCTTACTCAGTGGGAGGAATTGAAAAA
>Ga0114919_10004916_pt1 | contig 10696 bp, 10 predicted proteins | sample BlataG_FD_88682 | JGI IMG/M metagenome (GOLD analysis project Ga0114919, IMG submission 88682) | Deep subsurface microbial communities from Black Sea to uncover new lineages of life (NeLLi) - Black_00105 metaG | ecosystem: Environmental > Aquatic > Marine > Oceanic > Sediment | place: Atlantic...
GCTGCCGGCCTGGAGGGCAAGATCAAAACCATGCAGCAATCCAAAGACCTTCACGGTATCTTTGCCTGGGGGCATGGGTCTAAATTTACTTTCAAGACCTGGGATCTCGGGGGACCTGCATATAGCTCATATTACATGAAATGGAAACCTGTATATCGCATGGCACTTGGAATAATATGGGCTTGTCACAGTGGAGATGCCGGCGGTGCTAGAACACATTTTTCTTATTCCCCAGGTGCTATATTCCAAGGTGCCAGTAGAACCTTGATTCCATGGCCATTCCACGCATTCGGTCCATGGACTGATGAGATAGTCGGCCCAGGTGCCCAGGGAACAAATCCTTAGTCTAAAGGAGTGATAAGAATGACAAAGAATCTCTTTACAAACGTCACAGTGGTTGTAATGTGTTTCATCTTCCAGGGTTGCTATCTTACTCAAGATCCGAGGCAGAAAGACTGGCACAATGAAATAGGCCTAGCATCTTCCACAGTAACTAAAGCGACCGTAAAGAGAGCCCCTTTTATAGTTGACAAACAACTCGTTGCCTTGATAGGCGAACCAGACTTTAAACTCAGTCCCTTAGAGTTGCAGGAGATTCTAATAGAGGATTTGACCTATCGGGAAACGATCATGAACCATGTTTGGTCTGGTTACCGCTTGGTCAAAAGAGATGTGGCGCAAAGAGAGGTAGCGGGCTCAGATTATGCCCCGGGTACGGACAACTGGAAAGAGTGCGAAGAGTTTAAGAAATGCTCACTTTGGCTCTACGATGAAACCCAGCACTTTGGCAAGCCTATGGTATGGGGCTGGGGTGTCAACGAGGGCTTTGTATGTCAGATCTTTTTTGTGGAAGGGTCAAATGTTATTGGCGATAGCTCAGTAATATTCTGGAAGCCCCTACGATCTTTACCCCATCGATGAAATCACCAAAGACAGCAGCAATATAGCTGAATTCGCCTACGATGCCCTCGGGCGCAGGATAAGAAAGATCGACTCAGCAGCCGGCGAAACGACCCTTTATTACTACAACAACAATTGGCAGGTATTATGCGAATATAACGGCTCTGATGAATTCCAGCAGTGGTTCGCTTATGGCAATTACATTGATGAAGTATTAGTAATGAGCCGCAACAATGGGATTACACTCGCCTGGTTCTACGTCCACGATCATCTTTACAGCCCGGCTGCAATGGTTGTTGGTATTAACAGCTACGTCGTTGAGCGTTACGAATACGATGCATACGGCAATTGCAGCATCTTTGACGGCTCATATAATCCTCGGTCAGAATCTCTTATCTCAAATCCGTACTTGTTTACAGGCCGAAGACTTGATATACTGGATAATAGCTCTTTGAAAATACAATACAATAGAAACAGATACTACGACTACTACACCGGCCGATTCACAAGCCACGACGCCCTCGGGTACATAGATGGTATGAATCTTTACGAGTACGTCAGCAGTAGACCGGGCACCCTTGTCGATCCCTTTGGCAAGTGGGGAAGAGATATGCATTACGATGAGACAAAGTGTTGGGCTTTGGAAATAGGTTTCAGACACTATTGCGCTGAATTGATAGCTGGGGCGGATTGGGATGTTGATATCCGCACGCCTGCGATAACTCACCCTTGGTATCATTTTGACGAATGGAGTTTTCTTGGAATTATTACTGGAGAATTTTCCAAAGGGCGTGATGATTATGCTCAAGAGCGCTGGGATGAGGCAAAAAGCTTACTCAGCAAGGCAACATCTGAGGAGGTTGTTTATTCAGCCCTGAAATATGTAGGTCAGGCACTTCATGGTTTCCAGGACGCAAAATCCCATCAGTGGGAAGGCCAGGCAAACATCAAAGACGGGAAAGGTCATCATGCACATACGGCGTGGCACCATGTTTTTGAAATAGCCAACTTACTTCAGCCACATCGTCCAGACAATGCAATTCAGTTTGCAGCAGACTGGCATGATAGTTCACTTGACACTAAAGCAAAACTTGAAGAGATTTGGGAATCTTGTGCTGTTCAATGCGTATGCAAGGGTTCGCGGTAGCAGAACCAATAGCACAAGTCAAGCAATGAATCAGATGGTTGAACAGTTAGAAATGAATTAATTTTGGGTATCGTAGATTTGCCCAAGGTTGTTGATTCTGCCACCCTTGGCTCTTAATGAATGTTCGGCACAAGCCAAGGAATGGCATGTATGGTTACAAAGGAGATTGAGATGCGATCGACAATCGAAATGTTGAGCAAACGCAGGGGCATCATAGCCATCAGCGTATTGTTTATTTGTCTTGTGCTTGGCAGTTACGCAGAAAGCAGTATCTTGCTACAGGACCATAATGTCCCGGAAAAAGAGTCCGCCCAGGGACTTTGGGCAGAGCGCCATAGCTACTATCTACTGCCCAATCCGGATTGTTGTCGCAGTCTTGCGCAGGATGGAAATTACCTGTGGGTGGCGACTTCGGCAGGGGTGGTGCGGTGGAACCTGAAAGAAAATACATATCGGCTTTTCAAAGCAGACGATGACTGGAGCACGGAATACGCAGAAAAGTTGGGTATGTTGGGTGTGTACGATGATAGCACGAACTGGGGCAGTGATAAGGCGAGACAGTATCTGAAGAAATGGGTGACCAACGCCGTGGAAAAAGTAATTGTTCTTTCGCCGGGCCATGTGTGGGTAGACACTCTCAAGGGAGCTATGATTATCCACGGCGGCAGCAAGGCGACATACGCGTCCGTGGAGGATGCCCTGGCAGCGATCTACCATACCGAGCTAAGACCAACGCTGAATAAAGTAGTGGCAATGGATAAGAATGAACACTTGTGGTGGGTAAAGAGAACAGGGGACCTTTATACTGAAACTGTCCGGGTGTTGCTTCACTACGACGGGACAGCTTGGAAGAGCGACGAGCAGGTGGGGATAACCAGAGTACCTGGCATGGGCCAACACTACTACAACATTAATGACATTTTGGTGGATGCTCAGGGTAATCTATGGGCTTGCAATTTTAGAGGAATTTATCAGCGCACAGAAAATCATTGGCAACAAGCATTGCGAGAGGCAAGATATGGGTATGGTGAGATGAGGCTCGGCACCAGCGGAACCTTGTGGGCCTTTGACTCGGGTGCGTTGGCAAGGTTCACGGGAAACCGGTGGGAGGTATTCAAAGGACAAGGAAGATATAAGGATTTCCGCTTACCTGGTCCTTACATGGGCGAGCAGGCAGTTGTACTTGAAACACCGGATGGTAAGCTGTGGTTTGAGGCATCCTTTGTTGGGAGCGACACATATGCGTTCGTGTGTTTTGACGGCAAGCGATTCAGCCGGGCTTCATTCTGCCCTGTCGCGGCAATGAGTAACAATGCCGGACAGACGTTTGCAGCTTCGGTAGACCGGCTTTTTAGCTACGACAATGGCAAGTGGAAGCAATTGGCCACGCCTCCGTTCCGCATATTGAGGCTTATTTCTTTGTTTGGAGTAGGTCAGAAAGCTAAAATAATTGACGATATTCTCGTAGCCGAAGACGGCGCAGTCTATGTTGCTGCTGAGCGAGAGGGCCTGTTTCGATATCAAAACGGTTCGTGGAAGAGAATGTCGTGCGACAAAGCAAAACAGGAGACAAAGTCCATCGAGCAGGATGTGGCCGAGGGAATGGCGAAGATGTCGGAAGAGGAACGGTTTTTAGTCTTGGGGGTTGGCCCTGTGCCTGAAGCCCTTGTTAAGAAAATGCATAAGGCGTACGTCGGGGGTGAAGGAAAGGAGCTAATCAAAGCCGGTGACCAGCAATTGGCTGAGCATGTCGTACAAGGAAAAGACAGTACATCCGCGATTAGTTATTACCGGCTGCTGAGCAGAAATAGGAAACTTGCCAAGGCATCTCTGCATAAAAAAATAGAAGGTATGTGCGCCTCAGACTACGGAGAAGGATGGATTAGTTTGGAGATTGCCAGTTACGGCCCACCAGTAATCGAGATTCTTTTGAAAATAGCCAAGATGGGGACAGCCGAACAGCGGGCTCTGGCGATTGATTCTCTGAGCTTTATGAGAGACCCGAAGGTAGTAGATGAGCTTTTCGGCATCCTTGGTGACCTTGAGAAGCTGGACAGCTTATCATACCTTCGTTTCGCCCGTGCGGCTATCATGGTCGGTAATCCTAAAGGCATGGATCTTCTGATAGAAGCTGCTACCGCTGAGAGGAAAGAGGAGAAATCGAATGAATTCAAAATAGACGATGTACGGAGGACCTGTCGGGAAGAGCTTAATAGAGTGACCCAGGCATACGATGATGTGCCGCGCGAGTGGTCAGCAGAAAAATGGAAAGCTTGGTGGGAAAAGCATCGCGATACTTGGAAGCCAAGTGTAAATCTAAGTGCGAATCAATTGCTCGCAGGATTTAAAGCACAACACAAGGTATTTCGTGAGGTCGCCAAAAGACTTGAGGCCAACCAATAAACAGATCATTAAGGCAAAGAAGGCATTCTTCAAGAAGTACCCCCCTTTTTGGGGAATAGAGAAAGTAAAATTAGGCGGCATTAGATTGTTGGCTGGGTGGCATGCTCTCGTAAAGCGATACAATTTATATTTGAAGTCAGTTTTCGAGAACGGCGGGACTAATCGTGTTAAAATGATTCGGCTACGACGATTCTACCTCTCATTCCATTATTGGGTAGGTTATGATAGCTCTGGAGACTGCGTAATCGTTTTGAAACATCTTGTGCTGGGAGTTAGGAAAACCGGGGATTCGGACAAGATTTGAACTGGGCAGCACAAGCCAATCTTTCCAACTCTTTCCGCCTTTCGGGGCCACGAGCACGAGGTCTTTACGATAGACAACCTCGGCAACAGGACCAACATCAATGCCTGCAACGGCAACGACATAGCTGAATTCGCCTACGATGCCCTCGGCAGAAGGATTAAAAAATATGATGTTGCTGCGGATGAGACCACACTTTTCTATTATGGAAAAGATTGGCAAGTATTAGCTGAGTATGATAATATAAACAATCTGCAAAGATACTTTGTATATGGAAATTATATCGACGAAGTTTTACTAATGAACGATGGAACTGACGCATACTATTACGTGCATGACCACCTCTATAGCCCTGTGGCCTTAGTTGATGATAACGGTACGGTTGTTGAGCGATATGAATATGATGCTTACGGTAGAACAACAATAATGGATGCCTCATATAATTCCCGCTCAGATTCATCTTACGATAACCCGTACTATTTCACCGGCAGACGCATGGATAAGTTCGATAGCGGCAATCTGCCAATAATATATTATAGAAATCGCTACTACGATACATATACGGGCCGGTTCACAACCCACGACCCCCTGGGAGTTACCCCAAATCCACAGCGGCCGAATGCGTTCATTGTAACGAATCAGTATAAGAACGGAACGAACTTTTACGAATACACCACAAGCAATCCTGTCGAAGTCACGGACCCATACGGCTTGTGGTCGTGGCCTTGGCATTGGTGGAAAAAAAGAGACAAGAACCTTAACGCTGCTTATGACTGGTGGGAGCCTGTCAGGAACGGTAAGCTCTACTGTGAAAAGCCATGCAGATGGAGAAATGACGGTGATACCAAGCGACGACGTTATAGAGAGTCTGGTCTCTATTCTTATGGGGGCAGCCTTCCCTTGGCACCAGGCTGTGGGCCAGCTTTGGCCATTGCAGGGATTGTATTTGAAGTAATAAACCCATCGGTCAGGTTGGGTGGCCCGCTGGTTGAGGATTTCGCCTGCGTCTGTGAGATACTCCTTACCCGACGCTGTAAAAGCAAGTGCTGTGACTGTGAGAACGGAGTCTGGACTAAGCGTAAGAAAATGGCTAAGCGGTATGTGGCTAAAGGGAGGGCTTGGCGATACTATGGGGTACTCGAATGTTCTTGCAATCCTCAGTTCTGGAGATTAAGCCCCAGAGAATTGAGAGAGAAGACGAATGCGGCTCTGGACTGTACAAAGCAGTATTGCGCGAAGGAAATGAAATGAAGAAACGCGATCGCATAATTGTTATCTTATGCACACTGTTGCTTTGTCTGATAGCGACCCTTGCGTATTGGCGGCCAAAGGCCATTTTATCGATGTCAAGTTCTAAGCGGCCAGATGACTTTCCTGATGTCTTGGTTGTTCCGGATAAGGCAAAAAGAGTGGAGTATTCCACGCCGTCGAACGCAGCACGTGCTCCTCGTACTTATCGGCTTAGCTACTTTATCCGGGATCCGTATCGATCCAAGGACACCCGCGAAGCGTTGGAGGAACACTTCAGGGGACGTGGTTGGTGGCCGCTTAAGTACCATCTCTTAAATCCGACCGTGTCTGCTTCTGTTCAGCCGCTCACGCAGGACCCTTGGCCCATGCCCAAGGATGGTGGTGACATTCCGTTGTATTACACAGAGGATTGGGTCAATGCAGCCAACGAGCACTTGAGCGTCGCGTGGGGCTACGAGCGTGTTGGAGAGAGAACAGTAGACCCAAATGTACTCTATGTATACATGTCGTTTTTCGCTCAAGATTCTTGGATTAGCTCAGAGATCGCGAAATATAAAAGGATACATCCTGAGGAGTTTTCTGAAGACACAGAGTAAAAATACGAACGCTACGAATACGATGCCTACGGCAATTGCAGCATTCTTGAGCCGAACTTTGCACCCGACCCTGATGGAAAAAGCGACTATGGAAATCCTTATACATTCCAGGGAAAACGTCTTGATTTGTTGGATAATGATGGTTTAGAATTGATGTACTGGCCGTACAGGAATTACTCGACCTATTTAGGCCGCTGGACACAGGCCGAAAAACTTGGTATGATACCGAACGACAGCGTTATCAATTTGTTCTGCCCGCGCTGCCAATACGAGGATGGCATGAGTTTATATGAGTACGTGAAAAGCAATCCGGTGATTCGCTTCGATTCGTGGGGCCTATCATGGTGCACATTGGACTTTGTTTATCATTACTTTGGCAGAGGCTTTATTGATGGCGAGTGGCTCTGGCCCGGCGACCCGGTTGACCTCGCAGACGTAAGTTTGTTAGGGACGTTCCGAAACGCTCGAAGTGTGAAAAGCGCTGTAGCCAGTTTTAAGTCAATTGTGGATGCTGCCATCTCAGCAAAGAAGAAATTACTCGGTGACTGTCCAACTACTACGAGTATCGCCGGTAAGAGGGATACTATAACAGATGTGAAGTGGGTGAAATGCCTATTCCCTGTTGGAAGAAGTACATTTTTCCGAAAGTATAATTGTGTTTTGTTCCCAGACGCTGCCGACCATTGCCAATGGGATTACACATGTACTTTGTGTTTTTCGATAGAGGATGAATTTGTGGAACCTCTGGATATTCCAGGATACGAACTACCAGGTGGTACGCCATACCCAATAACTGCGAGTTGGTGCAAAACGTATCCGTAAAAATAGGAGCAATGAAAACGATGGAGTCAAAGCTAATTAAATATGTTTCACTATTCTTCTTTATTTCTATAAGTTGCCCGATAGCTTTTTGCAGCGGCTGGAATGATTATTCTGCCCAATTGCCTAATGGATATGAGCTTGTGCGGACTAATGCCCCCAGTATATTCATATTTCGACCCTATTCTGCAAATGGTATGGTGGTTGAAAACAGTTGTGTAGTTCCTCCCAAAATTGTCGGATTGGATGTTTATGGTCACATAGTATTCGGAGAGACAGAGGATTCTCCGGGTGCTGATGATTGGGGGCCTGGAGCACCAGGTTTTTTTATACTTGACACAAAAAACCATAAAGTACAACTTGGGCTTGATAAGGATGCTTGGCTAAGCTCATTAAAAGCTTTCGGTGTTAGCAAAAAACCGTCGTTGAGGTCACCGGGCTCATTCCGAAAGTTGACCGACTGGGTTGCTGTAGTGATAGGGTCTCTTCTAACCCTTGCTGTTTTCGTGTCGGTGGTACTGGGGCCTATGTTACTTAAACGACCCCTGATTCTATTATGCATCATACTCGGAATGACAATAATATGGTTTCTATGGCATAAATTTCATAGACGTCGTAAATTAAGTAACAAATCATGCGACGGCCCTCATCCTGCAGAGCTCTGAACTGAATAAAGTTTGGAAAGTATGCCACGGATAAAAAGATATACTTCTCCGTGCTTTGTTATTGGTTTGCTTAACATATCCGCGTGGTAAAACTACTATTGATATTACTTGAGATGTGTTGAATCGGTCGGATGGAATCAAACGCGCGAAAGTATCCTTGAGCGTTATGAGTACGATGCCTACGGTAACTGCAGCATACAAAATCCGAGCCACGAGTCACGAGCCACGAGCGACTACGCAAATCCGTACTTGTTTACCGGCCGAAGAGTTGATATAATGGATAATAGCTCTTTGAAAATACAATACAACAGAAACAGATACTACGACTACTACACCGGAAGATTCACAACCCACGACTCGCTGGGCTACCTAGATGGGCTGAATCTGTATGAGTATGTGAAAAACGCCCCTATCAAGTTTTTAGACCCTTTTGGGACTAGCAAGTGCACACGTTGTGAGCATCGTTACATAAAACAATGCTGGATAATTAACAGAGGAATTGATTGGAGGCTTGGAAAGACAGGAACTACTTTCGAATATGAGGTGGGAATTGGGGCTTTGTGGGCTTTGGCGCGAGGAAAAATCTGGGCGGCTGCCGACATTGCTGGTGGTATTGCAAGTATTGTAACGCGCCTATTTCCTAGTCTCGACTATATTGATTGGATTGATATCAACCCGTATAGGAGAGAGTACTATGTTTTTAATCACTTCAAATGTGGTAAGAACTGCATGTGGGATTGGAGAAATGCTAGAAGAACACAAAAAAAAGTAAAAAAAACTGGCGGCTGGGACGGTACCGATATAGGTCCTATCGCACTCTTGGATTATGATGTACAAGAACTGATTAAACTAAATAAGAGAAGTATTGTACGGGTAACCTTGTTTCCTAGCAAATATTGCCGCAAGGATCGTGTTAGGTGCAAAAAAGGCGACGATGTCTACAGTGCAGATGGCGCCAAACCCAAGCAAAAGTGTGAAAAGTTTAAGTGGAAAACACAAGACTAGTTTTTCAAGGCTTCACTTATGAAAAAAATCGTTTGGAAAATTATAATAATATCTCTACTCGTCCTTGGGATATCTATGTTTTATTTGGCTTCCTGGATTCCGTTAATTCCGGTTGGTTGCCGAAATCTTGTTGACTGGTGGGAGGAAAAAACCGGAACCACGACTGAGGAGTGGATAGAAAAACGACGCACATATTTGGAAGGCCTTGAAGAACCGAAGATGAGTGGGAAAGAAGTCGCTGCGATCTTAAAGAAAGAAAAAGGGATAAAAACGCAGGAAGTCTATGATATGGCCGATTGGTATGTATACCATGGGGATGAAGATGTAATTAGACAGATTGTAGCTAATCGTCAATTTGAAATGAAGATAAGTCTGCCTGAAGAACGAGGAGAAAAGGCTGTTGGTATTCACACTGACTATACTGTTTATGAAGGTTACAACGGACCTTACTGGAACACAGATATTGAGAAACTGGTTCACCATCAGGAAATGTACAGGTACGTTGCCAGGGAGGATACCGACCCTCACTTCATCTATTACCTTATCGCCATTGCTCCGGGTAACGATAAAAAGAACTTGAAGAAGAACTCGTACTTTCAACAAGTTTTTCACGATGATATTTTGACCTACATAAGAGTTTATGTGAATTACAAAGATTGGCCAACGATAAAGGAGTATGCTAAGAATGAGATTATTGACTATCTTTGCGATTGGCGCGACTGGGATACGTTAGACGAGGTATTGAAAATAGCAGATGAGAAGGGAGCAAAGCCGGCCTATGAACTCTATATGCAGAGATATCAAAACAACTATCAGAGGTTTTCTGGAGAAATGGGCGGTTATAATGACTGGAAAAAGCGATATAAATATGAAAGTGTATTCCAAGGATGGTCAAGCGAGAATGTCAGGGGCAAGACCCGTATATACAAAGTAGACTCAGATGAAGCAGTCATTGGTATTAAGAATGTTCAGAAAATCCTTTCTGTTTTGCGCGACGGAGAGGATATTACCCCGCTTTGTGACTTAACGGCTGAAAATGTCATGATAATACCCTTGAAAGCAGGAGAAATTGTTGAGCTTCAGTATAGAATAAACGTAGCCCCTGGATGGTGGAGGCATTATTACAACTAGGTTATGCGGAACGATGGTCGGAACTTCCAAGATAAACGCACAGGAAAGGTAAAGAGATAACTTTCTTTCGGTTGGTAATCGGCATGTAAAGCAGCCACGGGTCGGCATGCAAATCGATCCAGAAGTTCAACCATGCGAATATGCCGTCCTTAGCGATAATATCAGCAGCAGAAGGACGAGAACCGCATCGTCAAAATCACCAGAGGTGGCCAGACAAAAGCGGAATTCGCCTACGATGCCCTCGGGCGCAGGATAAGAAAGATTGACTCAGCAGCCAGCGAAACGACCCTTTATTACTATAACCACAACTGGCAGGTGCTAACTGAATACGATGACTCCAACAATTTGCAGAGAAAGTTTATCTACGGCAGCGGAACCGAAAGTCCGCAGTGGCGGATCGATGAAGTTCTGTTGATGATAGCTGGTGAGAACGACTATTACTACGCCCACGACCACTTATACAGCCCGGCTGCCCTGA
>Ga0114919_10004917_pt1 | contig 10694 bp, 10 predicted proteins | sample BlataG_FD_88682 | JGI IMG/M metagenome (GOLD analysis project Ga0114919, IMG submission 88682) | Deep subsurface microbial communities from Black Sea to uncover new lineages of life (NeLLi) - Black_00105 metaG | ecosystem: Environmental > Aquatic > Marine > Oceanic > Sediment | place: Atlantic...
GCAAAAGAGTCGATACAACAAAAGGCAATTGAATACGACGGCACGGGCGATACGCACTACGATTTGGCCAGCGCCTTGCAGAAAAGTATGCGAGGTTCCGACCCTGATGCGACTATTTATTGGCTTGCGCGGATGATAGCCGGAGGGGAGGATACCCGATTTATTGCCAGGCGGATTGCGGTTTGTGCGGCAGAGGACGTGGGAAATGCCGACCCGATGGCGACGGTGTTAGCTGCTGCCGCGGTTCAAATATCAGAGTTTGTCGGCCTGCCTGAAGCACAACTGGCCTTGGCACAGGCGGCGTTATATGTTGCGTGTGCGCCAAAATCGAATGCGGCTGCTTCAGCCATTTGGAGGGCTGTGGCCGATGTAAAAGAGCAGCCTACGATAGCTGTACCGAAGCATCTAAGGGACAGTCATTATCCGGCTGCAAAAAAGGCCGGCATTGGTGCCGATTACAAGTATCCGCACAATTTTAAGGATGGTTTCGTGCCGCAGGAGTACCTGCCGGCGGCCTTGAAGAAAAAATACTACAAACCGAAGGAAATCGGGTGTGAAAAAAATATCAGGCATTATTTACAAAAGCTGCAAACCTTGATACAAAATAGCAAACCCCGTTAGATACGAAATTATCTAATGGAAAACACCAAATTGAAAAGTGAGTGAACAAGGTTTGTTATCTAACGGGGTAAACCTGATGGCATTGAGAAGTAAGGATAGTTGAATGGACAAGACGGAGTTGCGCCGCCGGTTGCGGAAGTGCCTGCTTGAGCTGAGCGACGAGCAAAGGAGCGAAAAAAGCAAAAAAGCATGCCGGAATTTGGTCTTCACACCTCAATTTCAAAGTGCATCAGTGGTTATGATGTATTTGTCTCTTCCGCACGAGGTGGATACCTCCGATGCTGTACTTTCCGCCTGGCAGCTTGGAAAGACAGTATTAGTGCCGAAGGTTTCCTGGCAGCAAAGACATATGATACCGGTGCGGATAAGCTCTCTCGAGACCGACTTTCGAACCGAAGATTCCGGGCTGCGGAATCCGATAACAGGCGTGCCGATGCCGTTAGAGGAGATTGATTTGGTGGTTGCGCCGGCGTTAGGATTCGATGGAAAAGGCAATCGGCTTGGCCGCGGCAGCTCCTATTACGACAGGTTCTTCGCTAACACCGAACTTAAGGCAACCAGATGCGGCTTTGCTTTCGCAGAGCAGCGGATTGACTCGATACCGGTGACAGAGCATGATGAGCCGGTGGATTTTTTAGTAACTGACGAGGAAGTAATCTATTTTAACCAAAATGGCGGATAGGAGATAGATTCCTGCCCCCTGCCGTTTTGCTTCGCCTGCCCCCGCTTCTTCCGACGCGAGTCGGGGCGGCGGGCAAAAGCGAAGCAGCAGGGGGGACAATCTTGCGCAGGAATGACAGCACTATACGCTACACGCTAACCGCCAAAATAGGAGAACAAAATGGCTCGTTATCCTTCCACTTCATACGGCAGTCGAATAAGGCGAACCCGAAGGTGGATATACAGCATTCTTGTATTACTGATTATTGCTGCGGTGATTGCCTGTATTTATGCTTATCGTTCTTTTGGCAGGAGCAGACGTGGAACTGGTCCGGTCCCGACCGATGCTAATGCAGGCAAGGGAACAACTCCACCTGTGTTTGTACCGCCGCCGGAACCGAATCTGCCAAAGATTTCCCGGGAGCCGGTTACCAAACCCAATCCCGAAGTGGAAGAGCTCATTGCTAAAGCTATGGCGTTCGTCAATGCAAAGCCTGCAAGGGTTATAGATGCACGTGACATACTTAATGACGCTTTGGCAATGCCTATGAACAAACAGCAGCGAGCCGTTGTGAAAAAACAGCTCTCTGAACTCGCCAACGAATGGCTGTTCAGCAGGAAATTTTTCCCCCAGGACAGACTTTGTGAAAGTTATCAGGTAAAGCCCGGCGATGAGCTTAGAACAATCGGCAAGCATCACAAAGTGCCGTGGGAGATTCTCAGGGACATTAACAAAATTGGCCGTCCCGAAAGCCTGCGGGCGGGCGAGAGGATAAAAGTCATCAACGGCCCGTTTCACGCCAGGATATATTGTTCAACTTTCACGATGGATTTGTATCTTCAGAACACTTTTGTGCAAACTTTTCCTGTGGGGCTGGGCCAGCCCGGTATGGAAACGCCGACCGGAGTTTGGCTCGTTGAGCCGGGCAGGAAACTGATAAAACCGCCCTGGCCCGACCCGGTTACAGGGAAAATCCTTTATCCGGACGACCCTGACTATGCCCTCGGCTCGAGATGGATTGGGCTCAAAGGCATCGAGGGAAATGCCAAAGGCAGGACCGGCTTTGGTATTCACGGCACGAAGGACCCGGAGACAATCGGAACTGCAAGTTCACGAGGCTGTATCCGTCTGGACAACGGCGAGGCGATTCTGCTCTATAACCTGTTGGAGCCGGGCTTTTCGCGAATAGAAGTAGTGGAATAGAAAATAAGCGAAAAACTTAAAACGAAAAATGCAAAACCATAATTAAAAATTTAAAACTTTTGAATTTTACACTATGGTTTTTAGTTTTTAGCTTTTAGTTTTTAGTTTAATAAGGTAACGGAGTATTCTTTGGCTGTCAAGCATTAAAAACTGAGTGTTGTGCCTGAAAGAGATGGTCCGCTACCTGTTGGTCTAACTTTGATTTGTTTTTTTCTTGATGGATTTGCTTTTATTTTTCTTTTTCTTTGTTTTTTTTCTCATCTTCTTCCAACCTTACAAAATGATCTACCAAGGATTTTTTGAGGCGGAAATTTGAGCACCAGTCGTCAGAATATCTTAAACTGTGTTTTTTAGCCTTTATTCTACAATAGATATAGTTTGGATGTTTTCTAAGAGGACTACTGCCTGCACAATTTGCGCAGACTTCATAAGCCGGCCTGGATACCGTTGTCTTTTTATGCGGATTCTTTTTTTGCTTTTTGCTTTGCGGTAAAGAGCTCGGCTTTGCCTTCGACAATATCACGTGTAATCACGTATTTTGCACCGCTTGGCTCGTCGGGAAGCTGGTACATCAAATCGACCATCAATTCCTCGGCAATCGAGCGAAGCGCCCTGGCGCCCGTGTCACGCTCGAGCGCTTTTTGCGCCAATGCCTGTAAGGCACCCTCAGTAAATTCGAGCTCTGCATCTTCCATCTCAAAGAATTTCTGATACTGCCTGATGAGCGCGTTTTTCGGCTTGGTTAGTATATCTATAAGAGCGCCTTCATCAAGGGCTGCGAGGGTGGTAATTACCGGCAGCCGTCCCACCATTTCAGGAATCATCCCATACTCGATAATGTCTTCTGGTATGACCTGTGCGATAATGTCACTGTACTCGGTTTTCTCGTCTCTTTGGCCGCCCAGTTCCGAATCGAAGCCAATCATTTTTTTGCCGAGCCGTTTCTTGACGATGTTTTCCAGACCCACAAACGTTCCGCCGCATATAAAGAGTATCTGCGTCGTGTCGAGCTGTATGTAGGATTGTTCCGGATGCTTTCTTCCGCCTTGTGGCGGGATATTGGCGATGGTGCCCTCGAGCATTTTCAGTAACGCCTGCTGGACGCCTTCACCGGAGACGTCACGGGTAATCGAAACGTTCTGATATGTTTTGCCGACCTTATCGATTTCATCAATATAGACGATGCCTCGCTGAGCAGCTTCTATATCGTAGTCAGCGGCCTGCAGCAGGCGCAGCAGAAAATTTTCCACGTCTTCGCCGACATACCCCGCCTCGGTGACAGTTGTCGCATCGCATATTGCGAACGGCACCTTCAGTTGCTGCGCGAGTGTGCGAGCGAGCAGCGTCTTGCCGGCGCCGGTCGGGCCGATTAGAAGAACATTGGATTTGTCTATCTCGACGTCTGCGCTGTCACTGTCACTGTGTATCAGCCGTTTATAGTGGTTGTGCACCGCGACAGAAAGATATTTCTTGGCGTGTTCCTGGCCGATTACATACTCGTCCAGATATGCCTTTATTTGTTTGGGCTTGGGTGTCTCTTTCAGGCTGGCAATCGGGCGGCTGACTAACCTGCGATTTTGCTGAATGATGTTGTAGCACAAATCGACGCACTCCGGACAGATGAAAACTTTGTCCGGGCCTTCTATGAACGTATCAGCCCGGCTTGATGCCCGGCCGCAGAAACTGCAGATTGCCTTGTTTCTGTTATTACCCGATTTCTTCGCCATTATTATCTTCCTAAATCCTGCGTCAGATTACTGCTACACCGGAACTTGGACAACGTCAACGAATACAAGATTTTACCATATAAGAACTTGGGCTTGTAGCGTTAAATCCGAAATCCGAATATCGAAAGTCGAAACAAATTCAAAATACAAATTACCGAAATATCAAACAGAACATCAGCCGGATGACAGAGTTTTGTTTTGAAAATTGGTATTTTTGACATTCGATATTGTCTCGAATTTCGGGTTTCGTGCTTCGGATTTTAACAGAAAAACCAGATTTTCGCTCCTAACTTGTGCTATAATACTCGGTTATTTCAGTATATATATTATACTTCGGCAAAACTGCTTACGCAAGTTAATTACCGGCGCTAATTAGCTTCCGTCTTGCTTTTTTAGTGAACTGAGTTTTTCGGCCCACAACGGCAGAATGACCTGGTAAAAGACCTGGTTTTTTGCAACTATCCGCTGTCCGCTTTGCGCTATACGCTTTTTTTTTCAGCGAATTCAGCCCCTCGGCGCAGGGCTTCGGTGTTGACAGGAAGTGTTTTGTGATATCGTTTGGCAAGTACGTCGGCTAAACAGTCCGCTGCTGCATCGGCGCTGAAGAGCCCTTTTCTTTGCAAATACGCGCCCAGTGCCACCATATTAGCGGCTTTCACATTGCCTAATTCGACCGCTATGTCATTGGCCGGCACTGCTAACACGTCGATTGTATCGGCCAATTCCCCCGCTTCTTGCTTTCGCCTGCTGCCTCGTCTTGCGACGAGAGTCGCAGAGGCAAGCAAGAAAGCTGCGGGGTCAATCAGAGAACTATTCATCACCAGCAGCCCGCCGTCTTTGAGACGGGTGGCGAATTTGTTCAAAGAGGCCTTGTTCATTATAACCAACGAATCGGGTTCACCGACTATGGGTGAGGCGATAGGCTCATCTGCAATAATAACGGTGCAATTGGATGTGCCGCCTCGGACCTCGGCACCATAGGCGGGCATAAAGGTTACTTCTTTGCCGGCCTTCATCGCCGTCTGAGCCAGCAGTCTGCCGGCTAAGATTATCCCCTGGCCGCCAAAGCCGGCAATAATAACCCCTTCATAAAAACCGTCTTCTTTCATTTTACCGCTCAATATTTGGTATTCAGCCTTTGAAGCAGCCCAGCGGGAAAGCTTTTGTCATTTCCTTTTCAATCCATTCCATCGCCTTGGCAGGCGTCATTCGCCAGTATGTCGGGCACGGCGAAAGAACCTCAACCAACGATAGGCCCTGGGCACCGTCAAGCTGCAATTCGAAGGCGTGTTTGACGGCCTTCTTGGCCTTGCGGATTTGCGCCGGATTATACACAGAGCACCGCTCAATATAGATTGCTCCCGGCAGCACGGCCAGCAGTTCGCATACTTGCAGCGGATAGCCTTCGCCAACTGCCTTTCGTCCCTGTTGCGTCGTTGCCGTCACCTGGCCGAGAACGGTTGTCGGCGCCATTTGCCCGCCCGTCATCCCGAATACCGCATTGTTGATAAAGATAACCGCTATCTGCTCACCTCTGTGGGCAGCGTGGATGATTTCCGCGGTTCCAATTGCCGCCAGGTCGCCGTCGCCCTGATAGGAAAAGATAATCTTGTCCGGGTTAGTCCTTTTCATACCGGTCGCCACCGCTGGCGGTCTGCCGTGTGCGACCTCGACCATATCCACGTCGAGGTAATCGTATGCCAGCACCGCGCATCCCACCGGCGCTATGCCGATAGTCCGGCCGCGTATCCCCAACTCATCGATTGTCTCTGCTATCAATCGATGCACAATTCCGTGTCCGCACCCGGGACAATAATGTGTCGGGCAATCCTTTAGTGTAGGCGTTCGTGTAAATACTGTTTTCATACCCACCAAATTCCCGAATTAAAAATAGAAAGCTGAAAACGAAAAACCCATAATCCAAAATGCAGAACTTCAGACTTTAATTTTTGGTTTTGCATTTTTGACTTTACGTTTTGAGCTTCCGGGTATCGTCAGTTGCCTGATTTTCCCCAATACCTGCTCGACGGTCGGTATTTCCCCGCCCGGTCGTCCATAAAATAATACGGGCGCTTTGCCGGCCACTGCCAGTTTAACGTCTTCAAGCATTTGGCCAAGACTCATCTCCACCGTCAGAAAAATCCGAAATTCATTGGCGGCCCTGCTAATTTGTTCTGTTGGAAAAGGCCACAGCGTGATGGGCCGTATCCACCCGACCTTGATTCCCTCTTGCCTTGCTTTAATGACCGCAGAACGCACAATTCTCGCAGCGACTCCGTAGGCAACCACTACGATTTCGGAGTCTTCGACCTGGTACTCTTCGCAAAGTACCTCGTTCTTTTCTACTTCTTTATATTTGGCCTGCAATTTGTAGTTGAGTTCTTCCAGAGCTCCCTCTTTGAGCCATAGTGACCTGACAATGTTTTGTTCCCTGTCTTGCGCTCCGGTCAGTGCCCAGTCTTTAGGCGGCAGTTTCCGGCCCGGCTTTTTCTCCACCCCGTTAGAAATCTTCCCTTTTTGTCCTGATGCATAGGGATTGGGCATCGTAGGATTTCTAACGGGGTCCAGCACCACCGGCTCCATCATCTGGCCTAAGATACCATCCGCCAGCACAACAACCGTCATTCTGTACTGGTCGGCCAAATCAAACGCCAGCGGCATACAATCGACCAGCTCCTGGACGCCACACGGCCCAAAGACTATGGTTCGGTAGTCGCCGTGTCCCCCGCCCCGGGTGGCTTGAAAGTAATCGCCCTGTGACGGAGCGATGTTGCCCAAGCCGGGCCCGCCCCGCATCACATTGACAACCACCGCCGGAAGCTCAGCACCCGACAGATAGCTTATTCCCTCCTGCATTAGACTGATGCCGGGGCTGGAAGAGCTTGTCATCGCTCTTTTGCCCGTGGCCGAGGCGCCGAACACCATATTAATCGCAGCAAGTTCGCTCTCGCATTGCACGAAGACTCGGCCTTCCTCGGCCATCCGTCTGGACATATAAGCCGTAATTTCATTTTGCGGCGTAATCGGATAGCCGAAATAAGCATCAACTCCTGCAATGACCGCCGCTTCCGCAAGCGCCTCATTGCCGCACATTAGAATTCGCTCAGTCACGCATCTCCCTTAACTAACTGAGGTTTCTTCTTCTTGCCGGGTTCAATGGTTGCTATACGCTCATCACGACGAACTTCAATCACTGCATCAGGGCAGATGATAGCGCACATAGCACAACCCGTACAATCGGTGTTGTTTGCCTGCGCAGGAAAGTAGCCGTGTTTGTTGGATTGTTCAGAGATATCGATGCAGTTCTTAGGACATACTGCAACACACAAACCACAGCCTTTGCAGCCTTCGGTATCAATTATTATTTTGCCGGCCATTTTTGTATTTCGTATTTGCTTTAAAATCCAAGTTGACGGATTGTAACAGCAACAGATGCTTTTGTAAAGCAAAAACGGGATTAGTTCGATACAAGGCTGCATAAGCACCAAAAACACGGGTCTTTGCTATTGAAACCATCCATCCAAATCCTATAATAGGAGTGGTTTTGAAGGAACAGGTGGTTATGTGTCGCTCGTTCAATATTTCCAAGCTGCTCATTGTCAGGATAACACTACTCGCGATTTGGTTGTCCGGCTGTTTTCCCGCTCAGGACGCTTCGCCGAAGAAGACCAAAAGCGAACCTCAACTCTGCCAGGGATATTTCCAAAGCGAAGAAGCTGCCAAACAGCAGCTCGACAAATTTGCGCGCGGCTATTCCAATTTGGACCAGTGGAAAACACGGGCAAAACGTGTTTGTGAGGGCATCCTTCGCGGAGCAGAACTGATGCCGATGCCCAGGAAATGTCCGCTGAATCCTATCATTCACAGCAAACGCAGATGCAAAGGCTACACGGTTGAAAATGTGGCGTTCGAGAGCCTTCCCGGTTTTTTTGTCACGGGGAATCTGTATCGTCCTATAAACGGCAAAGGGCCCTTTGCTGGCATACTCTGTCCTCATGGCCATTTCCGCGAACCTAACGGCGGCGGACGGTTTCGAGATGATATGCAAAAGCGATGTGCAACGCTGGCACGTATGGGTGCTGTCGTTTTCTCCTACGATATGGTCGGGTGGGGCGAATCCAACCAGACAACCCATAAGCATCCAAAGGTCCTCGCCCTGCAGCTTAATAACAGTATCCGCGCAGTTGACTTTCTTGCTTCGCTCGAAGAGGTGGACCCTAATCGCATCGGCATCACCGGTGCATCCGGCGGCGGCACACAGACATTTCTCTTAACAGCCGTCAATGACCGCGTTGCCGTTTCTGTTCCGGTGGTTATGGTTTCCGCTCACTTCTTTGGCGGCTGCAACTGCGAGAGCGGTATGCCCATTCACAAAAGCGATACCCACGAGACCAACAACGCGGACATAGCCGCCCTAACCGCGCCCCGTCCCCAGTTGATTATCTCCGATGGCGACGATTGGACCAAAAACACGCCCAATGTTGAGTTTCCTTATATCCAAAATGTCTATCGCCTTTATGGCGCCGAGAATCTCGTTGAAAATTTGCATCTGCCCGATGAGGGACACGATTACGGCCCATCAAAGCGCGCCGGAGCCTATAAGTTTCTGGCCAAACATCTGGGACTTTCACTTGATAAAGTCAGCAAACCTGACGGCTCAGTTGATGAAAGCGACATTGTAATCGAAAAACCTGAGACGATGCGCGTGTTCACGCCTAACCACGCCAGACCCGCGTATGCGGTCAAAGGCGACGATGCGATAGATGCGTTACTAAAGTTAAAGTAAGATATGCAATGAGAATAGGGTAACTATGAACAGAAAAAACCTACTGCGAACTCTGCTTTGTGTTGGCGCGGCTGCCGCCGTCACCTCAGTTACCGTTTCATGGTACTACTTGGGCCTTCTGCCAAAGAGGTGTGGTGTTCATGGAAAGTGGCTGCGAAGGGACACAGTTCCTATTGTTTATGGGTTCATCGTGCCTTCTGCTGGCTAGGCTGAAGCGTGGGAGGCTGATTTTCCCAATGCAAAGTCGTATGTTGCAGGCGGTTGCACGGTATTGCCCGGGGCTGCCAAAACGGCGAAGGTCCGGTACTGTCCCGACTGCCGTGCCGCCGAGGAAAAGTGGAATAGTGAGCATTCTTGGGAACATGTCGGGGACAACGAGCGCAGAAGCAGTACTATAGATGGATAGAAAAACGTTCCTGCTAATCTGGTTTTTTTAGTTCTTCGATTTTGGGCAGGTCTTTGAGGGAATTTAGGCCGAAGGTTTCCAGGAATTTTCTTGTGGTGCCGTAAAGCATCGGCCGACCCAAGACTTCTGCCCGGCCAACAATCTTTACCAGCCCTTTATACATCAGGTTTCGGACTATTTCGCCTACTTGAACGCCCCTTATCGCCTCGATATCAGCCCGGATGACTGGCTGTTTGTACGCAATTATGGCCAGTGTCTCCAGCGCTGCCGGGCTGAGTTTGGTGTCGCTGCGGACGCGAAGCAGTTTCTTTAGCCAAAGATTGTAGGCGCTGAGCGTCAGCATCTGATAACCCCCCGCAATCTGCTCTATCCGGAAGGCGTTATTGTTAGCCTGGTATTTGTTATTGAGATTCTGGATATGCTGGCGGAGTCGTTTTATGCTTGTGCCGACAATATCAGCGAGCCTGGCCGCCGTAAGCGACTCGTCGCTGGCGAACAAAACCGCTTCGGTCACCGACTCCATTGTCAGTTCACCTTCGGGGCTTGTTTGAGACACATCGGTCTGCTCTTCAATATCCATCTGCTCTTCTGTCATAGCTTTTTCCACGTAAATGGGTCTCTATCTTTTTTGCTTATCTTAATTGTTACATTTCTTAGTTGCTTTTGCAATTCTTTCGCAAATTTTTTCAGTATAAACCGTTCTGAAACGCTGTGGCTCAGACAGATACAGGTCAGGCCCGCCTCCTGCGCGGCCAATGCGTGGTGATGTTTTAATTCACCGGTAAGATATAAATCAGCTTTTGCAGCGATGACGGAATTTACGATTTTGCCGCACGAGCCTGCACAAACCGCCGCTGTTTTTACCAATCGTTTTTCGTCTCCGACAATGCCGATAGCTCGCGCGCCGGTACGCTTTTTTATTCTTTCAACAATTTTGCTTAGCTGTGTTGGTTTCTCTAACTTGCCGATTCTGCCCAGGCCGAATTTGTTTTGGTTGTCACAAAGCTTAAACACATCAAAGGCCGGCGTCTCATAAGGATGCGCCTCTTTCATTGCTGCAATCACCACATCGAGTTTTTCCGCCGGCACAATCGTCTCGAATCTTACCTCGGGGACTTTTTCAACTTTACCTTTCCTTCCGATGGTCGGTTTTGCTCCTTTTAGAGGCAAGAAGCTGCCCGTCCCCTCGGTTTGGAAGCTGCAATGGCTGTAGTTGCCGATTGCCCCTGCGCCCGCAGCAAAAATCGCGTTTGAAACTTTGGCTACCGATTCGACCGGAATAAAGACAAC
>Ga0114919_10004919_pt1 | contig 10693 bp, 9 predicted proteins | sample BlataG_FD_88682 | JGI IMG/M metagenome (GOLD analysis project Ga0114919, IMG submission 88682) | Deep subsurface microbial communities from Black Sea to uncover new lineages of life (NeLLi) - Black_00105 metaG | ecosystem: Environmental > Aquatic > Marine > Oceanic > Sediment | place: Atlantic...
GAGGTGACGATGGGAACAAGGGAGTTTAAGATTGTCTCGGCGATGGTCGTTGACATCCGGGAGATTTATGAGGTGGACGCCGGTGCGGAGAGGTTCAATGCCTTGGTGATTGGGAACACGGGGACGGGCAGGAGTCAGCTCCTCACCACCTGCCGCAAACCCATCCTGCTGCATTCCTTCGATCCGGGTGGTTCAAGGACCCGCGCCCTCCAACCCCTAATAGAGAGCGGCGACTTGGTGGTTGATAACCGGTTCGAACAGGATAGCATTGAGAAGCCGGTGTCCTGGATGCTATGGAAGAGGGAGTTTCAGACCCTCGTAGATAAAGGAGCTTTCGGCTTCTTCGGCACCTACGCCTTCGATGGCATAACGAGTGCCAGTGAGCTCCTGATGAACCACCTGATGAAGATGGATGCCAAGAACACCACCGGCACCCCGCAGTTGCAGAACTACCTGAGCCAACAGGTCACCTTGGTGAACATGATCCGGCAGATCACCACACTTCCGTGCGATGTGATCTTCACCGGCCACATAGGGGCAGACAAGGACGAGGTGACCGGACGTATGATTACCACCCTATTCGTCAGTGGGAAACTGGTGACGAAGATTCCGTTGCTCTTTGATGAGGTTTACATTACCCAAGCCAAGAGCACCCCTGATGGGACGAAGTATGTCCTTCTCACCGGCAACGACGGACTATACCAAGCCAGGACACGCATTGGAGGTGGCGTGTTTGAGAAGTTCGAGGAGCCTAACGTCAAGGCAATGTTGAGGAAGGCCGGCTACGATGACTCCGACAGGCCGAGCTTCAAGGAGCTGGAAGATGAAGAGGGCAAAACCTGAGGAGCTGTTCAGGCGACACGCAATCAAGTCGGCCAGCTTCACGAAAGAATCCATTGAAAAGCTAATGGAGGGGCTTGAGGGAACGGCTTTACTCGGCCACAAGCTATGCGCCTGCATCCATGTGGATGTAGAGCTTATGGACGAGGGAATCCGCGTGATAAGGTCTTACCGAAACATCCTTAAGTGGGCCTTGAGGAAGCTCGACGAAGTAACGGCTGAATTGGAAGGAGGTGATTAGTATGTGCAGCCCTGCCGGACCAGACGGAGTGGTTCAGACTAGGATAGCCGCGCTGGCGCAAGAGTTGGATGTGTCCACCAGCGAGACATCAGATGCCTTACGGAAGATGCGTTCCGTGCTGCGGGGAATCTACGGAGATTCCTTTGCGGCTCCAGTGGAAGACGCTACGAAGGAGCCGCAGTCTTCCACGACGTTGGATTTACTGCAACGTGTGAAGGAAAGGACGGAAGAGCAGAGGGAGCTCGTGGCGGAAATGACGGGCAACCTGTAGCATTTGGATCGTTCAGATTCTGAACGTTCCACAACAACAGCTGTAGGAGGAAGAAGTTATGGCAAAGAGTCCAGACGAGCAGGTGACGGAAGGGATCGGCTTCATTGACACCTCTGGATGGGGTGACAGTTTCGAGCCCGAACACCTGGCCGACGGAGAGGAGGTCGAGGTTCAGGTGGTGGATGCCGGAACCCAGATGAAGAAATCTGGTGAAGGACAAGTCCTGGCCCTCCGCCTGAACGTGGTCGGGAAGGAGAGAGTGGACGACATCTACCACTACGCGTCCATCCCGGACAACAGGATGAAGGCCGATGAGGTCATGAAGTGGAACCGGGCGGTCAAGGCCTTGGAAGCTATGGCCTTGGCGTTCGATGTGTCCACAGAAGGCGGCCTCAACCTCAACGACCTCCAAGGGGCGAGTGGTTGGATCGTCGTCCGCCTGGAGGAGGACCCAGTCTACGGACAGCGGAATTCCGTCCGCAGCTTCACCGTCCGCAGATAGAAAGCGGAGAGGAGGGGCACCCGCCAGTGCCCCTCCTTCACTGGAGGAGTGATGAAGGAAGAGATGAACAAGAGGCGACTTCTGATAGGATGCCGGACTGGAGTGAAGGAGAGGTTGAAGGCCGTCCTTCCACACGGCTTCATGTCCGTCGTCCTCGCGGAGCTCTTCAAGATCAAGTTGCCAGAGATCATGGAGTTCAAGGTAAGTGACCTAAGCAAGGCCGACCTGGAATGGGACGACCGTGTTTATGTCACCGTGGATGAGGACACCTACAACAAGATAAAGGATGCCATTCCTCATGGCCTACAAACGGCTGTGCTCTCCACCATCGTCGAGCAGAACCTGGACTCCATCGAGGCCATGAAGTTGGTGAATCTGAGAGGAGGCGGAGAAGGTGAAGCTAGAGGACCTACGCCTTAGCATAGCCGACATGGGTGATAAGGAGGCCATAGCCCTCGTTTGCAGGACTAGGGACAACAGAAGGCAGGCGGTGCAGGCGCAGCTGGCCGGTAGGACGAGCACAAGAAAAGCACCCAATGGCAAGGCTAAGATCGATGGTGCCTTAGCTGCCATGTCGGAGGAGGATCTCGAATCCTTGCTTGCGAAGCTGGAAGGGAGAAGGGGAGATGGAGAAGGCTAGGAACAGCCTTGTGAACGTCAATGAAATCGTGGTTGCCAACCGTGCCCGCCAGGACCTAGGAAATAAGGAGCAGATGGACGACCTGAAAGCCTCCATAGAGGAGTGTGGCCTGATTCACCCTATTGCCTTGATGGAAATCGATGGAGGGCTACGTCTCCTCGCAGGTGAGAGGCGCCTAACCGCCATCAAAGAGCTTGGGTGGGAGCAGGTTCCCGCCAGCATCTACCCTCCACTGGATGAGTATGACCTCAGAACCGTTGAGCTCCACGAGAACCTCCACCGCTTGGGCCTTTCCTACGCTGATGAGGTTGGGAGCATCAGGGCCATCCATGAGCTCCAGATCGCCAAGTTTGGACAGCGTGAAAGGAGTTCACCTGGGGGCTATTCAATGTCCGATACCGGGCGTATTATTGGCGTATCGAAAGCCACCGTGTCGGAATCCATTGACCTGGCAAAGATGATCGAGCAGGTTCCTGAGCTAGGGCAGATGAGGAACAAATCTGAAGCCTTGAAAATGATGAAGAAAGCCAAAAGGGATATGGAGCTATCCCTACAGGCGCAGGAATACGAGGAGGATATAAAACAGAAAGGGGAGGATAAGACCCGCCAGATGCTTCTCAATTCCTTCGTCATCGCCGACTTCCTTGAAGGAGTCAAGAGGGTGGACAAAGATTCAGTGCACCTGGTGGAGATTGACCCTCCCTATGGTATCAGGTTAGACCTCCTCAAGAGGTCAAGCCCGGAGAATATGCAGGGCTACATAGAGAAATCCATAGCAGAGTTCCGCGAGCTTTTCCCCAGCTGGATGGAGGAATGTTATAGGGTAATGGCCCCAAACTCGTGGCTGCTCTGTTGGTTCTCCATCAAGTACCACTTCGAGTTCGTAGCCTCCACCCTTGAGAAGGTCGGTTTCAAGGTCAACAGGATGCCGTGCATTTGGATTAGCCCAACAGGGCAGACTCTTGCCCCGAAGGTGAACCTTGCCTCGGCCTACGATACCTTCTTTGCTGCCCGCAAAGGCACCCCGGAGCTGGTGAAGCAAGGTTCCTTGAATGTATTTGGAACGCCCCCAATACCAGCGCCGAGGAAAGTGCATCCAACCGAGCGCCCCATCGAGCTCTATCAGGAAATCTTGGGCGTCTTTGCCGAGCCTAACAGCCTAATCATGGTGCCCTTTCTCGGTAGCGGCAACACCCTTCTCGCCGCATCCAACCTCAACATGAGGGCCTTCGGCTTCGAGATGACCAGGGACTTTCGGTCTTCCTATGCGCAGAAGGTGGCAGGTGGGTTCCCAGGGGCATACACATCCTTGGACATTTAGCTTTGGAACGTTCAGAATCTGAACGATCCAACGTCGAGGGGAGTTATGGAAAAAGACGAGCTTTTCGCGCCATACTCCGAAGGCCCTTTCGAGGCCTCTATCGTCCTGGTCGGTGAGGCTCCAGGAGCCGAGGAGGTTGCCCAGGGTAGGCCCTTCGTAGGGCCTGCCGGCCGCATGCTGTCCAATTTCATGAGGAGCGCAGGCTTGCTAAGGGAGGAGTGCAGGATAGAGAACGTCTTCCAGTTCAAGCCTCCAAGCAACGATGTCAGTTCCTTCATCAAGCTTTCCAGGAAGGAACCTGAGCTTTCCCCTCAGTTCCATGAGGCGAAGGCGGCGTTGAAGCGCCGGCTGGAAGCCTGCTCAGCCAGTGTAGTGGTAGCCCTCGGTGAGACGGCGCTATTCACCCTTACAGGACTGCGGCACATAACTAAGCAGAGAGGCTCCGTCCTCCCCTCCAACTTGGTCCCTGGTCTCAAGGTAGTCCCAGCTATCCACCCAGCAGCTGCCCTCCGGGAGTATATTTTCTCCTACTGGATCATCCACGATTTGAGGCTCGCCAAGAAGCAGTCCTTTTTCCCTGAGATTATACTAAGGAAGAGGGACTTCAACCTGAATCCCTCGCTGGAGGAATGCCAAACCTTCATAAGGGAGTGTTCCTCACACGACATAATTTCCGTTGACATCGAGGTAAATGTGAAGGCTAAGGAGGTCAGCCACATTGCCCTCGCCATTGATCCAGACATAGCAATCTGCATCCCCTTTGTGGAGGGACCCAACGCCTATTTCACGCCCGACCAAGAAGCCTCGATTTGGAAGTGGATAGGTGACCTCATGAGGCGCGAGGAGGTAGTGAAGGTTGGGCAGAACATTGTTTTCGATGCCTCCTTCCTCTACGCCCAGTATGGTATAGTTACCAAGAACATGGAAGACACCATGGTAGGCTTCGCCATACTCTATCCTGACTTCCCTAAGGGCTTAGGCTTCATCGTGGCAGCCTATTGTGGCGGCGAGCCTTACTACAAGGACGACGCCAAGATGTGGAATGCTAATCCCTTCGGATCAGAAGAAGTCTTCCGCCGCTACAATGCAATGGATGCCGCAGTAACGTTAGAGACCTGGCACCTGATTGAGAGGGACTTGAGGAAGACTAGCAACTGGGAGACCTATGTCAGGCAGCGGGCCCTCATAGAACCTTTGATCTACATGCAAAGCCGAGGAATCAAAATGGACTCGGCAGCCCTAGTGGAAGCGAGCGAGGCCACGCAGAAGGAGATCGACCGATTGATGGAAGTGCTCTACCAAGAGGTAGGGTTCGACCTCAATCCTAACAGCCCCAAGCAGTTGAAGGATTACTTCTATGGCGACCTAGGCATCCGTCCCTACCTAAAGAAGGGCGTTCCCACCACCGATGACATAGCCATGAAAAGGTTGGCCAGGAAAGGAGTTAAGGGGGCCTCTACCATCCGGGACATTCGAGTAGCCAGGAAGATGAAAGGAACCTATTATGACGTCCTTTTGGACGACGATAGGCTGTGTTGTTCCTTCAATCCCGTCGGCACCAAGCAGGGGAGAGTCTCCTCTTCCAAGACGATCTTTGGAACTGGTGGCAACCTACAGAACCAGCCTGAGGAAATGAAGGAAATGATGGTCGCCGATCCAGGAATGATATTGGTATCCATCGACTTGGTTCAGGCTGAAAACAGAGTGGTCGCCTACATCGCCAACGAACAGAGGATGATAAAAGCCTTTGAGGAAGGCCGAGATGTCCACAGACAAACTGCCTCACTCATCTTTGGCGTTCCTTTCGACCAGGTCTCGGACGAACCTGGCTCGTGCGCGGTTGGAGGAGGCAAGTTCTCTCAGAGGTTTTGGGGAAAGAAAGCCAACCACGCGCTCAACTATGGCTTCAGCTACGAAGGTTTCTCTCTCCTATACGAAATTTCCGAGGGAGAGGCACAGGGGATTGTCGAAGCCTACCACCGAGCTTACCCCGGAATCAGGCAATGGCACTCCTCCATCCGGAGCGATCTCAGCCATGGAAGGATTCTGACCAACTGCCTTGGAAGAAGGAGAACCTTACTAGGACGGTGGGGCGAGGATCTCTTTAAGGAAGCTTATTCCTTTATCCCTCAGTCAACCGTTGCCGATGTCCTAAACTACCGCGGCGTAGTGTTCATCTATTCCCATGCAGGCAAAAATCAGTGGTTCGAGCACGCCGACCTCCTAAACCTTGTCCATGATTCAGTGGTATTCCAATACCCGCTCAGCCGAGGCCCTACCGAGTTGGCTGTGAAGATCTGTATCATCGTGCAATCCTTACAGGAGCCCATCACCTGGAGGGCAAGAAGTTTCAACATCCCTGCCGAGGCGAAGGTTGGATTCAACCTGAAGGAGATGTTCGACGCCACTCCAAGGGAGGAAGGACCACTGATTACTAGGACATTGGAAAAGTTAAAGGGAAACGCAGCGGTAATGGAAGCCTACGAGACGAGTGGGATATACATGAAACACAGAGGCGACAATGGCCGAGGGCAGGGAGCTTGATGACTGGACCGATGCCTATATGGAATACACTGACAACACGGAGCCTAGACCTCTGTTCCGCCGGTGGGTATCCCTCTCAACCATAGCCGCCTGCCTACAGAGGAAGACTTGGCTCCCTCTGGGTACCATAAGAGTGTATCCCAATATGTATATTGTCCTGGTTGGGCCTCCCGCCGCACGCAAAGGGACGGCCATGCTGCCGGCCAGGGTATTCCTAGATAAACTAGGAGTCGAAATAGCCGCCGACGAATCCTCCAGGCAGAAGCTGGTCACCCGTCTGAAAGCCGCAGCACAGACGGATTCTAGCTCCTCTATGAGGATATATACCCACAGCTCCTTGACGATCTTCGCCACGGAACTAACCGTGTTCCTTGGCTACAACAATGCCGAATTGATGACAATCCTGTGCAAGTGGTATGATTGCGAAAGTAAGTTCCGCTATGACACCCATATCCATGGAGAGGAAATCGTAACCAACGTCTGGATCAACCTCCTCGGTGCCACAACTCCTACTCTACTCCAAAGCTCAATGCCTCAAGATGCCACCGGCAGTGGCCTAATAAGCAGGATCGTGTTCGTGTATGAGGATGATAAGGGCAAGGTGGTTATCTTTCCAGCACTGACTGAGGCGCAGGAGGTATTAGAGCCAAAGATCCTAAGGGACCTAGAAAGGATAAACATGCTCAGTGGCAGTTTCTCCTTCTCTAGTGGTTTTCTCGACGATTATTCCTTGTGGAGGACTGAACAGGAAGCCCACCCTCCCTTCCGAGGGCACCTTCTCCAAGCATACACTGAGAGGAGGGCCGTCCATGCCTTAAAGATGTCCATGCTTTTCAGTGCCTCTAGGACCAATGATATGGAGGTGACTTCGGAGGATTTCGAGAGGGCGGTTTCATTGTTGAAAGAAACCGAAAACAAGATGCCAAAAGCCTTCATCGGTGTAGGCGCCAACCCCTTAGCCGAGGTGCAAACCAGGATCATGGAGGTTATAGCAACCAGGAGGAGGATCCCTTCCTCCACGTTGATGCATATGTTCCTAAACGATGTAACCAAGTTCCAGATGGACCAGATAATACAGGCACTATCCTTGGCCAGGTGGTGCAATGTGGACCTAGCAACCAGGGATATAGTTTTCATAGGAGGAGAACATGAGGCACCCTGAGACAGTGCTAAGGAGGTTAATCGCCGAGGGGAAGGTAAGCGAGGAGTTGGTGCAGGTGTATGACGAAGCCTCAGGCGACCTCGACCGGAGTGACGAGATCCTTGGGCATGCCGTAGTTCTCCATGGGATGTTCTGCGAAAGGATGCATTCCGGGCTGCCTGGTGAGTGCACCTTCTATGACGAAGGGAAGTGGGAGGACAAGGACCTCTGGATAGGTATGCTCAAAACCGCCTGCATTATAACAGGGATGGATCGGAAAGATCTGGCGGCTGAGTTCATCCAGAAGGCCACGATACTAAAGGGGATGGAGGGACCTGAAAGGTGGATCCTTCTAGTCCTCCTCTTCTCGCCCGTAGGCTTCACCTTTGAGGAGTTGATGGGGTTCGTTCCAAGCCCCGAAGTGCTTTCCGAAACCGGACGGAGCGGAAGCCAGGAATCCGGCGAGAGATCTCCTCTAGCTCAGCCCTCTCCTCCAAAGGAGCGTTCTCAACCCGTCCAAAATATGCCAGAGCACGTGTCTCCGGGCCGAGCGAAGCCACGTCCAACCACCACCGACGATCAGGAATCCCCTCTGTCCTCTTCGCCCACTTCAGCCGGTTCATCAACCGGGGACGTTCAACCATCGGCTGGGAACGAATAAAGTCCATCACCTTACGGCGGCTAACCACCGTATCCTGGTTGAGATAATCTGTTATCAGGACATCTATGGCGCGCCGTTGTTTCACCATATAGTCGTTGCCTTCCAACCGTATCCTGCGAACTTCGTCCCTCGTTTTGAGCCCTGGATAGGTGACACGGTAGACCCTGCGGATCATTGGAAGCCTAGCTAGGATCTCCTGCACTGCGTCTTCCTGCTGCTTCGCCGGCATTGTGTCAAGGAGCTCTCTAAGTCCAGAGCCTACTATCCAAGAGAAGGGGTTCCCTCTGGCGAACAGCTGGTCGGTGGCATACCGCAGTCTCTCAGGCGAGGCGAAGCCCTCCATCTTATCCATTCCATGGATCTTGGCAAGAGGCTGTATCGCCTCCGCCAGCTTAACAAAGGCTGGGTTGGTGTAGTTGGAAACCTCTAAGGTCTTATCGCCTACCTCCTCACCCTTCCATATATCCTCATTCCTCCAGAAATCCTTGTTATAGATAATTCCTAGGAGGCCCTTGATAGTGGGAGGCAGAGTGCTCTGACCTGGAACAACAGGGAGGGCATCCGCCATCCCTTCCACTAAGCGCCTCACGGGGAACTCCTCTCCTTGGGACATCAGGGCTACGCCCTCGAAAAGCGCCGAGAAAGCTCTTTGTCCCTGGTCTTTGGCTATCCTTGCATAGATATGGCGCTTATTCCCTTCCTTGTCGGTAAAGGTGTAGGGAGTGGTGAAAATGAAATACCTATTCTTCTCCTCATCGGGGATTTCATCCCAAGCGTCCCGGTTGACCGCCCTATTGGCGAGGGCTAGGGCCGCGGCGAAGGAGCCCAACCATGCTACCTTCTTAGCGAAGGTCCCAGGGTCTGTCTGTGCGGCCCTAAGTAGCCCTCTGGTAGCTTGGATGGAGGCGCCTATATAGGGGATGAAGGGATCAGCAGCTTTGGAGAAGCTCCCTCCTTGATCGAAGTCAAGGTAGGTTCTGGCGATCCACACGGCCTCTTGGATGTTCCTTCTCCCTTCCTCTGTGGTCTCCGAGACATCCTTGCCCGCAGCCTTCATGTTTTCCAAGGCCCTGTGCATCAGGGCCAACCTGTTCCACATCTCGGAGAAGGATCCCAGCTTACCCGACACGTCCTGAATGCCATTCAAGGTTCTATTAATCTGAGGGGCGTAGGGTAAACGCTTGATCCTTCCTAGCTGTCCTTGCTGGGTTAGCAGGCTTAGCCCACCGCCATACAGCATGTAGGTGGACCAGAGACCAGTCTTGTTCCAAGCATCTCCGATGGTGGCAGAGAGGGAGGCTCCAAACTGCGAGGCGGCCTTGAATGGATTGGAACTATACTCCTTGGTGGCAAACCAGATCAGTGAGGCATCTCTAAAGAAGTTGGTGATAGCGAAGCCGGGGTTGTAGCCAGTGGCAGTCATCTTCAAGATCTTGGTTCCTGTTACCAGGTAGAGGAACTTGACTAGGTCGCCTCTCATGGCCACATCCACATCTACCCACTCTTTGGCGAACTTCTCATCCATTAGGAAGGAGTGGAGCACACCTTCCTGAAGGAAGCCTAGCCTCCTCCATCCATCGGGAGCTCCCATGCCGGGCGCTATATCTTCCTTAACTATGCCATTCTCTGGTTCCTCTAGTGCTAGGTTATACAGTGCCTCGTTGGCACGGTTCTTGTAATCCCTGGCGATGATCCTAGCCCAGCTCTCCATCAGTAGCATCCGAGGATCATTCATCAGGAAGCCAAGGTCACCTTTGTCGAGGTAGTCGAAGCCACTGCTTGTGACCTGGATCGTCCTGCCTTTAGAGACGGTGGAGGTAGCTGGATCCAGCTTATCCATAAACCACCTAGGAGCGTAGAACCCCGTCTGGCTCATGGCCCCATGGTCCTCTTCCATGATTAGTCCAACATCCAGAGCATAGTCCAAAATCTTCTGGAACTCGGGGCTAAACACCCCGTCTATCCTTCTATTCATGTCCTCCATGACGTTTGCCGGAATGGCATCCAGAAACTCCTGCGCCTTCTCCGCGCCCAACCCTCCAGGCTGCAGTATGTCTGGATGACTCTCGGTGGTGGTCGGACTGGTCTCGACCTCCACAGTCCTCTTGGCCTGGATGATGTCAGCAAGCAACCGCTCTTGCGCAATGGATAGGCCACCGAACAGGTCCTTCTCTATCAGCCTTATCCTTTCCGCCGCTGCTGGTGAGGCACCTCTCACGCAGTCCACCAACACCCTAGCCCAGTGCCCCAGGTTACCCCCACGCCTCTCCAGCTCATTCTTGACATTGGCTCGGATGTCGTAGACCGCCTTCTTCGTTTTCCTCTTATACTCCTCGAACCACTCCTTCGTGAAGGCATTACTCCTGCTCTCTTCATACTGCTTGTCCTGAAATTGTCCGTACTCGGTGTCATTATGGGGACCGGGAACGTGGAGAATTCGCAAACCATAAGGTCCAGCCTCTCCCTCCGCAGTCGTCCTGGTCTCTATCCCCGGACCGGCACGCACCCATGCACCAGCCTCCTTAGCCTTCA
>Ga0114919_10004921_pt1 | contig 10692 bp, 10 predicted proteins | sample BlataG_FD_88682 | JGI IMG/M metagenome (GOLD analysis project Ga0114919, IMG submission 88682) | Deep subsurface microbial communities from Black Sea to uncover new lineages of life (NeLLi) - Black_00105 metaG | ecosystem: Environmental > Aquatic > Marine > Oceanic > Sediment | place: Atlantic...
AAAACAAACCCAATTCAAACCCAATACAAACCCAATCAAACCCAATTAAAGCCAATAAAATGCCAAAACAAACCCAATTCAAACCCAATACAAACCCAATCAAAGCCAATTTCACCTCCGCCCCGCAACAGTATTGCAGAACCTATGCAGCCGCCCAAAGAGAAAAACAAAAACCCGCTAAAAATACAAAGGCATCGAATGGGACAAAACTCAAAGAAAGTGGAAAGCCGGTATCCGGTTCAATAAACGAAAAATATACCTCGGCTCCTTCAACTCTGAAATCGACGCCGCAAAAGCGTAGCCTTCATCGGCAGAGAACCTATTCCCTGTACCGAGCAATTAGTACGAAAATAGTCTATTTCCGCAGTAAAGTCACTGCTAAAAATCGCCGAAAAAAACTGAAGGGCGTACAAAAACGCCACAAAAGCGATAAAACAAAAGCAAAACTCAATTTATTAAGGAGTTTGAAAATGCCCTGGAACTTATTTGAAAGAATTATCAACGCCCTCAGGCCCGGCAGTGAATCTGAGCAGCCATCTGATACATCAGAGGCCTGGCCTCCGGAGTTAGAGACAGATGATACTTCAGAATCCTGGCCTGAAGGTCATTCCGAGCAGCCGGAAGCCTCGGAAGAACCTTCTCCAGACTTTCAGGAGTCGGTCAATCCCGGACAGCCGAATCAACAGCAGGATTGACACGATAGAAAAATCTCCTCATTAGACACGGAGGCCGCTTATCAGGTTCTTTGACCGGACAGCGTTACCCCGCACCAATTGCCCGTGATTCTGGGCGCACCATACCTCCGGAAGGGCAGGCATGTTGCCAACCGCCAATTGGTGCGGGGTTCGTACGCCCCAAAAACCCAGTTTCTTCAAGTCTTTTCGCATTTTGCCATTTGTCTCTCGAACTTCTGCTCCCTGTCAACTTGGCGGAGTCAACACCTTCTCTTTGCCAAAATTTGTATTTCTTCCTGCGAAAAATGCAGTATAGCCGCCTGCACAGGGGATTTTTGCATCACATAATTACAGTAATTATAGACAGTTACACACAATCAGCCTAAAATAGCCTTTACTCTGTATAAAAACTGGTATATTTTTTGCTTGTTTGCTATAAATTAAACGTAAAATTAACGGTCAACCCTTTTTGAACTGAACACAGTAAGGAGGCAAGTAATTATGGCAGTGAAAGAATTGGCATTTGAAGGCGATGCAAGAGCCGGGCTGCTGGCTGGCGTCGAAAAGCTCGCAGCGGCGGTAAAGCCAACACTTGGCCCAAGAGGCCGAAACGCTATCATCGACAAAAGCTGGGGCGGACCAACCGTGACCAAAGACGGGGTAACGGTGGCTGAAGAAATTGACCTTATCGACAAGAATGAAAACCTCGGTGCAAAACTCGTAAAGGAAGCCGCAAGCAAAACCTCAAAAATCGCCGGCGACGGAACAACAACTGCTACCGTGCTCACCGAAGCGCTATTCAGGGAAGCTTACAAGAACCTCGCAGCCGGGGCGGATGCTATGGCCCTGAACCGCGGTATGCAAAGGGCCGCGCAGGCGGTAACCAAAAAGCTCGCATCCTTGGCAAAGCCCATCGATATCACTAAAATCGATGACATAATCAATATCGCCTCGGTATCAGCTAACAACGACGTGGAAATCGGAAAGATTATGGCTCAAGCCTTCCAGCGGGTCGGAAAAGACGGGGTCATCACCGTCGAAGAGGGTAAAGGCTTCGAGACGAATGTCGATTTTGTGGAAGGGATGCAGTTTGACCGCGGCTACCTTTCGCCCCACTTCGTAACCGACCCGGAAAATATGGTCTGCGAACTGGAAAAGCCATATATATTCATACACGAGGAAAAAATCAGCAATGTAGCCAAGCTCGTGCCCCTGCTTGAAAAAATTGCAAAAACCAAAAGGCCCCTGCTGATTATCGCAGAAGATGTCGAGAGCGAAGCGTTAGCAACGCTGGTGGTTAACAAGCTAAAAGGCATCCTGCAGTGCGCGGCAGTAAAGGCGCCCGGTTACGGCGACCGCAGAAAAGCAATGCTGGCCGACATTGCAATCCTGACAGGAGCTGAGCCGATTTTCAAAGACTTGGGAATCGAGATGGAAAACATCAGCATCAGGCAGCTCGGACAGGCCAAAAAAGTAACCATCGACAACGATAACACAATCATCGTTGAAGGTGCCGGCGGCCAGGACGGCATCAGCGGCAGAATCAAGCAAATCCAGAGCGAAATAGAAATCACAACCAGTGATTATGACCGCGAGAAACTTCAGGAACGGCTCGCCAAGCTAACCGGCGGCGTCGCACAAATCAATGTCGGCGCTGCAAGCGAAACGGAAATGAAAGAACGCAAAGCCCGAATCGAGGACGCCCTGCACGCCACCAGAGCAGCCATTGAGGAAGGTATCGTGCCCGGCGGAGGAGTGGCCCTCATCCGCTGTATCGATGCAATCAAACAATTAAAACTCAAAGACGACGAGCAAACCGGAGCCGATATAACGGCAAAGGCCCTCAGGATGCCCTGCTACTACATCGCCGCCAACGCCGGTGCAACAGCAAATCTTGTGGTCAATAAAGTCATAGAGGGCAAAGGCGGCTTCGGCTACAACGCCGACAAAGACAAGTACGAGGACCTTTTCGGCGCCGGCGTCATCGACCCGTCAAAAGTAACACGAATCGCTTTGCAAAATGCTGTGAGTATAGCCGGCTTGCTGCTGACCACAGATTGCCTGGTTACCGAAAAGCCCAAAGATAAAGAAGAGATGCCTGGTATGCCACCCGGAGGCCCAGGTATGGGCGGCGGAATGGGTATGATGTAATACCATCCGAAAGCCTATGACTACCAGCGGATAAGTAAAAGAGGATAAACAATGAGTAACAAAACAACCACGTCCCAAACTTATACACCTTTACATAGGTGTAGGAAAAGCCCGGCAATTGTGATTATGGTGTTGAGCTTTTTAGTAATCCCAGCCTGTGCACAGATAACCGCCAAATCAACCTTACTTGAAACCAAAAAGCAGCGTGACGAACGGATGAAGTGGTGGCGCGAGGCGAGATTCGGCATGTTCATCCACTGGGGAGTTTACTCTGTGCCTGCGGGCACATACAGGGGCAAACGCATACCGGGCATCGGGGAGTGGATTATGGAAAGGGCCGACATCCCCGCCGCAGAGTATGAACAATTTGCTAAACAGTTCAATCCCGTCAAATTTAATGCCGACCAGTGGGTGCAAATCGCCGGGAATGCGGGGATGAAGTACATCGTCATCACCAGCAAACACCACGACGGCTTCTGCCTGTGGGATTCAAAAGTTACTAATTATGACATTATGGATGCCTCGCCGTTCAAACGCGACATACTCAAGGAGCTGTCTGTCGCGTGTAAGAAGCACGGCATCGGACTATGCTTTTACCATTCAATAATGGACTGGCACCATCCCGATGCACAAGCGACTTTTTATCCGAACTATAACGACACTGACCGCTTGAATCCTAAGTTCCCTCGATACGTCAAAACATATATGAAGCCGCAACTTCGGGAACTCATAACCAATTACGGCCCGCTTGGTGTGTTATGGTTCGACGGCGAATGGATAAAAGACTGGACTGAACCGCAGGGCAGGGACCTTTACAATTATGTCCGAAGTCTTCAGCCGGACATCATTATTAACAACCGCATTGGCAAGGGCCGTAAGAGTATGCAAGGTCTGACAAAAGAGGGGTATTTCGCCGGTGACTTCGGTACGCCAGAACAGCAAATACCTGCCACGGGTCTGCCGGACGTCGACTGGGAAACCTGTATGACAATGAATAACACATGGGGCTTCAAGTCCTACGACCACAACTGGAAGTCAACGGAAGACCTGCTTCGCAAGCTCGTGGATATTGCCAGTAAAGGCGGCAATTTCCTGCTCAATGTCGGGCCTAATGCCGAGGGCCTTATCCCTCAGCCCAGCGTCGAGCGATTGGCAGCTATGGGTGAATGGATGGCCAAGAACAGCGAAAGCATTTATGGCACAACGGCCAGCCCGTTTGAGAAACTTCCCTGGGGAAGGTGTACAGCAAAGTCTGGCAAGCTGTACCTGCACGTGTTCGATTGGCCAAAAGACGGCGAATTAAAAGTGTCGCTGCCGAGACACGACGTCCAAAAGGCATATCTGCTTGCTCGCAAGGACCGCGCTGACCTACTCATAGATAGTGATGAGAGCGGCAATCTTGTCGTAACGGTACCCCGAAAAACGCCCGACACTATCGATACTGTCGTAGTGTTGGAAATGGAGGCTGAACCGGCTGTTACTCCGCAGGGAAAAGATGGTACGGTTGTTCTTAAGGCCAATAATGCCGTTGTTCGCGGAACAAACGCGAGGTACGAGTCGGGCGGCGGCAAGGACAACATCGGTTACTGGACGAATCCCGACGATTATGTCACCTGGCGCTTCAATGTTACCAAAGCAGGGACGTTCAATGCCGAAGTAACCTTCGCCTGCGCAGCGGGCATGAGCGGCAGCAAGTACGTTCTAACGGTCGGCGGACAAGAGCTTGCAGGCACAGTCAAAGACACCGGCGGCTGGACCAGTTTTGTCACCGAAAAAATTGGAACGGTGAAATTCTCCAGCCCCGGCACATATAACCTTTCCGTTAAGCCCAAAACTATGCCCCGCGGAGCGGTTATGAACCTAAAGTCGGTAACGCTTGTCCCAATCAGGAAATAAGAAATTAAACAGAGTCGTTCTTATGTGTACCGTAAATGAGTAGTTAGAAAGTGGAACCCAGGTAGAAAAGGAGTGAGTTATGAAACTTAGACCTTTGGACGATAGAGTTGTGATAAAACAATTAGATGCAGAGGAAAAAACCACAGGCGGCATCATTCTGCCCGATACCGCGAAAGAAAAACCACAGATGGGTACAATAATAGCCGTCGGGCCGGGCAAAACTCTCGACAACGGCAAAAGAGCCAAAATGTCTGTAAAGAAAAAACACAAGGTTGTCTACGGTAAATACATCGGAAGTGAAATCGAAATCGACAGAGAAAAATATGTTATTCTGCGAGAAAGTGATATCCTCGGGATTATTGAAAAGTAAAACCGAAAGGCAAACAATAACACCTTTAACATCTTGTAGAAGGAATTTGTAGGGGTAAAAAAATGGCAAAACAATTAATGTTTGACGACACAGCACGAACAGAGCTTAAGGACGGCCTGTCACAACTGGCCGATGCAGTCAAAATCACTCTCGGACCGACCGGCAAAAACGTCATCCTGCACAAAAGCTGGGGCTCTCCAAAGGTAACAAAGGACGGTGTCACGGTCAGCAAAGAAATCGAGCTGCCCGAACCATTCAAAAATATGGGCGCAAAGATGGTCAACCAGGTCGCAAGCAAAACTTCCGATGTTGTCGGCGATGGAACAACTACTTCGACAGTCCTCGCAGAAGCAATCTACCTCGAGGGCCTAAAGCACGTGACCGTGGGCGCAAATCCGATGGCCATCCAAAGGGGAATCAGCAAGGCCGCTGAAGTTGTCACCAGGTTCATCCAATCAGTCAGCGTACCCGTAAAAGGCCACAGCGATGTCGCAAAAGTTGCTGCCATCAGTGCGAACAACGACGCCGAGGTCGGCGAAATCTTGGCTGACGCAATCGACAAGGTCGGCAGAGAAGGCGTCATCGAGGTGGAGGAAGGCAAAGGAATGGGAAACGAGCTGAGCTTCGTCGAAGGTCTGCAGTTCGATAAGGGCTATATATCGCCCTACTTTATGACTAACGCCGATACCCTTGAAGCCGTCCTTGAGGACGCCTATATCCTGCTGCACGAAAAGAAAATATCCAATGTTCGCGAGCTTATACCGTTGCTCGAAAAAATCGCTCAAGTCGCAAAGCCGCTATTGATTATCGCAGAAGACATCGAGGGTGAAGCGCTGGCAGCACTGGTTATCAACCGCCTGCAAGGTGTCTTAAGAACCTGCGCCGTCAAAGCCCCCGGATTCGGCGACCGCAGAAAAGCAATGTTGGCAGACATTGCAATATCAACCGCAGGACAGGTAATCACCGAAGACCTGGGCATCAAGCTTGAAAGCATCGAGCTTTCACAATTGGGACAGGCCAAAAAGATAGTTATCGACAAGGACACAACCACAATAATCGAAGGGGCAGGTAAAAAGAAGGAAATCACTGCTCGCTGCGACCAAATCCGCAATCAAATTGAAAAGACAACAAGCGACTACGACCGTGAGAAATTGCAGGAACGGCTGGCAAAACTGACCGGCGGAGTTGCTGTCATCAAGGCCGGTGCCGCAACCGAAACGGAAATGAAGGAACGCAAAGACCTGCTGGATGATGCGCTTCACGCCACAAGAGCAGCGACAGAGGAAGGGGTCGTTGTCGGCGGTGGTGTAGTGTTCCTGCGTGCCATCAGCCAGGTAAAAAAAGCCAGAGCAAAGGCCAAGGGCGATGAAAAAATCGGCTTTGATATTATATGCAACGCCCTTAAAGCGCCGACAAACCAGATAGTGGATAACTCCGGCGACCAGGGCGATGTGGTCGTTGCTAAACTTCTCGAAAAACCGGAGAAAGACAAGAACATCGGCTACAACGCCAACACAGGCCAGTTCGTTGATATGTTCAAAGCCGGAATTATCGACCCGGCAAAAGTTGCCAGAACCGCATTGGAAACAGCCGCGTCCATAGCCGGACTAATGTTAACTACTAACGTATTGGTAACAGACTTAAAAGACGAAGATAAAGACGAACCGGCAATACCAGGTTCTGTAAGGTAAGACTGTGTGAATCGTGCGATGAGCTCCGAGTCACGAGCGACGGTCACGAAACACGAGATTATGGCCAAGCGGGATTATTATGAAGTTTTAGGGGTAGGCAAGAGCGCCTCGGCTGACGATATCAAGCGTGCATACAGACGTATGGCGATGAAGTACCACCCGGACAAGAATCCGGATGACAAAGAGGCCGAGGCGAAGTTCAAGGAGTGCGCCGAGGCGTACGAAGTCCTCAGCGATTCGGAGAAGCGTAAGCGCTACGACCAGCTCGGCCACGATGGTCTGCGCGGGGCCGGGATGCACGACTTCTCGCGGATGAACGTCGAGGACATCTTCAGTATGTTCGGCCTCGATGATTTCTTCAGCGGTATATTCGGAGGTCGCAGAAAGTCAAGCCGACGGGCAGGACCCACGCGCGGCTACGATTTGGAAACCCCCGTTGAACTGACGCTTAATGACATCGCGAAAGGAACTGAGAAAACCATCGAGTACACCCGTCAGGATTTTTGCCCCGAATGCAGCGGCAGCGGCAGTGCCAGAGGGACAAAACCGGGTCGCTGTTCTACCTGCGCCGGAACAGGCCAGATCGTAAGAGGCGGTGGCTTCTTCCAGATGGTCTCAACCTGTCCGAAATGCAGAGGCAGCGGACGAGTCATCACAAATCCCTGCAAAAAGTGTAAAGGCACCGGCAGAGTTCCTAAAAAGAGAATCGTCAATATCAAAATTCCACAAGGTGTCCACGAAGGACAAGGCATAAGAGTCACCAAAGAAGGCGAACCAGGCCGGGGTGGCGGGACAAGAGGCGACCTGTATTGCTACGTCAGAATAAAACCACATGAATTCCTGCAGCGTGATGGAAACGACCTGATTGCTGCCGTCCCCATCAGTTTTACACAGGCCGCTCTGGGCTCAACTATTGATGTGCCGAGCCTGAACGGCACAAAAGGCCTGAAAATCCCGCCTGGCACACAATACGGCAGCATCTTTAGAATAAAGGGCCAGGGCCTGCCGGATATGCGGACAAGACGAACCGGAGACCAGCTTGTGCAAATCATTATCGAAACCCCGACGAAACTAAATGCAAAACAACAAGAACTGCTGACTGAGTTCGCAAAAACTGAAAACAAAACTGTTTCTCCACAATCAAAACGCTTTTTCGAGAGACTTAAAAAATACTTTGGTAACAATCGATGAAACAGAAAAAATCAGAAACACCAAGCGACCAAAAAAAGCCTCTACCTAAGAAGAATGAGCTGCAGGAACTTCGCCAACAAATAGAAGAGCTTCAGCAGGAAAAAGATGAGCTTTTTGCAAAATTGCAGCGAGTCAGCGCCGACTACGACAATTTACAGAAACGCACATCCAAACAAATTGCTGATACGATCGGCTACGAAAAGGAAAAGATTATAAAAACGCTGCTGCCGGCGCTGGACAATTTTGAACATACACTCCAAAATGTACACTCGGCTGAAAATTTCAATGTGCTTCTCAAGGGCATTCAAATCATTTACGACCAGATGCTCGACATCCTAAAGTTACATAACGTAGAGCTGATAAAAGCGCTGGGGGAGCCGTTCGAACCCGCCCTGCACGAAGCGATGATGCAAAAAACTGACCCCGAACAACAGGAAAATATCGTGCTCGAAGAATTCCAAAAGGGATATAAACTCAATGGCCGAGTCATTCGACCGAGCAAAGTAATTGTCAACAAGCTAACACCAAAACAACCGACCAAACAGAAACCAGAGTCGCCAGAGCAAACAACCGGGATGGAGTAACCGCTATGCCGACTTATGAGTATATATGTCAAAATTGCGGATACGAGTTCGAACGGTTCCAATCCATAACAGCCAGACCTATGCGTAAATGTCCTGAGTGCGGAAAGTCGGCTCTGAAGCGTCTGGTAGGAAGCGGCGCAGGCATAATCTTCAAGGGCCCCGGATTCTATCAAACCGACTACAGAAGCGAAAGCTATAAGAAGGCCGAAAAAAGCGAGAAAAGCAGCGTGGACAAGGACACCACGAAAAAGAAAACCGTTGACAAAAGCAAGGACTCAAAACCCGCCGATAAAACCAAGCCGGACACTAAAGGCAAAAAAAAATCATCGTAGCCAACTTACTTTATCAATTCCGTGATTCGTTTGAAACGCGGATGCTCAGCGGTCTCAACTACACCAAATAACGCTTGCTCCATACAGCTAATCCATTATTCGCTGCCTGCGACCACAATGCTCAGATGCACTTGCTTCTGGGACACCTGTTTACCAGTCGGCTTTTCATTTGGTTCTACGCCCGTAGTCAAGTCCGGCTTCGGTATGGTTATCAATTTTGCAATCTGCTCAGCACTAACACCGTCAACAACCACCTGCTTACCCGGCGGTTTGGCCTCCACAAATAGCGTCGACGAATCGAACCTCTCCCAAATATTGGCCAAATCAGCCAGCAGTAAATTTAAGTCTTCCCGGCCGCAGGTAATGGAATATACTCTCTTGTTCCCGTTCCTTTTCAAAATAACGGAATCTGAAAGCTCGTTATCCTCAATCGCCCTGTTGATAAATGCGTCAACCTCCATCAACTCGCTCGTCTTCAATTCAACTCTGCCACTAAATGCCACTGTGGGTACACCTGCTTTATAATCAGCATCAGGGGCAACAATCGTATAAATCACTCCTCCCAAAATGGCTACCAACCCAATCATAGCAGCGGCAGTCAAAACCTTACGGGCCAGCAAATGCCTCGCACCCACTCGCTTTTCGAATCGCTCCGCGCTCCAGACAGCCTCATCCGATACCTTCTCTCTTTCCAGAGAAGCTTTTATCTCATCCAGAAGCTGGCCCGGGGCCTCGGCACGAGGTAATGAACCAACCAACATCTGTGTCTTCTGAAGCTCCCGCAGCCGCTGCGCAACCTGCTCATCATCTGATATCAGCCGTTGAACCTCGGTCTGCTCTCTTTCTGTCAGCTCTCCGTCAATGAAGCTATTCAGCAATTCCTCGATATCCGGATTTTTTTCCTGGCTCATTGCAACATGGCCTCCATAATCTTTCTTAGATTGCTTCTGGCTCTGCTCAGTCTGCTCTTAACCGTACCCAATTCGACATCCAGCACCTGTGCAATACGAGCATAATTCATACCTTCAATATCCCGCAAGATAACCACTGCTCTATGCGCATCATCCAATTTCATCAACGCTTTTCCAAGTATCTCGTACATCTCTTTGTTCTGAGCTAACATCGCCGGGTCGGGGCAGCTTTCATCGGTCAAAAACTCCTTCAACTGCCGCTTTGCCTGCCGAGTGTTTTCGTCATTTTCGGTATCCAGACTCGTGCGCCCAAGTCTGACGCTTCTTTGGCAGTAATTCAAAGTCAGATTAACAGCTATTCTAAACGCCCAGGTATAAAAGCTGCTTCTGCCCTCGAATTCACTTATCTTTTCTATTATTTTGACAAACGTGTCCTGCGTAAGTTCCGCGGCATCGTCGTTATTTGCACATATTCTCAATATGACGTTATAGATGCGGTTTTGATACTTAAGTATAAGCCGTTCTATCGCCGCAGATTCGCCCTGCCGGCACCGTTCTATCAATACGGCATCGTCAATATTGATATTTACCGCTTCTGTCACGTTTTTTCCTATCATTTAGACCAACACAGCTCCAAAAGGTTCCGATAATAAAACGAGGTCAAACTGCAGGATATAATCGCAGATTACCCTTTTCCGGTCAAAGCTTTTTCCGTTTTTCGTATCGTTATTGTCAATATGGTAATACAGCAATTGAATAAAAAAGTACACAAAACTGTCGGCGTTTTGGGACATCGTCTGAAATTGGGTTTGTTTGGGTTTGAATTGGGTTTGTTTTGGCATTTTATTGGCTTTAATTGGGTTTGATTGGGTTTGTATTGGGTTTGAATTGG
>Ga0114919_10004922_pt1 | contig 10691 bp, 7 predicted proteins | sample BlataG_FD_88682 | JGI IMG/M metagenome (GOLD analysis project Ga0114919, IMG submission 88682) | Deep subsurface microbial communities from Black Sea to uncover new lineages of life (NeLLi) - Black_00105 metaG | ecosystem: Environmental > Aquatic > Marine > Oceanic > Sediment | place: Atlantic...
CTTCAATTCTACTCTCAGGTTATGGAATATTAAAAGAGGCTATTGAAGATGTCTTATCTAAAAAGATTACAGCTAACATTTTAATGATAGTCGCGGGTATTGCTTCTTTTTTTATATTGCACGGTCAGGAAGGAGCTATGGCTATTTTACTTTACGCAATAGCTGAGTATTTAGAGGAGTTAACCACTGAAAAATCTAAAAATGCGATCAAAGAATTACTTGAATTAGCTCCAGATGACGCTCTATTAAAGATTGAAGATAGCTACGAGAGTGTACCGACTGAAACTGTAAAAATCGGTGAAGTAGTCGGTATTAAACCAGGAATGAAAGCCCCTCTGGATGGAATAATCGTAAAAGGGAAATCTTATTTCGACGAAAGTGCAATAACAGGCGAGTCCTTACCTATTTTCAAAGAAGAAAACGATGAAATCTTTGCCGCGAGTATTAACAGCGATAGTTTTGTGGATATAAAAGTAATAAGAGAGAGTTCAAACACAGTTGTGGCTAAAATAGCCGAAAGTATTAAATTAGCCCAACAAAACAAAAGCGATAACGAACGATTTATTGAAAAGTTTGCTAAATATTATACACCAATTATATTGATCAGCGCGCTCCTTGTTATGATTATACCCACGGTCTTATTTAGCCTAGATTTTAACGTGTGGTTTTACCGAGGTTTAATTTTATTAGTAGTTTCTTGTCCTTGTGCTCTCACATTGTCAACTCCATTAGCTAATATAGCCGCACTCACAAAATTGGCAAAGGAAGGAATACTGGTTAGAGGAAACAAATTTATTGAAATAGCGAAAAATATCGAGTTAATCGCGTTTGATAAGACCGGAACTCTTACGGAAGGAAATTTAAAAGTTTTTAATATTATCAATTATTCCAGCAATAAACAAGAGATTCTTAAAATAGCTGCTAGCTTAGAGATTCTTTCAGAGCACCCAATTGGAAAAGCTGTCGTTTATCAAGCGAAACAAATGCAATTATCGCTATATACTGTTGAGGATTTTGAAATTACTAAAGGTAAGGGTATTAAAGGAGTAATTCAAGGGGAAATATATTATATAGGAAGTAAAAATTACCTTGAAGGATTAAAATTTGACCTTCCTGATGGTATCTTTGAAGAAACCGAATTATCTGGAACTATTCCTATATTACTTGGAAACAATAAAACTATTATGGGTATAATTACAATCAGAGACGTGTTAAGAGTATCAGCACCCCTCTTAGTCGACGGTTTGAAAAAACGAGGTTATGAGTCAGTTCTTATCTCGGGGGATAATCAGCTAGTATGTAACGCAATAGGGGAGTGCTTAGATATAGATTCTTACTACGGAGAATTGTTACCCGAGCAAAAATTAGAGGAAATTAAAAGATTTAAAAAGAAATTTAAAGGAGTAGCTATGGTTGGTGACGGAATAAACGATGCTCCAGCCTTAGCATTATCAGATTTAGGCATTGCGATTGGTGCTTCGGCAACGGATCTAACTTTAGAAACAGCGGATGTTATTATAATGAGCGACGATTTAAAGAAAATTATAACCTTCTTTGACATTTCAAAGAAGACCAATAGAATCATAAGACAAAATATTTGGACTTCGATAATTGTCAAAGTTGCTTTCGCGATTCTCACAGTCTTAGGCTTTATGACGCTGTGGCTTGCGGTTGGAATAGCAGATATGGGCGTGTCATTACTCGTTTTAATCAATGGAATGACCATTTTCAGGTATAAAATAAAGTTTAAAGAATTCTCTTTGGAGAACTTAGAAAGCAATGCAAAATTAATTATTTGTCAGAATTGCGAAACTAAAAATATTATACCTCAACACCATGGTCGAGATATGATCGAAAAAGATGGAAAATTAATTTGTTGGAGAAAATTACTGAATAATGAAGATTTAGAACCATGTCAAGAGGAATTACCTTTATTTTGCCCTAAATGCAATAATGAATTACATGTAATTTAAATCTACGATTTATAAAAAAAATCTAACTGTATAAAAAGCCATTGTTCCTTCCCCTCCTTAGATTTTTGTCTTTTGGTAGTATGAATGAAGATTTTTTAAATATAAAGAATTGAGGTACAATCCTTCCCAATTTTTTTAAAAGTAAAAATGAATTACAAATCCAATCTTCTAATTCTTAGGTGTTATTATTCTGGTTAAATGCGGGAAGGGAGATTTGAACTCCCGAACCCCTACGGGACTGGATTCTGAGTCCAGCGCCTTTGACCAAGCTTGGCAATTCCCGCAATGAATTAAATTTCGAAAATTTCCATTGCCAATAAAATTAGAGACTGAGGAATATAATTAAATGAAATTTTTATATCTTGTGAACTTTGCAGTTGTTAAAGTCCAGTTTTTAAAATACTAAAATTAAGAAAAACCTAATATTAAAATAAATTAAAATCTTATACATCGATAACTAATCGAAAGGGGAAGTTGAATAATGCCTAAAGTTAATATTAATAATTTTAATTTATACTACGAAGTTTACGGCAAGGGTCATCCTCTATTAATGATCTTAGGTTTGGGGGCAAATATTACCTGGTGGGGGAGATATTTTCTTAAAGAATTAGCAAAACATTTTAAAGTTATTGTGTTCGATAATAGAGGAACAGGACAATCTGATGATCCCAAACTGAATTACACAATAAAAACATTAGCAAACGACACAATTGGTTTAATGGATGCTTTAAACATTGAATATGCTCATCTTTTCGGACACTCAATGGGAGGTGGTATTGCCCAAGAGTTGGTTCTAAACTTTGATAGGGTAAATAAGTTAATTTTATGTTCCACAAGTTGTGGTGGATCTAAATCTATTTTAGCATCTCCAGAAGTATTACAAATCGTAGGTAAGCAAAGAGAGGGGCGAACTATAGAAGAAATAGCAAAAGAAACTTTGACTATATTCTATTCAAGCGAATTCATAAAAAAAAACCCTAAGCTTATTGGATATGCGATTCAAAACATGGGAAAAACGCCAATGTCACCCGAAAATTACGAACGTCAAACAAAGGCAATTGAATCGTTCAATACATGCGAAAAATTAAAAGAATTAAAGATATCTACCTTAATCACGCATGGAAAGAAGGACATTTTAGTTCCACCCCAAAACGCCGAAATTCTAGCTGAATTAATAACAAATTCCCAAATCACATGGTTTAATAAAAGCGCACATGCTCCTTTTGTTGAAGAACCAAATTTGGTCTTAAATGCTATAATCGAATTTCTAAGATAAATTCTACATCTATTTTTAAAGCAAAAATAATAATATATTATTAATCCTAACTAATTATTAAGTAATGAAAGCAATTTAAATTAAATAAAATGCCAGATGAGCAACCCCCAGCTAGAAATAACACGAAAGAAGAAGAAGATGTTCCTGAAAGAAAAGTTCAAAATATTATCGTTTATCAATTTAACGATGAGATTGGTGATTTTGAAGAATTAATAATTGATCCTGATCTGCGATTAAAAGATTTGTTAGATGATGATTTCATTCTTCTTTTTATAGATCCTCAACATTACAGAGTCTGGATGTGGCACGGCTACAATACTACTACAAGAATGAAATTCATCGCTGCAAAGATAGCTCCAGCTATAAGGGACAAACACGGGGTTGCCTTTAAAATTACTGCTGTTGACCAAGATGACGAAACACGTGCTTTTAAAATAATGCTAGGGTTAGAGAAAGAGATCGATTATGAACTTACTCAAACTGGACCCGCTTATGAAGGTACAACTGAAGATCTTGAGCTTCTTAAGTCTTTATCGAGGGAAAAAATAATCCTAATACTTGAAAAAGCGGGAATTCCTGAAGGTTTTGATCGAAAAATTGTTATTGTAAAAAATGATATCTTTGGGTATCGCGAATATGAACGAAATTATCTAGGTTCTATAATCAAAGAAAAGCAGTTATTCCCTTTAAAAGAAGAAATCGAAGATGGAACTTATTTAGCTGATAAATATATCCCCAGAATGCTTTTTTCGTTTAACAAAGTTGTATTAACCGAACTATTGCAAAAGGTAGAAGTGGAAGAAGAAGTAGAAGGCGAAGATATCATAAAAAAATAGCCCTTAAAGAAAATAATGAATAAAATGGGTTCATTAAAATCAAAATCGTACCAAAAAAGAAAGAAGTACATACGAAAAAAGCAGAATAAAAAGGCGTGGATAACATTTACGCTAATCTCGCTATTTCTTGTTAGTATTTTATTAAGTGTTATTATTGCGATAGTTTCAATCCCTTAATGTTTCTAAACGATCAACTATTTAATGAACTTCTTTTTATTTTACATAATAACATCATGAAGTATTAATTATATGAAGTTAAAACGAATAGATTATGTCTTTGTATTTCTTTTAACAGTGCTTACGATTATTTCAATTGATTTCCTAATAAATGAAGCTCATAGAGAAGCTATAGAAAACCTTTCCAAATATCCCCCCTTTCAGAATCTAGCATCTGGACTCCTAATAACCTTTCTTGTTTGTTTAATAGGAAACTTATTACCTATTCCTACACCATATACATTTGTAGTTTGCTTTAGCTCGCTTCCATTTTTACAATTAAATTTGATCATCCCTATGATTGTCGCTTTAGTAGCAAGTTTAGGTTGTTTATTTGGCGAATTGGGGGGTTTTTTTGTTGGTAGAGGCGTTTCAGAGTTCATCTCTGAAGAACAGAGAAATAAATTAAAGAATTATCAACAGTTCTTAGTAGAACATCCAAAAATTGCTCCTTTTGCTATATTTTTTGCCGCTTTAACTCCCATATCGGATGATCTTATTACAATTCCCCTTGGATTAATAAAATATTCTTTGAAAAAGACAATATTTTGGTGTTGGCTTGGGAAATTAGGTTTGATGTTAATTTTCTCTTATAACTTCTTAAATATTTGCAGTTTATTGGGAGGAGAAAGTTGGATTCTAAGCGTAGTCTCATTATATGTTATGGTAATCTTCTTATATGCTATGTTGAAAATAAATTTACTAGATTTAGTTAAAAAATATATTAAAAGAAAATCAAATAAAAAGTTATGAATTTTTAATTTACCTTTCCTTAATTGAGATATCCGTACCTGGTAAAGAAACACTCCCCGATGTCATTCCTTCGGCTTTCATATAATCGTCGATCGTTCTTTCTTCTACTTTTTTAATATATTCTTGTAATTCAGAATCTATATCTTGAGAAAATTCAGGAGGGTTATAATCCCGCAATATTTCCTCGACTTTTTCGCGAGCTGACTCCATAATATCTTTTGAACCCTTCTTTTGCCAAGCACTTCTTCTATTCCTATTAATAAGTTTATGAATTGGCATATATAATTCTTGATTCATATGTTTACGCGTGTGTTTTTCAGCTAAGAAAGTAGCACCAGGCTTTTCATTCAATGCAACTTTCTTAATAGTTTCTAACCCTATTGTATCTTCATTTACAATAACACCCTCAATTGCTCTTTTTACCATGCCCGCTAACTCGTCATCAATTACAAGAAGCTCCAAAGCTTCAACTAAAGTAGCTTCGTAAGTCCCAGCGCATGTAATATAATTTATTCCCGCCTGTGCTGCAAGTAAAAGCGTCTGAAATCGTTCAAAACCGTTTTGTAGGTCGAAACATTTAGAATCGGTTACCAAACCGGGACCTCTTGAAGGAACATTGTAAAATCGCGCAAGTTGTGCTATACCTGCAGTGATAAGTCCAGTTTCAATACTCCCAATAGCTGAGTTCCCAGATCGCATGTCAGTTATGTGAGATACGCTTCCATAAAAAATTGGGGCTCCCGGGTTAAGAATTTGAGCAAGAATAGCACCACTAAGAATTTCAGCGTTGGTTTGGGTTAATAATCCCGCTAAAGTAACTGGTGCTGAGGATCCAGCAAGAGCTTCAGGAGCAATTATTGTTGGCTGTTTGTATTTCGCAAAGATTTGTAATCCATTTGTCATGATTTGGGGCAAATGAAGCGGGCTAGTAGGGTTAAAAAACCCAACAAGGCGAGGTCTGTTAATTAATTCGTCGTTTCCACCTACAACTATAGAGACCATGTTCATCATATCTGTACTTGCAAGCTTCCCATAAACGCCTAAGCCGTAAGGTTTTTTAGTATTTTTAGCCCATTCGTAGATACAACGTGCGTGGATTGTCGTATATTGTATATCTCCCGGCCACACATCTACGTGTGAACATACGATGTTTTCCAGACTATCTACGACCCGTATCTGTTTAATTGTATCATCTAATAAAGATTTTCGTACTCCGCTTTTTTTCTCTGGATCGTATATTTTAACTGGAGTTCCTATAGTTGCAAAAATGGTATCGTGCGTATTTACTTCAAAATTAAAAGATCCATCAGGTCCGTGTAATTTAAAAGAACTGGGGACTTTTTTCATCTGTTCTTTAATAAAATTTTCAGGAAATTTTACAAATTTGGTATTATCATTAATAATAACGCCTTTTTCCTGAAGTAACTCCCTAACATCTTGAGCATCAATCTTAATACCGACGGTTGATAGTAATTCTATTGATGCGGAATGAATTAATTCAATTTCATCTGTAGATAATACTTTCAATTTTTCTATTTTCATAGTTAATCAGACTTACACTCTTATTTATATCTATTCAATTAACTTCTTTACTAAGTTTACCGTTTCAATAGCATCGTCTGCCCAACCATCGGCTCCAATTTGCTCAGACCATTCTTCTGTTGTAGGAGCACCACCAACGATAACCATATATTTCTCCCTCAATCCCCTCTTTTTCAATTCTTCTATAACTTGTCGTTGAAAACCCATAGACATCGTTAATAACGAAGACATTCCTATAATTTTGGCGCCAATTTCTTCTGCTTTATTAATAAATTCGTTAGCAGTAACCTCTACTCCTAAATTATAGACATCAAACCCATTAGAAAATAGAAAAGACGCTACTAAATCCTTCCCAATACTATGTACATCGCTTTCAACGGTTCCAATAACGATTTTTCCGAGTGTTTTCTTTTCACTGCCAGACGCTCTGATTGCAGGGTCTAATACATCGTCGATTACGGTTTTAACGACTCCCGCAGCACCAATTAAGTCAGGTAGAAAAATCTCTTCATTTTCAAATTGAGACCCTATAAATTTCATGAGATTACCAATAATTTCCAAGAGTTCTTCCGCAGACGCTTCTCGGTTATCTAACACTGAACGGCATAGATCTTTTAGACCATCCTCATCCCATTCTTCAACAAGTTCTTTCACTTGTTCTTCTAATGACATTTTGATTCCTCTGATTAATAGAATTTAAAATAAAGTTATTAATTATTACTAACCTTTATGAAAAAAAAAGTTTTTCAAAAAGTAGATAAATTAATGGTTTCTAGAACTAAAATATTGAAATAATATCTTGTTAAAAGAGAATTTAAATATCATATCTGGTTTGAAATTACAATGAGAATGAATCAAATTGAAGTTTTAACGAAGGATGAAATTGAACAAGTAATTACTGGTTTAGAGGGATAAAGATGGCAGAAAAGAAAACACAAGATCAAATCAATAAAGAATTAAGAGAAAAGTGGGATGACCTAGAATTCGATTCACAACTAATTAGAGCTGGAGAAGAGCCATACCCTAGCACTACTCATAGTTTACGCGTACCCTTATATGCGACTAAATCATACGTATACTCCTCTTTAACAGAGCTTTTAAAGCACCATTACTTTTATTCGAGAACAGAAAATCCTACATTGTTTGCTTTGGATAAGAAGCTCGCGACATTGCATGGAGGAGAAGATGCTATATCCGTTGCGTCTGGGATGGCAGCAGTTCATCTTGCTTGTTCGAGCGTCCTCCAAAAACGGATTAAGAGAGTCAAATCGAAAAATTTATCCAAATATTTCCCTCAAAGTAAACCAGATCATATTCCAAACTTTATTATGCATAAAAACCAATACACTGGAACATATCGCTTATTTACAAATGTATACCCACAAATGGGATACGAACCGAAAATAATTGATATGCGGGATTTAAACGCTGTCAAAAAGGCTATTAACGATCAGACTAAGTTTGTATTTGTTGAGACACCGGCAAACCCCACAATTGATTTAATAAACATTCAGAAATGTGCTGAACTTATTCACGAAATAGGAGGGAAATGTATTGTGGATAACACATTCGCAAGTCCAGCCTTACAAAAACCAATAGAATTAGGTGCTGATTTAGTAGTTGAAAGTTTAACTAAATATATTAATGGCCACGGTGATTGTCTTGGTGGGGCAATAATTGGACCTAAAAACGAATTACAAAATATTCGATATTTCTGGTTAGAGACCCAAGGAGCCGTTTTAAGTCCGTTTAACGCATGGCTCATTTTGCGTGGATGCAGAACTCTTAGTTTGCGAATGAAAAGACATAGTTCAAGTGCAATAAAAATAGCAGAATTTTTAAGTAAACATCCAAAAGTGACAAATGTTGTTTACCCGGGATTAGAATCAGATTTGGGACACGAAATCGCTAAAAAGCAAATGACGGATTTTGGTGGCATGATTGGCTTCGAATTGGAGTCGATGGATGCTAGTTATAAGTTTATCGATTTATTAAAACTAATCAAAGTTGGAGTATCGTTAGGAGACACGACTTCTTTAATCGAATATACTGCTGTTATGACGGGAATTGATCTAGCTTCGTGGGAAAAACGAACTATGGGAATGTCTGATACTCACTTTAGATTTTCGGTCGGTTTAGAAGATTCGAGTGATTTAATCAGAGATTTGGAACAAGCCTTAAAAAATTCATGAGTGAATTAAAATTAGAATTTGAGCCTAAAATAAAAAAAAAGAATGTTAAAAAAAATTTATAGTTAATACATTTAAGTAACTTTTTCTTTCTTCTGGTCATGAAGCTCCGTTATTTGTTGCTTAATCTCTTCAACTCTAGATTTTGAGAAGGGATAATATTTTAAACAAATTAGGTTTAGACATAGTGCAATGGCGGGGAACAAAAATACTAATAATCTAAGCCCAAGAATATTATTTACATCAGTAAGTTGGTAATCTCCCCAACCCGTTGCTGTGAACACGAGTCCCACAGTTACAATAGAAAGAACCATTGAAAGCCGCATGAAGAAATTTGTAATTCCAAAGAAGATTCCCTCGTGCCGTACACCAGTTTTTAACTCATCCTCGTCAATAACATCTGCAATAATCAAGTAAATGAAATAAAGCATGCCTCCAAATCCAAAACCCATTAAGGACACTACAATTAATGCTATTTCGTATGTCTCTATAAATATCAATGGGATTGAAGCAACAATATATGCGACAATTGAAATAAAATATCCTTTTTTACTTCCAAGTTTAACATCTAACTTCTGCCAAATTATTACCGTGGCAATTCCTACGATAAACAACAACCCTAACATTATCGAAGTGAGAAATGTACTTGTTTGACCTAGAACATGTAAACTAAACAATGGTACGGTTGTTGCGAGCACCAGTAGAACATACTCATATAAGAAAAACATAAATGTATAGAGTACAAAACCTTTGTTCTTTAAAGCATATTTTAACCCTCCAAAAAAGGAAAATGCTTGTTTATAATCTTCTTTAAATTCTACGCGTTCAACAGCACCCCATTTTAGAAAAATAAGCATTGTTAATCCTACGACTATTGATGTAACAATACCATTTGTTAAGTAACCAGACATCACTGTCAATTCTCCAATGAATAACCCTGGAACTAAGAAAGCCAATATCAAACCGACTGTAGATAAAATTTGTTTAATAGTATTTACTTGCGCCCGTTCTTCTACAGATGTATACAATTCAGGAAATAATGAGTCTGAAGGTAAGGCCAGCATAGTATAGAAGGTATCATAACATATTAGCATGATAAGAAGATATATAAATCCTAATATTTGATTACCAACAGGAGGCAACCATAAGATTATCTCAATTATGAGAACAGGTATTAATCCAATCATTATATATGGCTTTCGCCGACCCCAACGAGTATGTGTACGATCTGAAAAGTAACCAATTAATGGGTCATTTATTGCGTTCCAAATTGTCCACAAAACATATGCTAACATTATATACCCTATATCCAAGCCAACAGCGGCATAATAAAAAGAAAAAACCCATGTATTAAATGCACTATTAATAAAAAATACTGCAAACGAAATTGTCCCGAAACTCCACTTTTGTAGCGTCCCAAATCCTTGAGCACTTCTATCTTTATTTTGATTCATCTTTTTAAAACCAAAAATTTAATTATTTGATTATTTATTTTTGAAATTTATATAAGGTATTAGATTCTTTCACATATAAAAATAAGTAATTTTATACTATTTCTAATTCAAATTATAAATATAAAAAATTAGATTATGGTAAATTTAAAATTTATTATTATAATTATATGTTTTATATTGTAGTATATCTCTTTAAACTAAGAAAAGTCAAATAGAAAAGGGATATCTTACTTTACTCTCTAGAATATTTCTCTATAATATAATTTTGCAAAGACCAAGCATATTTTTCAAGATTTAAAATTAAGACTTTTTGTTGTATTTCTCTTAAGTAGGATACATTAAAGCCTTTAAATAATCCTTTAAGGTGATCTATTGTGTTAAAAACTTCTACGATAATCTTCCAATCGCCAGCCCAGTCTTTATCTTGAATTTCTAATTGCTCCATTTTATGA
>Ga0114919_10004924_pt1 | contig 10689 bp, 9 predicted proteins | sample BlataG_FD_88682 | JGI IMG/M metagenome (GOLD analysis project Ga0114919, IMG submission 88682) | Deep subsurface microbial communities from Black Sea to uncover new lineages of life (NeLLi) - Black_00105 metaG | ecosystem: Environmental > Aquatic > Marine > Oceanic > Sediment | place: Atlantic...
GAAGCGCATGAAATTTGTTGAATATAAGAACGAAAAATTTGAAATTAAGGATGGTTTTCTAGATCTTGGTTTATTAGAAATTAAAGATATCTCTGAAATTGAAGGTTTAGACAAAGTTGATATAACTCATCTAGAACTCAGTTCAAATGAGATTACGGAAATAAAAGGATTGGAAACGCTTCAGAACCTTGAAACATTAAATTGCGGAAGCAATAATCTTACCGAAATTTCGGGATTAGACGAATTAGTAAACCTAAAAATCTTGCATTTAGCATCAAATCAAATTACAGAAATAAATGGGCTAGATAGTCTTACTGAATTAAAGGAATTATATTTAAGAGGGAATCAAATTAATCAGTTGAGCGGGGTTAATTCTTTAACTTCGCTTCAAAAATTAGATTTGTCTTGGAACTTAATTAGTGATGTAGAAGGGCTTGAATTACAAAATTTAGAAGTGTTGTGGCTTGCTGGAAATCAGCTAACAAAAATCGAGGGACTTGAAGGTCTAAAAAATTTGAAAGTTTTAAATGCGGCAGGTAATCAAATAACTGACATACTGGGGCTTAAAAATCTGAAAAATTTAAAGGAATTATATCTAAATGATAACCAAATACAAGAATTAAACGGTTTAGATTCTCTTACTCAGTTAGAAACGTTGTGGATTACGGCAAACCAAATTGAATTGATTAAAGGTCTAGTTTATTGTAATAATTTACAAGTTTTAAATTTAAAAGATAATCAAATCCGCGAGATTAACGGATTGTATTCGTTAACGAAATTAAATAAGTTATTTCTTTCGGGGAACGAGATTACTTCCATAAAGGGACTTGAGACCCTTCAAAATTTAGAGACATTGGATTTAGGAAATAATAAAATTAAACATATAAGTGGTTTGGAATCTTTAATAATTTTAAAGGACCTATGGCTTCATGGGAATCAAATTGACGAAAATCTACTCGCGCAATTAGGAGGAATTGATTCAAGTGGATGCGCTATAGAACCGTTAAAGTTTGCAGAATATTGTTTAATTAATTTATAAAAGCTCGTTTTAAGAGTAAAAAAATCAGATTTCCAATATATCGATTAAACTTTTTTTTATCTCCTGAAAGCATTTTGATTCTTCGGGAATTTCAATTATAGCTTTGCCTTCTAAATCATATTTAGTAATGATATCATCTTCGGGAATTAATGTGATTAATGGTAAATCGAATTCTCTAAGTTTATCCAGAATATTAGTGATATCGCCTTTAACTCTGTTTATTATAACGCCTATTTTTCTATAGCTTGTAAATTTTTTAGCGCTTTTTCTAATTGACTTTGCAGTGTCTATACTCCTTAGAGATATATCTGAGATAATTAAGATAATATCAACAGATTTAATTACCATACGGTTGATTTGTTCAAGTCCCGCTTCACAGTCGATCAAGACGACATCAAAGTCGCTAGAAATTGATTCTATGACTTTTCTAAGCAAAGCGTTCGAAGGACAGAAACACCCTGGACCTTCGGGCTGACCAATTGAAAACAGACTAAAATCTTTATTTTCCTTAATAGCACTATAAACCTCAAAATCTATGTTCTCTGCTAGCGTATGGATATCTTTTTTTGTATTTATTGTTTTATCAATTAATTCGGCTCTGACCATCTCGAGACTTTTTTCTGGAAGTAAATTAACCATTTTACTAAGATGTGGATGAGTAGGGTCTGCATCAATCAGTAATAATTTAAAATTATAAGAGATTGAAATTGCTTTAGCAATAAGAGTTGTTACAATTGTTTTACCAACTCCTCCTTTTCCAACAATAGCAATTATAAGTGGCTTTTTTCTCTGGTTATTCATTTAATACACCTCAATTTATCCATTTATTTCTCAATCTCCTCTCTTGAGACTAATACTTGCTTAATATCTAAACATTCTTCTTGATAGGGGCATATTTCACACCCCCAATCGTAATCGCAATCAATTCTCTTTTTCCATTCTTCTATTTTCTTTCTCCATTTTTCTTTAAATTTATCTGTAATTTCTGAAGATAACATAATGAATTTTTCAATAGAATCGGGATATGAACTAATTAATATAACTTCTATAGTTTTAATTAAACCTTTAAATTTTTGTTTGTATAGAGAAATAATAGCATTTCCTAAAAATTCGAACGAAAATCCTTTCTGCAAGGCTGATGTACTTAATCTACACCAAAACCTGCGAGGAATAGTTCGAATGGAAAAGCCTTCTATGCCATCTGAGATAAAACTCAATTGCCTTAACTCATTTATCTCCTTCTCTGTGCTGTTTTCGATTCCAATTAAAATCATTATGCCAAAATCTATACTTGGCTCTGAAGTCTCATTGATCTCAGGCCCTAATAATGTAATCACTCCTGGTTTGATTAATCCAGTGTTATTGATCGGATATATTATTGAAAAAGATTTTTTATTCATACCACCAAGTTCTAAACCAGTCTCTTCTTCAAGTATTATTTCTTTAAAATCATTCAATCCTACTTTAATTTGAAAATTATTAAAGAAATTGATCTGATTTGAGTTTAAACGATAAGAAACTAAAGGTTTTCCCTTCTGATGTTCTTTAGTTAAAAAATCTCTTATCTTTTCAATAATAATTTTGTTTTGCATTAAGTATTATTAACCTTCTTTATTTTTTAATTTACTAATTTCATTCTTATTCATACTTATTCTATAGATTTAAAGTGAGTAAAATAAAGTAATAAAAAAATAATGAATTTAAACTAGTATAGAACTTTTCTAACCAATTCAGCGATATCAAAAGCTTTAATTTCTTTATTTTTGATATTAGACTTAAACTGATTTAAACAGAAAGGACAAGATGAGACTATTGCATCGGCAGAAGTAGTTTTTGCTTCCTCAATACGTTCTTTTGCTGCAAACTCAGATAAATCTTTAAATGCGGATCTAACCCCTCCACCAGAACCACAACACCAAGCGTTTTCTCTATTTCGATTCATTTCCACTAATTTAATACCCGGTATTTTTTTTAAAAGCATTCTTGGTTGTTCATAAATTCCCATATGTCGTCCAATATGGCAAGGATCGTGGTAAGTCACCATCATATTAAGATCCTTATTAAATTTTATTTCTCCTTTATTAAATTTCTCTAATAAGAATTCTGGTAGATGCATTACTTCAATTTCATGCTTAATACCAAACTTATTTGGATATGTTTCTTTTAACATTCGATAACATCCAGCACAAGAAGTAATAATTTTCTCAATTCCAGCATCATTAAAAATCTTCATATTTTTCTCGGCAATGTTTTTAGCTTTATCAGTTTGACCCGTCATGTATACTGGAGAACCACAACAATGTTCATCTTTCAGAACTTTAAATTCAATTTTTAGGGCATTTAATATCTCCGCTGTTGCAATCGCGACATTTTGCTCTCGATAACTTGAAGTACACCCAACAAAATATGCAATTTTTGCGTTGGACGATTGATTAAGATGAGAAGGCAACCAATTTAATCTTTTTTTATGTTCTTCCATGTAAGGATTGTTTTCCATTAGGATATGATCCGTATATCTAGAATGTTCTGGCATAGGTCCTAAACCTAGTTTAACAGCCTGCTCTCTCATGGCCATTAACCATTCTCCAGCATAATGGTGAATTTCTGGTATTTGGCATTGTTGCGTACATGCCAAACATACTGAACATTGATACAATATTTTAGAAAGATTCGCTGACCATTTAACCTTTCCAGATGATACACCCCAACTAAGAAGATTCTTCCCTCCAAGATAAAAAGCTTCAAATTTTCCAAACTCTCCCGAAGGACAAACACGAGACCAAAATTCTTGTTGATAAGTTGTTCGACAAGTACCACATTTTCCACATTGATACAAAATATCCTTATAATGTTCTAAATCCTTGTATCTATCAAGTTTTTTTTGATTTGCCACTGTTGTTATCTGAGTTATACCTTTTCCTTCTATATACTTAATATTCTTTTCTTTTTCCATAATAATTACCTCAAATCCCTTGTCCGGGGTTCATAATTTTATTAGGATCAAGTATTTTTCTAATCTTCTCAATTAATTTTGTTGTTGCTGGTAGAGTTTTATCCTTGTAGTACTGAACTGCCCATAATGGAGGTTTATACATAACTACGCCATCTAAATTTTGCACTGCTTTATGAATCTCATTAAGAAGAATTCTTGTTTTTTTTATATCTTCAGGGTCATTTTTATTAAAACATATATTCGTACGAGCAACGCAATAATGACCACCCATCATAATTCTACTGTAAAATTGGGGGGGTTTATCATATTTTAGACAGATTTTTCTTGATATATTATAAAATTTTATGATATCTCTTGTAGAACAATAGGTTCCTATCCATTGTCCACCTCCACCTCTAGCAAAATTCCAACACCCCCAAAATTGAACTGGAGTCTGGCCTCCTGTCGATGGTGTTAAATGTCCCATAATTCCTTGAAGATTTTCGGGAAAAGATTCTAATTGTTCTTTAATTGGAAGTGGCTCCATGTCGTATTCTTTACATATATTCATTATCCCCTCACACTGTGCTTCATGTTGTTTTTCTGTATATGCTTGAGTTGAGACTAGTCCTAAAAAATCTGGCAAACCAAATTCTAAAGGATCTTTAGCAACATGTTCTTCATCCAATCCCATAAGTGCTTGACTCCAACCTAAATTTAGAGCGCATAGATCGATAATACCTAATCCAGCTTTCGAAAGTTTAAGGATCATTGGTATACCATCATCTATTCTTGGAGCTATTGGCAAAAAATCAGCTCTATATGGTAATTTTGGCCATAATTTTATTGCTGCTTTAGTAACTATTCCAGTAGTCCCTTCCCAACCAATAAATAGTCCGGCTAAGTCTGGTAATGGTTGCCTACCATACCAATAATTAGAAAGACTACATGATCCAGCTCTTACTAATTCTCCAGAACCTAAGATTACTTCTAAGCCATTTATAAACTCTGCTCCTGTTCCCCCAAGCATACCAAGATCATACATTCCATAACACAAGCAAGAGGGTATCACTCCCGTTCCTGGAGGAGACCATGTTATTCCGGCTTTTAAATCTGGGTGATTTCTATCTAGATATCCTTTTAAGTCGGCCCAAGTAATTCCTCCTTCAACTACAGCATACATATCGTCTTCATTAACTTCAAGAACGCGATTTAATCTTCTTAAGTCAACTACAATCCCACCCTTTCGAGGTGTGGCTATTGAGCCAAAATTTATACCTGAAACCCATGGTATAACAGGGATTTTATAATTATTGGCGATCTTTACTATTTCCTGGACTTGTTCTGCAGTATCTGGCATTATAGCAATATCACATTTACCTTCTGGTTCAGTCGTAATAAAATCGTAATGATATAAGAATTGTATTTCAGGATCATCCGAAACATATCTTTCTCCTATTTTTTGCTTTAATTCAGAGACTACATCGTTTATTTTCATTTTTTATTCGCTTTTTTGAATTTTTTAATTAAAATTTTAACATAAAAATTATTATGTTATTGATATTAATTAATTTTATTTATTTCTGACAAGGATAATACCAATTTTAAAATCATTAAATAATTATAATTATATAATTGAAATTTTAATTTATGGGGAATTTAAAATGATTTCGATTCAAAAAGGAGAAGATCTGATAACCATTACATTACAAAATATTTTAAGTTATAGAAAAAACGATGAGGATTTCATAAATCTAGTCTTAAACTGGAACAAAACAGTTTTAATTGAGGTTGATGGTTTTTACCCAGTCGAAGTTAAATTTGACCGCAACGAAATAAAATTTAAAACAAAGGATTTTGATAAAAAGATAAATCTAAAAGTAAAAATGGATATAAACACATTTTTAGATTTGGCCTTTGGTAGATTAAATCCTGTAAAAGCATTCCTTAAACGTAAGCTTAAAATTAAAGGATTGTTAAAAATTGGAACTGTGTTAAAATTCATGAAAATCTTTTTAGAAACGATGAAAATGGTTGCTTCAGACCCCAACAATAATTATTTTGAATTAAATAAAGAAACAAGATAATGAGGTGAAAACAAATACATGGCAGAAACAAAAGAAAGAAATTTGTATGAGAAGATAAGCAAAGAGGATGTACTTAAAAAGTTAGTCGAAATGTTTGGAGAAAAATATGTAACCAATAAGTCCGTAGATCTATACCCATATTCTTACGATATGACCGAATGTGAGCCTCATATGCCTGATTTCATAGTTATTCCTGAAAATACCTCGCAATTAATCGAATTAGTTAAGTTTTGTAATTCCAATTTAATTCCAATTGTTCCTTATATATCAGGAAATAACGTAGGAGGTTTAACAATTCCGGAAAACGGTGGAATTCTCGTTGATTTTGGTAAAAAGATGAATAAAATTCTGCATGTTGATGACAATATGATGTACGCTCTCCTAGAACCCGGAGTTACCTTTGGTCAATTGAAAAAACACTTAGACGAAAATTACACTCACCTAAGATATAGTTATCCTTATGCCCCTCCATACGCAGGGATTGTTGGAAATGTGATATTGAGTGGTATGAATAATCTCTCGTGTAAAATTGGATCGATGGGCGATTCAATTAACGGTTTAGAGGTAATTACTGCTGACGGCGAAATCGCTAGGATTGGCTCGTGTTTTTATGGAAAGGATGAAGCAGCCCCCGATAGTTGGTGGTGTAGATACCCTATGCCTGATTTAATGGGAATCTTTATAAACTGGCAAGGTATGACGGGTTTAGTAACCAAATGTGCCGTTCAACTATGGCCTAATCCATCCATCAAACAAACCTATATCGCAATAGCTTTTGAACTTACAGATGTAGCTTCAGTAATGAGGGAAGTCGGGAGAACAGATGTCATCGACGATATTTCAGCAGTTAGCATCGAAGTAGTAAAGATGGCAATAGAAATTCCTGAGCCTAAAAAATTTCCAGGTGAACCCTACTTTGCAGTGATGTTTTCAATCTCGGCAAAAACAAAAAATCAATTCAATGCTAGAATGGAAATTTTATCAAATGTAATCGAGAATTTAAATAAACAAGGGAAAAAAGTAATTTTAGTTAATGCTGACGAGTACGTCAAATTATTTAACTTAAGACTTAGGTGTTACCTCGATTTACCCTCCGTAGTACTTCCACTAGTAGAGTATTCAGGTTTAACCTGGTTTGGTTCGTATGCTCCAAGTCACAAGCTCGAAGAACTAATCGAAAAAGTGTATAAGTTATTTTATAAACACAATATCACTCCATTTATTTACATGAAAATGATGAAATCAAGTCATTACGCGATATTTCGCCCTATTATGCGCTATAACAAGTTTAAAGAAGGCGAAGAAGAAAAATACCACAAGCTATTAGAAGAAATCGCGGATGTATCCATTGATTTGGGATGTATTCCTTATAAAACTCCTACTTGGATGACAGAAAAGATGCGCAAGAAGATTAACCCAGGATGGATTAACCTCTTTGAAAAAATAAAGAAATGCATGGACCCAAACAACATATTTAACCCTGGAAGGTGGAATACGTAAATGGTAGAAATTGATAAAAGTCTCATAGGAAAAGATGTTTTGGAATTAGCATTTGATAATTGTATCCGTTGTTCTACATGTAAATATTCTTATAAGGGTTTCGAACCTTCGTGTCCTTCAGGAGAAAGGTTTTTATTCGAATCTTATTGGGCATCTGGGAAAATAAGAATAATAAGAGGTGTCGTAACCGGCGAACTGGAATGGTCTGAGGATTTAAAAGATGCTATTTTTGCTTGTCCAACTTGTGGGGCTTGTATGGACGCTTGTCAAGCACCTCACGCCGATTATATCGTAGATATGATAGAAGCTCTAAGAGAATTAGCTGTAAAACATATTGGGCCAGCCAAAAACCAAGAGTTTCTGGTTTCTCGTTGCAAAGAGAATTTTAATCCTTATGGAGAATCTAACTCTGATAATGAAGAGTTGAAAAGACAATTTGACTTACCAGATAGAGCAGATTGGGTTTATTATATTGGATGTACTTCTAATTACCGTCAACAAAGTTTAAGGGACTCAACTTTAAGATTTCTAAAAAAAAGCTGTATAAATTTCACTTTAATAGATGAGCATTGTTGTACGAGCCCTATGATTCGAACTGGTCAACTTAGCATTGTTAAAGATTATATGAGCTATAATATAGGTCAAATTAAAAATACAGGAGCTACTAAAGTTATTACCTCATGTGCGGGTTGTTATAGAACATTTAAGAAAGATTTCGAAAAATTTGGCGAAGAATACGATTTTGAAGTGTTCCACACTTTAGAATTAGTAAAACAACTATTAGACGAAGGAAAATTAAAATTTAAATCGGAGTATAATAAAACAGTGACTTATCACGACCCTTGTCATCTTGGAAGGCATATGGGTGTTTACGAACTTCCTAGAGCGATTTATAAGCAAATCTCAGGGTTAAAGTTAGTAGAAATGAGAAGAAATAGGAATTTTGCTTGGTGTTGCGGAGCTGGAGGTGGCGTAAAAATTGGGTATCCTGAATGGTCTGTAGAAATATCAAAAGAACGCCTTGATGAAGCGAAGGAGACCGAAGCAACGGTAATATCGTCAGTATGTCCCTTTTGTAGGACGAACTTGAGCGACGCAAATGATAATTATAACTTCGAATTTGAAGTGCTTGACCTAATGGAAATCATAGATCAATTAGATATTGAAATTGAGAAGTAAAAATAAATGGAATCATCAATTTTCTTTAATTCTTTTTTAACCACTCTTTGCCTTTCACCTTAAATTCTTGAAAATATTTTAAAAGATTCGTTAGTCAATTATAGGTTATCTCATTGTCCAAACCATTATAATCTATTTGAATCTATTCAATTATCTATTGAAGATTTTAATTTTACATCTAGGGAATAACCATGTAGAATAATCCTTACAAGAAATATTTTACTTGGATATTAATAAAAACTCTAACTACTAACAAAATGGGTATAGGGGATGTGAGGGTCTATTAGAATCAATTATCATCATAGCAAGGTGAAATAATAAAACTAAAACCTCAGGATATGGCTTCCGTGGATAATTCTGGCAATTTCTAAAAAATTTTCTTGTAAACGGTATATTATTCGAAAATTTCGATAAATAATTTCCCTTATTTCTGTATTTTCTAACTCAGGAACAAGTCTACCCATTTTGGGAAACTGAATTAGATTTTCAATAATAAAGATAATTTTCTTAGCAAAGTTTTGAGCAAATTTTGGTGCAGTTTTCTCATAATACCTAATTATTGATTCATAATCATCAGTCGCTATAGGGGACCATCTTATTTCAACCATTCTTTAAACCTTTCTTTTACATCCTCATGGGATATAAATTCTCCCTTATCCAACTGCTCAATACCTTTTGTAATCATTTGCTGAACATAAATTGATTCCATGATATCATCGTAATTAGCATCATTTGGAAGCTTTTTAATTGATTCAATTACCTTTTCTTTTATTGTTTGCATATTCTTCAATATTTATAATGTATTTATAATTTAAATTATTAATCTTAGGATTGATTATTATAGACAATTAAACAAGCTCCTTAAAAAATTAAAACTTAAAATAATTAAATAAATAACTAAAAGTGAGTGAAAATACTTAATATCGGGAGACCGAAGCAACGGTTATATTGTCAGTATGTCCCTTTTGTAGGATGAATTTAAGTGATGTTAACGGGAGTTATAATTTTGATTTTGAAGTGTTTGACCTAATGGAAATCATAGATCAATTAGATATTGAAATTGAGAAGTAAAAATAAATGGAATTATCAATTTTCCTTAATCTTTTATTCTAAAATTACTTTTTAGTAAAAACTTTATAAACTAATTTAGCAAATTAATAGTAATAATTGATTTTGAAGAGAGATATCGTATAAGGGTGTAAAATATGGAATTAGAAGATGAAAGATTTTCGGAAGACGAAAAACTATGGGAAGAACATAAGATTCCATTAACTTATGATCAAGAGAGTATGACAAAATGGTTTAATGAAAAAAGAGGGGGAATTAAAGGAGGAGCAGATGTCTTCTATCTTATGTTTGGTATAACATATAACTGTCAGCTTAAATGTCCACATTGTTGTGTGGGTAATTACAAAAATGAACCACGTCGAGAACTTTCGACGGATGAAATTAAGGACATATTAGATCAATCTGCTAAAGCTTTTGTGGTCAACTTCTTTGGAGGTGAACCAACCATGAGAGCAGATATAATGGAATTAATAAAGTATGCTTCAGAAAGAGCTGTGTACGTATTGTGTGATACAAATGGATTAAAAATCACGAAGGATTTTGCAAGACAATTAAAGGATAGTGGTTTAGAAATGCTTTATGTTAGCATCGATAGTCCAATTCCAGAAAAACACGACGAATTGCGCGGAATGAAAGGAGTATATAATAAAGCCGTTCAAGGTATAAAAAATGCGCTTGAAGTGAGACTAAAATGTACTCTTTCTACCTATGTAACTAAAGAAAATCTAGCTAACGGTGAATTTGAAGATGTAATCAAATTAGCAAGAGAGTTAGGTGCAAATGGAGTAAGATATTTGTTACCTACCCCAGCGGGTAGATGGTTATATAATCCTGAGGTAAAATTAACGCCTCAAGAAGAGAGAAAAGTTAGAAAAATTGCGAAA
>Ga0114919_10004925_pt1 | contig 10688 bp, 6 predicted proteins | sample BlataG_FD_88682 | JGI IMG/M metagenome (GOLD analysis project Ga0114919, IMG submission 88682) | Deep subsurface microbial communities from Black Sea to uncover new lineages of life (NeLLi) - Black_00105 metaG | ecosystem: Environmental > Aquatic > Marine > Oceanic > Sediment | place: Atlantic...
ATCCGAATATCGAAATACTAAACAAGCTCAAATCTCAAAGCTCCAATGAACCAAACGGGATTGCTGGGGCTATGGTAGGGGTTGGGGATTGCTTCGGGGCTTATGCCCCTCGCAATGACAATAGGGGGAGCGGTGCCTCGCAATGGCGTTTCCACCCCGTCATTGCGAGCCGAAGGCGCGGCAATCTCGGTGAATCGGCTCCACTGCCAGGATGGTGGGCTATTGTGGACGATTGCGCAAGCTTCTCACACCGTCTGACAGTTTTGGCTTTGCAAAGCCGCCTAAGGCACTTTGGCTAAAGCGTAGCGAAGCCGGCTGTGCGCAAAGCTAAACTAGACACACCTCCGTTGCTGCTTTTATCGAAACTCCTCAGGGATGAGGTCAGCAATTTTGGCTGTGCCAACACAAATTACTGAGTCTGCGGCGCCGTAGTAAACTAACACTTCGTCCTCGGCATCAAGCATCTCCTTGTTATCTTCCCCCGGCACTGCTCCACAGGTAAAAACCACATTGTGCACCCAGCACTTGTCGGCTTCTCCTAGTTCACATGTCTCCGCGGGTTCGAGAATAGAATTGGGTGAACGATAAAGGACGATTGTTGGATCGGCTAAATCAAGTAGCATCGCCCCCAGCCGATAGACATGGGCATAGTCAACACCGTGAGTGATGAGCAACCAACCATACTTAGTTTTGATCGGTTGAGCACCAGCGCCGATCTTTCTACCATCCCACATCATCCCAGTCGTTGACCCGGCGAGTATTTTGTGTTCTTTTCTGGGCCAAGGACAACGCAAGTGAGCGGAAAAGGTTATCCAAATATGCGGATCAACTCGATGAAGCATGGCAAACTTCCCATCGAACTGTTCAGGGAATAAACCACCGTCCTTGTTGGTAAACCTGGGGAAAACCAGCCCGTGTCTTTGCCAGGCTTCCCATCTATGGCTCAAGAAATCGTTAACGCCAATAGAAGCCAAGGCAATTTGAGCAACCAGGCTGCCATAGGCAGTATAAAGCATATAGATGCGATCGCCGATCAGGGTCAACCGGGGGTCTTCACACCCTTTCTTTTCGCTCTTGCCCTCTGGCTCGAATATTGGTTGTTCCAGCCTTTCGGTAAACTTAAATCCATCTTCACTTATGGCCAGCCCAAGGCGGGAAATTTCGTCCTCTCCCACGGCCCGATAAATAAGATAAACCTTGCCGTTTAGCCTTATGGCACCCGGATTCAACACATATCTTGATTCCCAAGAGTGCTCCTTGATGGCTTCGAGTACGGGATTCCCGGCGAAACGGGTTAAAGCCCCTGCCAGGGGATGCTCCGGGGTGACAACTTGTTCTGGCACTATCTCCTCAGCTTCTTTCACCCCCCCAAGCAGAATGGGGGACAAATCCTCCCATTCCCTGCCCTGTCCCATAAGCTCCACGATCTTCTGCTCTATTGCTTCCTCTTTCCCTCCAGTAGCTTTGAAATACTCTGTGAGGAATTCTTGTGAAGACCAATTCCGCTCCACATGCAGTGAAAGGGGGGTGGGTATTCCTGTTCCTCCCTTGTAGCTATAACTCGCCCAGGTCCAGGCAGAGCAGGGGATGAAAGTACCATCGGGAAGTATGAAAGCCAGATGGTAAGAATCAGCTACATCTCTGAGGTGCTCGGCCAAGCTTAAGCGAGCTGAATCTTCACCCGCCTCCCGAGCAATCCTCTGGGCCATTTCCTTCATCCGCTCTACCAGCACCCGTTGATGCCCGTTTTCGAAAATATTGTGGGCTGATAAGGGATCCCTCCCCCAATGACCCTCTAGTGAATTTATTACCTTTTCACCGAAGTCTCTCCTGTCCTCAGCGAATCTCCGCCATACCTTGCCAAACCTCTCGGCCTCGGTAATATTCTTGAGAATGGTGGTAAAGTAGCGCAACTTGGGGAATTTCCCGCCCATACCCTTGTGCAGATTACTTATTACTACTCTCCCCGTGATTTTATCAAGGGCAGCGGAGTCCTTCATAGCTGCTAGCGAGGGGAATTCTTCATTGCTCACCACCAGTGGTTTTAGAGCGCAAGACACAAAATGTTCCGGGCGGACATTTTCCTTCACTAGTGCCCATATCTGTTCCAGATATTCCCGCTCCTCAGACCAACCAGCCAGGGCTAAAGCGTCATTGGGTTCATGTTCTCTAAGTAATGCTTTGACGTTACTATGGCCTAGCTTGGTGAGCAAGTTGGAGGGGGGATAGCGCCACAAAAGCCAAGAAGCCATCCCCGGAGTCAAGGCAAAGGTCTCCTGATGCGGGAAATGACAAAATATGGCCTCTACCATCTCCTGCGTTCCCTCCACCGTAGACAGGTCTCCCGGCAGGAGAGTCTTGTCTATCTGCGCCTCCACCTTGTACATAAAATCCCGTATCCGTCCTGCTATCTCCAAGGAGCTAGCCTCTTGAGGGACCTTTAGCCTTTCATGAACAAATTGTTCAAACTCCTTCTTGTACTTAAGGAAGATAGAATCATAAATTGCATTGGCAGTAACTACCGTCCCATCCGGGGTGGTGAGTTCTAAGGGCACCACCAAGGGTACGCCGAGAATGAACTCGCGGTAGGTTACTTTGGGCACCGGAGGCTTGAGGGCTTCCTCTCTCATTTCCCACCTAGCCAGGAAATCTGGTTTCTGGCGGATAAATTCATCCACCAGCTCTTCGATTCGTCGCTCGGCTTTCAAGGATACCAAATGTTCTGCCTCATCAGGGAGGAACGGTTCCAATTTAGCTTTTAGGGCTTGTACTTCCAAAGCAAAGCCAGCTATGCATCCCTCATAAAGGGGGATAAAGGAATTCATCAAATCACCCTTGGCAAATTCCTTGCTGAAAGCGAAAGCCAGCAAAAAGTGATAGACAATTTGTGCCCACAGTTGGGCAGGGAAATCAAACCGTCTAGTTTCGGTTCCGGCCAGTTTCTCCAGTTGTCGGTAAGCTTCCTCGGGGAGAATCCCCTCGTAAAGCGAATGGAATTTGTTGACCCCCTTTTTATATTTAGCTACCAGCTGCTGGGGGACAATTTGCACCTCATCGGGTTGATGTGCCTTCTTAGCTCCGAAAGTTGCGAAAGGCTGTAGCAGAGGCGCTTGACCAACCGCCTCTGCCTTCCCCCACCATTCTTTGTCAGCCATAATCTGCTCAAAGAGCGCTTCGCTTACCCACCGTAGCACCAGCTCTGTCTTTGCTGCCGATGGCTTATGAATCTTTATCCCTAGGTTAGCTTCACAAATTCTGGCCCCACTGGAAATGGCTGTGGTAACTAGCCAGCTATCTACGCCATGCCCACTAATCTCGGTACTCCAGGGGTCTTGTAAATAGGTTCGAAGCAAGCGATAAGAAATTCCCCATTGTCCCCCTACGAGGTCATGAATAGGACGATTATAGATAGCCGTAAGCAAGGGATAAACCAGATGAGTGGAAACGGGAGACTCAAAGTAATGGCGGTTAAAGCGGGAGATAACTAGACCCATCTCCTCCCTTCTAATGGGTTCGAGGAGAAGACTAATCCAGTCTGGGGCTAATCCCTTAACCGTACCATCGCTGGTTCGACTCTTTAAGTCAGCTTCCACGATAGCCAGGTCAGCACCAAGGATTCGGGCTATTTCCATAATGGCCCGCACGCTCCAGCCTTTCCCATTTATCCTCTCATCATTCAGCAAGAAAGCTATCTGGCTTATCTTGGCGCTTTCAGGGAGAGTATTTATCACCTTGAGGGCCTCCCCGCCTCCTGGGGAGCCAGCAGCCACAATGGCGCATTTTTGATGCGGATAAAACTCCTCCAGTCCTTTTCTTACAGTCTTCAGCACTGACCCAATAGTGTCGGCTTCGTTATAGAATGGGATACCCACTACGATGTCGGCTTCTCCTATTTTGTCAGCTTGGTTTAAGGGCTCTTGCATAATCGCCCTAAAGTACTCCTCTAGCCGCTCAAAGGAGGCTGCTTCGACTCTCTCACGGGCAATCCTAGCTTGAAAGCTTGAGCCCGAAGTGGGAATACGATTACTTCTCTGATCGCTAGGGGGATTGATCACTGCTAACCTCGTCCTTCTTTCTTAAGGCCTTTGTTATAGTCTCAGCTAGTTCATAATGCCTCCGGGCTTGATTTTTCCAGGAGAACTCCGCAGCATACCCCAATGCCTTTTTCCTTGTCCTTTCTCTAAGCTCCGGGTTGAGTATGAGATTCCTGATCTCCATTATCAGATGTCTCAGGTCTTTGTGCACAAGCTGTCCAGTCTCTTTCAGAATCTCGCCGACGCCCTCCAAATCACGGGCAGCGACTACGGCACTGGCACCCAAAGCGTGTGCCAGTACACCACTTTGAGTGCAGTCACTAGGCCAGTAGAAGTTGATATCGAAAGCCCGCTGCGCCAGAGGAAACATATTTGGAGGCAGCCAAGTTTCAAGGAGGAATTTGTCTCTGCCATTCTGCTCCCTTCGTAGCTGTTTGCAATAGATTTTTTGGGATTCTGTCGCCCTCCCAATACGTGCCGCTGCGATTCTCCTGTGCGGGATGGTCTTCTGCAAGCTATCTCTGACGGCATAAAGTAACTCCGACTGCTTTGAGGGGCGCAGAAACCCGGTTTCCCCTACCACAACGGTGTCTGGATCAAGGAATATGCGCTGCTTGTGCAAGGCTTCCTTTGTTGCTTGATCGAGGTCCGAGTCATAGAGCAAGAAGTTGTCGAGTTTCTCCTTGGCCTCCTTCCGACTCAGGCTACTTATCTCTGGATACGAATGTATGCCATGCTTCATGATATATACCTTCGTACAGTATTCAGGAAACGCTGAAATGACTGCCCAGTAAACCCCATAGCTGAAAACGGTGATGGCCTCGACGTGAGGTAGTACGGTTTGGAGTAATTCGTATTGGGATTTGCGTAACCCGCTTGGGGTTTCAGAACTTTGGAAGTGAAGGCTATGAAAGGTCACCACCTTGGGCATATACAGGTCCTTAAGCATAGCAGCAAACTTTTGACTATCTGGCCAGATGCCAAACTCGTGTTGAAACCACAAGATGGCATCCTCATTCTTGACGCCAAGATTCTTCAATCCCTCCAGAATCACTGAAGCAGAGAAATTTTCACGCCCAGGTATGCCATACCAAACTCGATCCGCCGCCACATCATCGCTACTGGTCAGTGGTGCCCCGTATTTGTCCAAATCAAATGATAGCACACCCCACCTTCCAACAGGACTCTCACGAGTTATGAAGCTCGTGTAGTCAGCTATTCCACAGATTATGGGTTTGTACGGTCCGACAAAGTAAATGGATACCACTCTCCCTCCACCTTTCCCAGGCTCAGCCTCCAGCTTTGGCAGGTACCTCCACATTGATTGCCTGCTTCTTAAATAACTGCCAAAACAAGTGAATTCAAAGTCTGCTTAAAGCTAGTTGCCACCTAGTAACCGACTTGGAAGTTCAGGTATACCCAGTGACTACAGTGGAGATTCTTAGTATACCAATGATGCGGACGGCTGACAAGCCTGCGAATTGCCTCGTAATTATTGTTACCGGAGGGGGGTGGCGTGATGGGTGATGCGCGATGGGAAAGGGGAAATCCTAAATCCGAATATCGAAATACTAAACAAGCTCAAAGCTCAAAGCTCCAATGGACGAAACGAGGCTGCTGGGGGGCTGGCGTAGGAGTCTGCGTGATGGGAGACGAGTCGAGAGTCGGGATGGCCTGAGTGAACAGAAGCTTTGAGCTGGCGCTCGGGCTCAGTGATTAGCCTGGATGCTGTGACCGACGACCACCCGAAGTCCAGGCGGCAGAACTTGCGGGGCGCAGCTTGCACTTGTACTGCCTGGCTGTTCGGAACGCCCTCTCATAACTCGTGTGTCACCCATCTATCTGAACGAGATCAGTAAGGTCATGCTGAGGCAGTCTGTCTCATTCCATCTGTGAAGCAGACAGAATCAGTAGGATGTCAGTAGAATAGCCTTTAGTGTATGTGATCCGCATTTAGCTGGTCCGCTGACGGGCGAACTGTGCCACACGCTCAATATCTGAGGGGTCGATGCTCTTGATGACTTCTGCTAACCACATCATGAGTTTGTACAGGTCGGCATCAATCTCATGTTCGGGTGGGCGTGGTTCATAGCGATCCCAGAAGCCATAGACCATCGCCATCGAGGGCCGACCTCGCCCCAAGTCGGCAAGTTCCAGTGCATAAAGATGGTCATGTTCTGAACACCAGTAAACCCTACCGGCACGCATTCCAACGGCTTTCTCAATATCTTCAGCCACATCAGGACGCACATCAAGCTCCTGTTCCCAGAGCAATGGGTCAGCACGCAGATGACCTAGTTCCTCCTCAGTTGGGACAATAAACTTCATTGTTGCCTCCCTACAGTTCGATTCAGAAACTCTACGATAGCACTGGCAATATCCAGACCTCGATCATCCTGGAGGAAATGTGCCGCCTTATCAAAGGTAATCGGACCCTCGGCGTGGGGTAGTAATTCCTTTAGTCGACTGGCGTACTCAATTGGAAACACGTTGTCTTGAGGTGCCCACAGTAGGATAGTTGGTACGTTAGCTAATTCTGGTAATCGGCGTTCAATAGCCAGCATATCATTCCAGCCACGGTCTCCTTCACGCATCGGAATAGTACGTGGCCACGTGAGTACAACATGGTCTGACTCGGCCTCATCGTAGATGTGGTGGTAAGCACGAGCTTCTGTTTTCGTCAAGCCCCGTTGGCTAGTAACGGATGGCCCTGCGTGTGAGAGTACCTTGTACCTTTTCATAAAGAATTGCCCAATAAGTGGTGCATGCCAGGTAGTCCATGGTCTTGGTGATCTGTGGAAATGACCAACATACCCTGTAAATAGCCAGGTATTCATCAGAACCAGCGCTGCCAACCATTCTTTTCGTTGCAACGCTGCCCCTACTCCTTGAGGGCCACCCCAATCTTGGCCAACAATCACAAAGCCGCGAAGTCGGAGCTGGTCTACTAGTGATACCAGGTCAGCAATGTGATGGGCTAGTGTCAGTCCTGCATCAATACGCGGCTTATCGGAATAACCAGCTCCAATCCAATCGGGTACTATAGTGCGGTAGCCAGCCTGCGTAAGTGGTTCGATGAAGTAACGGTAAAGAAAGCTCCAGGTAGGGTTTCCGTGCAGTAGGATGACTGGGCGTGCTTTGGAGTTGCCTTCATCTAGATAGGCCATGGTTCGCCCGTTTACTGTAACTGTTTTTTGTTCCCACGGGTACAATGTTTTGAGCCATTCTGGCTTTGTTTGCAATTCGCGGTTCATACAGACAATAACCTCCTTTATTAAAGGGAATTCAGTTGCAGTATATCAGTGATTTGGCATTATTAGGATTGTGTTCTCTACTCGGAAACCGAACAAAATCAGTAAGATGTCACATGGTGGTGACAATAATGGTGTTACCGGAAGGGGGATGGCGTGATGCGAGACGAGTCGAGAGTCGGGGCGACCTGAGTGATTGGTGAGTGGAAATCCTAAATCCGAATATCGAAATACTAAACAAGCTCAAATCTCAAAGCTCCAATGAACCAAACGGGGCTGCTGGGGGGCTGGCGTAGGAGTCTGCGTGATGGGGGGCGAGTCGGGAGTCCGCTGTCATTGCGAGCCGAAGGCGTGGCAATCTCGGTGAATCGGCTCCACTGCCAGGATGGTGGGCTATTGTGGACAATAGACAGAAGCTTTGAGCTGGCGGTCGGGCTGACTGATTAGCCTGGATGCTGTGACCGACGACCACCCGGAGTCGGGGTGGTGTGGGGGTGATATTCTGTGGCGTCAAAGAAGGAGAAGGGCAAAGTCCGGACAAGTTCACATTTGGTCGGTCGGGCAGGCTCTAGACGGCAATCCACGTGGGCTCGGATTCAGAATACCCCAACTCGTGACGTGCCTGCTGGTTCTGGGGAGGGGCACACAAAACGATGAATTGTGCAATCGGAGTGGTAAACCGAATGGCTCGTTGTGCAATTCTCCTTTGCGCCGACTCAGCTTCATGTCTGAAAGAGTTGGAGAACAGAGGCAGCTCCTAGCGCAAAGTGAGTGTGCTTGACATTCGTGAGAACGGGCATACAATTAACTTCAAAACAGCGAAGCAGGATAAATGAAGAAAATACTTTTCATTCCAATAATCGTTGCCTCGCTAGTGGCTATGACGGTTGCTGGCTGTGCTAAGCCCCCGCCTCCTACCGAGGCTCCCCCTCCAGTCAAGACCCCACCTCCAGAGGCTGGTTTTAGTGCCAACCCAACCAGTGGCGCTGCACCCCTAACCGTTGAGTTTACCGACCAGTCCACAGGTGAAGTCACCTATTGGAGCTGGGATTTTGATGAAGACGGTAATAGGGACAGCTCCAATCAGAATCCATCCTATACCTACGAGACCCCAGGGGCATACACCGTCTCCCTTAAGGTGCGCGGTCCCGGTGGCTCAGATACTGAGATCAAGGCTGACTATATTACTGTAGTCGCCCCTTCACCTATAGGGAGTGAAGGTGCAATCCTGCTGGCAACCAGGAAAGGGATCAGCATAGTGGAGGAGGGTGATTGGAAGTCTCTTGGTATAAGCGCGGGGCTTCCCCGCAACTTGGTGGAAGCGATGACGATAGATGACCAAGAGCGCATTTGGCTAGCCCATAGCAATGAGCTAAGCGTTCTGAGCGAGGAAGGATGGACGCACTATAAGGGTAACGTCTTCGATTATCACACGATCGGTGCTGTTGCCTGTGATGCCAGCGGGCGTATTTGGGTGGGCTGTCAGGATAGCTTATATGTTCTAGAGAGCGGAGAGTGGAAATCCTATGACATAGTTGATTTTGGACTAGGTGAGGGGGCGAGTGTTCGGGACATAGCTATTGATGCTAGGAGACAGGTATGGGTAGCCACCAGAGCTGGTGTAAGCATGTTCGATGGCAGCAAATGGACGCCTTATGGTGAGACCTCAGGGCTGGCAGCAAGATACACTGAAGCCATCGCCGTTGACCAAGATGGCAAGGTATGGGTAGCCCATTCCAATGGGGTGAGTGTCTTCGACGGCAGCAATTGGGCAAATTATGGTCGCACTGGCGCTGACCTCGAGGTGCAGGCTTTATCTGGTGCTAAAGACATAGCAGTAGACAAACAGGGACGCATTTGGGTGGTCACCTTTAGTGATGGGGTGAGCGTGTTTGATGGCGACCATTGGGAAACCTACACCCGAGAGAACTCCGGACTTATCGGTGGCTGGGGTAGAACCATTGCCTGCGATGGCCAGGGGCGAGTGTGGGTGGGGACCGATTGGGAGGCGACTGTTTTCGACGGCAGCCAGTGGCTGACCTATACCCAGGCTACCTCAGGGCTGGTAGCCAATCAGATCTTCTCTATTCTCTGCTACAGAGCAGGACCTTCTTCTCTTCCCCTCCCACATGGATCTCGGGGCTCTGCCTCTGGCAAGGTGTTACGACAGGATGCGCCCCTTGCTGGAGCGGAAGTAAATATCGCTTGGGATGTTTCACCCGGGTTCTCCGGTCCTACACCCTGTAAAGGTGATGTATACAAAGCCACCACGGATGAAGAGGGACGGTTCTCCATTGCAGATATCCCTGTAGGCGTCTATGAATATGCTATCTATATTCCAGAAGATAATAAGTGGTATGCTGTCACCTCCTATGGCACACCAGTCGAAATACATATTATATCGGGCGAGAATACAGACATAGGGGAGATAAATTTGTAAGAATAGTCAGCGGGTTCTCAATCTACAAAGCGAGAGACCGTTTAATAACTCAAATTTTTATATCAGGAGCTCGCTCCACCTGGAACACGAAATGCGGCGTCGTTAAACAACCTCTGAGTGAGTTGCTACAAAGAAGAGTCCTTAGTTGGAGCAGTCCTTCCCGCAATAGAAGACGGCGCCAGCCAGCTAAACACTTTGACGTTTTGTTGATTTCCGTGCGTGAGAGACAGGGGGCAGTCTCTGCCTCCCTAAAGCGAAGCCAAAGTGAACTCTCGTGGTTGTATTGCGTCTCAACATTGAGCAGGGCTGGGTATCCGCTGCCTTCGTTGCAGGGAGATGACGGCATGAACAGAACTAGGGGAATGGTGGTGGCTTGCGCTCCACGCGAAGCTCCTTGAGGGCTTCGTTCCGGATTCTCTCGAGAAGCGACCATAGCTGCTGCCGCTCTCGGTCGTCGCCGGGCCTACCAGAGATACGTCTTACAACTCCGCGTGACGCTCGGGATGACAGCACACTCCCTCAGCCATACGCCTTTTCCTACTCCGTGCCCATGCCAGAGCCTCTCGGTACGAGGCAAATCCCGTCCAGTTACCCCTATGTCCCGGCCTCGGTCCCTGCCCATTGTTGCAGTAGCGACACTCTGCAAGATGTATCCGAACATAATCGTGTACAGTATTCTCCAGAACCCAAAAACGCATGGTCCTCCACCTCCTTTCGCTGGCCATTCTGACACACCCATGTCCACTGCTCAATCCTACCAGCATCAGCTCCACCCAGAGGTTGCCTCCGCTCAACTTACCCGCCAGTCCATTTGTAGGACAAACACCTACAGGATTTCGAGGCAAAGTCCTACGGGGAAATCAGACAAATACCGATACCACTCCCATGCCCTGTCGCCTCATAATGTAATGTAGTGGTAGCCGCATCATCGTTGTCTCAGTCGCAAGGATAGTGACACAAGAG
>Ga0114919_10004926_pt1 | contig 10688 bp, 18 predicted proteins | sample BlataG_FD_88682 | JGI IMG/M metagenome (GOLD analysis project Ga0114919, IMG submission 88682) | Deep subsurface microbial communities from Black Sea to uncover new lineages of life (NeLLi) - Black_00105 metaG | ecosystem: Environmental > Aquatic > Marine > Oceanic > Sediment | place: Atlantic...
CCCGTCTACACCGAGGCGGAGCTGCTGGAGCTCACCAGCGGCAGAGTCCGCCCCTCCACCATACGCCTCGTCCACGAGGCCAAGAAGACCATGCACGCCACCATCATCACCCAACCAAACCAACCCGGAGGAACCACATGAAGCTACTCAAAGTCGCACTTGACCAAGGCCGCTATGACCTTGCGGCCCACGTCCTCGTCTACGGGCTAGTCAAGACAGTGATAAAGGAAAATGGCAAAAAGAGGCGCGCCGAAAGGCAATCAGAACGCACGCAAACACGGCTTCTACAGCCACGCTCTTAGCGAGGCCGAGAAGCTCAAGCTGGAGCAGGCCCGCGGCATAGAGGGCATCGACGAGGAGATCGCCATCCTCCGCGTCAAGCTCGGCGAGGTCATTCAGAAAGAGCCCGATAGACTTGACCTCCACCTCGAGGCGGCCAACACCATCGCCAGGCTCGTCAGGACCCGCTATAACATCACCAGAGAGCAGAAGAAGTCCCTCAAAGAAGCCATCGCCAGCGTCCTCACCGAGATAGCCCTCCCCCTCGGCCTCGAGAAGCTAATCAAATAGCCCCAAGCCTGAATTGTTTTCCGAAAAAAATAAACAAACCCTCGCCCGCCGCAGGCGTGTGCTATTGTAGATAATATGCCCAGAGTCCCCAAGCACCAGTACTGCCCCAGAGCACCGCTCCGGGAGGTCACATCCCCCAGGGGCGTCAAGCTCATGTGCCCCATGGGGGACGTCAAGACCATTTACTACCGCAAGGGCAAATCGTGGCGCCGCGTCGGCATCCTCTGCCTCCACTGCCTCTGGTTCAACCCGGACCCAGCTTTCCGCTCACCCGACCAACACCCCCCACATACTACCCCAGCTTATGACTGAACCGGGATTATATACTTGATCCAAGCCTTAGTTGTGCTAGAATAAGTTCGTGGGCATATATCTTACAATCAAAGTAGCGGGAGCCATACTGGCCGCGCTAGCAACCGCCACTGGACTTGCATTAGATATAACACAGGTTGTTGGGCTACAACCCAAGTGGTGGCCACTAATTACACTGGGCGTGTTCTTTGCTCTTGTGACTTGGATTGTAATAGACCTATATATCCGGAACAAAAAATTGGAGAATACCAAACCTGTAATAGATGTCACGCCTACACGATGCTACGATGAACTTTACCTTAACGTTACAAATGAGGGTGAGAAAGGCAATTTCACTGCCCAAATATCTATCATATCTTCTAGCAGTGGCAATCTCAATTTTGATAGAGGTATGATGACCGTAGGCTATACTGCTTTATGGGAAAAAACCCAAGCGAATAAATCTGAGATAATGAAAGAGCAAAGTGATAGTATTAAGATAGCTTCAATAACAACAGCAAATACTAAACTCGGGCTAGTAAAGAGTTTGCTACTACACGCCTATGATATTGCTAGTAACTCTTCCCACACAATACCGTCACAAAGTTGGATGGTCAACATAGGTGACACTATTATTAAACCAGAATACCATCTACAGGTTAATATCAGTTCCGACCCTAGCCTCAAAGATGGTGCATTTGTCAGAAACTACATAGTCAATCTAGATGGAATAAAGGAGTCCGCTTTACAGCCAAGACCAGGCTTCAAAATCAAGCTAGTAGAAGCAAGTGTTGCTTACACACCTCAATCCAAAGAATACAATCAGACTGTCTTTACAGATCGACAAGATTGAAGTAGCATTTTCACTAGGATTCTCAAACTGAAAACACAAAGTACTCAGGAGGCACATCATGGTGTGGGTTAATGTTGATATTCCCACAAAGAAATGCGTCATTCACACCGAACAATGCAACTACGCGAAACGCAAGACTGAAACTCGATTCAAGGGAATAGAAGAGCTTAAGCGTGACGGAGGTTGGTTTTCCTTTCCTTCGCTGCATCAAGCAGAGAGCCACTGTAAACGGCAATGGGACCCCCAAGGCCATACAATCAAAAGTGGGAAATGCTGCCCCGCTTTGCTGTGAGACTCCACCGTGTCAAGGGCAGCTCGATGCTCGCCCTTCCCCCAGGGGAGTCAAGCTAATGTGCCCCATGGGGGACGTCAAGACGATTTACTACCGCAACGGCAAGACCTGGCGCCGCGTCGGTACCCTCTGCCTACACTGCCTCTGGTTCAACCCGGCTCCCCATTTCCACCCCCAGCACGATCAACCCCCGTACACTATCCCCCCATTATGAACCAATAACAATCCTTTCCCTTCACATCCCACTCAAAACACGCTCCAGGCAACTTAAGACAAACCGCCGCCTCCATAAGCAGCAACGCCTTTTCCCCTTAGAAGTCTCTTGCATCCATCTCTTGCATGGTGTATATTTTGCGGTATAGTCTGCTAATGGGCATCGGCAGCTGATCCATATTGCTGGGTGGGAGAACCAACTTGTTTGACGACTACGCGAAATTCTACGACGACTTCCAAGCCAATCTCGAGGAGGATTTCAACAAGACCCAGTTCAGTATCATGGTACTGGGACCAAACACTGACAAAACGACCCGAGCCGCACAGCTTCGCAAGTTCATTATAGAGAAATGCGAATCCCATGGAGTTACCGTAAAAGGAGAGCACAAAAAGCTAAGTGGAGCCTATGAAAAAATACTGGGTGCTGGTTCGCATCTGTGTGGCCACGAGCTCTATTTGGCTAAAGAGCGAGTTGACGCGGTTATTATTATCCCTGCAAGTGCGGGATCGTGGGTCGAGTTGGGTATGTTTGCTCTTGTGCAGGATGTTTGCCAGCGGACCTTGGTACTTTTTAGCCACAAATACTTCGATGAGACTGTACCAACCTTCATTCATCTCGGGCCGAAGTTGGCATACAAGAAACAAGGAGCTACCGTACACTATGTTGATTATAGAAAAAAGCATCTCGCCTGGACGACTGTGGCCCAGTTCGTTGAAATATCCAAGGCAAACAAATTTCACAAGACGATCTTAGGGATAACGTAGCACCATGTCCTCCATAGACATAGAACACATTCGTGCACGATTCTTGATTTTGGCGGCGGTGAATGTATTTCAACCGGCTGAGAAACCTTTCTTGGTAGAGCGCCTTAAAGGAAGGATCAACGCACAACAGGTTGAGGTCGTCTTGGATGAGTTAGTTAAAGAGAATAGAGCGGTTGAAGAAAAAGGACAATATCGCCTAACGCGACATGGTTCAAAAGCGATTATTCCTGGAAAGGGCCGAAGGCTGCGCGATATTTACCGCATGAAGCACTTGTTTGAAATTACCCAGCAAAGGGGAGGAGGCGATTCTTGGACGACGCCTCGTCGTCCTTAGTGCAAGACCTTTCATAAAATGTCTCCACATATCAAGATATTTAGGAGACGGCGACTCACCGCTCACTTTTTAATTTCTCGCGGCGGCCGGCAATCTAATCAATTGGATTGGAACTATTATGTCGCATCACCTCCCCTTTGCTATTTCGCTACAATATGCTGAGGACCTCGTAGGTACATTACGACAAGAGTTCAACCTCAGCCTCGCCGAACAATCACATGCCAGGCGATTACTGGACGCTGGTTTGCCACCCCTCGTAAGAGCAGACATTCTTCCCTTTCTACTAGGCACCTCACACGGTCTAATCCTTGCAATGTCCAGATATCCAGATAACTACTACCGCGTTTACCACGTACGCAAGAAAGGTGGTGGCACTCGGCAAATCGAAGCCCCTCGGCGATTCATGAAGCTTGTGCAAAGATGGATACATGCCCATATATTAAGCAAGGCAGACTTGTCATCTTGTGTAACAGGATTTGTGCTTGGCAAGAACATCTTCTCAAATGCCAAACAACACGTGTCCTCGAGAAATCTTATGGTGGTCGACATACAGGACTTTTTCCCCAGCGTTCGCAAACAGCAGGTTAGGAGAATTTTTCGAAACTTTGGGTACCCGCCTAGGGTTGCCAATTATCTCGCAGGCTTGTGTACGTTACAGTCGCGACTTCCACAGGGTGCTCCCACTAGCCCAACCCTGGCCAACATTGCCTTCTCAGCGATGGATACTGTCCTTGAGCTCCTAGCTAACGAGTGGGGGTGCACATATACCCGCTACGCCGACGATCTTGCATTTTCCGGTGAACGTTTCTTTACACGTGGAGACATTAATAGAGTTGAGAAAATGCTAGCTGATTCAGGCTTCAAGACAAACTATAAGAAATCGCGAATCACGGGACCTGGAGCTCGGCAGATCGTAGCGGGGCTGGTCGTTAATAAAAGTGGATTGCCACTACGCCTCAACCGCATGCGGTGGCGAGCTATTTTCCACCAAGCAGCTCTGCATCCTGACAGATATACAGGACAATCTTCAAAGCTAAGGGGCATAGCAGCATTTGTTAACGAGTACAACATCGCCCTTGCACAAAAATATCGCCATATCGTAGATAAAGTCGCCAAACTCGAGTGACCATCGTATTGCATTTGGCCTACGTTAAACTCGCAAACATTCTTGCCTGACTCTTCCCCCTACACTAACTTCTCTATAGATCACTTCCCTATCATAAACAACCAACAATCCTTTCCCTTCACGGGGGAGTCAAAACAACCAGCCACCCTGAACAAAATGTCATGTTGCTATTGTCAGAGAGAAGTCATGGTAGCAAATTGCATATCATACGTACCATAAGTCACTGACAACTTGTCTTAAGCAGTTGGCAAAACCATTGGCAGAATTCTTCGCTTTCTTCAAAGACAGCTTCTTGCCATCTTCCTGGGATTTTCACCAAACAAGAGCCATCTTGATTCTTCGACCACTCTGCTTCCTGTAAGTAGCTGGGGCGTGTCTTGTCAAAGAATTTGGGTAGCCTCCATCGGCTGGGTATCCACTTTCCTAGTTTCTGCTGATCAGAGTCAGAGGCACTAAGACACAGCTCTTTGTTTAAGCTACGGAAATAGCCGCAACCAGCTAAATTGCTACCGTCATTGAACAGAAACTCATCGGCTATGTAAATAGTATTGTTCTTTTTCCTTAGGAAAGGGTCCTCTTTCTCAAAGTACGCTTGGGTGGTGTGAGGGTGGCGTTTTAAGCGTTCCTCATCACGAATCTCTTCGTATTTCCTCACAACTTTTCCGACCTTGAGCCACCCGTAGATAAAATACAATCCTTCGTCGAGGTGTTCAGGGATAAACATATCAGGAACAATTTTGTTCTGCCTATTTCCTATGGGCTTGAATCGACTAAAAAACAAGAATAGGCTACCTTCATCTACGCCTTGGTTCTTTAGATGCGCTTGAGCCACGCCTTCCTGACCAAACGCACCAATGTGATGATTTGGACTTTCTGCTAGCCATGGACACGGGCCAAGCCATGGGTCAAAATGGGCGCATTTCTGAGTGATGTTGTTTTTGACTTTATCATTGAAACCAAGCGCGTCACAACTAATCAATTCCGCTAGAGTCGAGGCGTTGATTCCCGGTAAGTGATTTGGTTTGATTTCAATCTGTTCAAATCTTGTTTCTTTACCAATATACTTCCCAATATCACCATCTGGAATTGGCAATACAACATAACTGCCGGTCTGGGGGTCAAACGGTGAGTAACCTCCTCCAGCACTAGAATCGAAGCCCTTTCGGCTGAATACGACTTTTCCGAACTCGCACATGTGTTTCCCTCCAGTCATTGTAACAACTGTGTGTAGTTCATCACTGTGTGATAAAAACCTCAAGATTAGTAGGGACCGAAATAAGCTCAATAACAATAATCAACCGCTGCTGGTGCAAGGATGAAGAATCCCCCTAACACCCCAATTGCCGTTGCCATACTCGGACCGCAATTCATGCCTTCGCCTCATTATCGTCGTAGTAATAGGCTAAGTCCTTTGACCAAAGGCACAAGGCTAAACAATACAGATAGGATACACAAGAGCAATATCAGGCCACTAAGCAATCCTTGGCATACGTAGTCACCTATCATTCTCTTTCTTGCTACTATGGCTCAGGCATTGTGGATTCGGATAAGACGTCATGTAATCTTCACATATCGCCACCCGTTGTGGCCCATCGAAGTCCTCCCACCATACAGCTTGCTTGCCGCAGTAGTGGCACTTCTTGTCAACCAGTTCCCTTATACGGTCCTCACGCCATTCCCTAGCGTTATTCCACCGCTTATCTGTTATCTTGGGGTCATTATAGTGTTTATCGCATGCTGGCATTAGCTTACCATCAACATGAGATGGTATCCATCGTGTAGCTGGCTTCCCGCATCTTGGAGCAAGACATTCTTCGTAATCTACCCCAAGGTTCACCCAGCCGAGTATTCTTTCCTCACATTCACTCATTACTATTCCACCTCCTGTATGATTGTACATCTAGCCCCAACTTCAATGGAATACCGCGCGCCGTCTCATGGCAAAGCCCGTCAATGACCACCCGCAGACCACCTGCTCCAATTTACACTCCGTCGACACATACCTCCCACATAATATTCCCTATATCTAAACTAACAGTCCCTTTCCCTTCATGGGGGAGTCGAAACAACCCATCATCCAGCCAGCAGTTCCCTCACCCACTCCACCAAGTCGCAAGCTATACTCTCTGGCCACCACATGCACGCAAATGACGCAACCATCCACAATACAAAACAGAATAAGAATACAAGAAAGAATATTAATAATCCCTTAACGCCAGCACTTAACTTATTCATTACCATCGCCTCCTAATTTCCCCGTCACCAATACAACCCACAAAGCTACAACGCTCAACGAAACACAGAAACCTGCCTTCTACTCCGCCGTGTTATTCATCGCAACACCCGAAGATGTCCACCCTCGTTGCATCGTCTTCGCTCCGCCTCCCACTTACTTGACCTGCTTCCTATACCAGTGAGCAGTTCCTTTATTTCCCTTCTCTATTACCCAGAAGTAGTGATCCACAGCCAAAGTATTGGCATTAGATTCCATGCCCAACTTCTGCCTTTCCGTGCGATCACCCAAACTTTCAACCAACATACACAAACAAACCACACTATGCCAACTACTGCAATTAATGTTCCACTGGTATTTTCGTCCACTTCAGAGAAAGGAATAATAGCAAGAGTAAGTAGTATAAGACCAAATGCTGCATATATTGCGAGAAGTCCTAGGAAATATGTCCAGTTAAGGTGTCGTTTAAACCAGTTTATGTGCACTGGCTGCTGAATCTGTTGTTGACACGGTAGTGGAGGTTGCATCTGCTGTTGCGTCGGCCAATTCAGCTGAGTTCCACAATTGCCGCAGAACCTGACCCCAAAACCAACCTGCGCACCACAATTAGGGCACGAATACATCTGCTGAATTACAACCTCCCATTCAACTTAACTGCAACCGAGTATTTGCCTCGATCGTATATCTCGCCGAAGTCAAACGCGATATCCCCTATGCTAAGTCATATCCCATTTCAATTCAATACCACCACTCAGGTGGGGAATTCGAGTCATCCATGTACCACCAATCACTGTAGCTCGTTTCCCGTCTCCAGAAAGTCCAAGAGACATACATTGCCCCATCTGACACAGCTACACCCACAGCGATATGCTTCAGGTGTGGGCAGACTAACCAAGTTCTGTGTTTAGAGCTTGCCATCCAACCAGCGACAATATCATCAGCACCAAAGTAGTAGAATGAACCAGGACTTCCTCCCCAGCAGTTTTCAGCATATGGCTCATTAATAGAAGAGTGAAAGAGTTCACCTCTTCTAGCCATTTCCTGGCTGTGTTCTCTTGCTATTCTGTGTAGCTCGTCGTCCCAGTTCAGAGCTGCTACGTTTCTCGATAGCCTTTCGGAGTTCACTAGCGCAACGACTTCACGCTCCAGTGTGTTGATGTCTGTTTGTGCGTCCTGTGCTACCGTATGTGTAGCTTCTTCTTGTGCTGGAGGGGGTTCCGCCGAAGCAGGTTCAGACGCGGCAGATTCAGCTGGGCTGAGTTCTCCTGAGGCGGGCTCTGTCAGATTAAAGGACTCTGCTGCCCTATGGCCTTGTTTGCTTGCCCAGCTCATGGCACTGTCCTTACAGGAAGCTAGGGGTTCAATGCCAGCAAACGCGCATACCAAAGCAATTCCCGTTAGCGAAAAGAAAACCAGTTTGAAGCTGGGTGTTCTCGGCCTGTATCTGGAGCTACGCAGCAAATACACAATCCATATTGAGAGCCCAACTTCCACTACGAATACGAGTGTACCCAAGACCGGGTCGGTCTGGTGCGTAACAAACAGCACATAGGCAGTCCATACAGCAGCCACAAAACAGGCAGGCAGCCCTAGGGCCAGAATAAGCTTCACCCAAGAGAATCGACTTGTATGAGATTTGTGTCTCCCCAATGGCCTACCCCTTTGTTTCGGATAGTTGTCACATGACTAAGGCATATCCAATCAACAAAAAGTTTCTCACTGTCATAGCAAAAGTATAGTCCCTACTATTAGATTGCCACCCTAGCTCAGCTTTGCACCGCAACTTCCGCAGAACCTATAGCCTGGTTTGTTCTCCGTCCCACATTTGCGGCATATCCCAGGCTTCTTGACTCTCCGAACCATTGCCGCACCTGCAAAAACCACGCCGAGGCCAAACTGTAGTGTGGCAATAATGAACAGTGGAGGGTAGGTACTTCCAGTGCAGAGCATTACGAAGTTGACAAGCGAACCAAGGAAGAACAGCGAGGCAAGCACTACGAAGGCAATCTTCAATTTCATTTCGTTTCGCCCGATTATACACTCAGCTGAAGCCAAATGGAATACCTGCCCCAGGGCCTATTGGCCGAGGTCATGTTTCAGGCGTATTGGGGCTTGTGTAAGATGACTGTGCACCCTCTGCCTCCACTGCCTCTGGTTCAACCCCGACCCCAACTTCCGCCCACCCGACCAATACCCCCCCCATACTATTCCCCCACTCTAGACCAGCAACAATTCTTTTCCTTCATGGGGGAGTCAAAACCACCCACTCATCACCGAGCAACCAGTCACTCAGCCAACCCGTCCAAATATCTCCTGACTTCCTTCCCAATCTCCTCCATCATTACCCTCTCAATCTCCTCCCTACCAATCCCTCGCTGCCGAACCTTACCGTTGACAATCTCATGCTCCAACCTTGCCTGAACCCCGACCTTCAACTTACCCAAATACTGTCGGAACGCCTCCTCCAAGTTGTTGAGCAAACGCAGATAATGACCGGAAGTCAATTCCTCAGACGTCAGCGGGCGTGCCCGTTTTCGCTTCTGTACCTTCGAGCCCACAAACTTCACGTACATAAACTGCTCGCACTTCTGGCATTGCACCTCACCATCATACGACTTAGTGTCAACACCCTCTGGGAGTTCCACAGGCTCACGACACCAAATGCACTCAATAGCCATCATTCACCTCCTAACAAGTAACGCAAACCCCCCAACCAAAGGCACAAGACTAAACAATAAAGATAGCCAGGAGAACAGCAACAGGTAGCAAGGGAGAAGCGATAGAGGTAGGTAGGTGAGAAGGTAAGAGACCACCCCACCCATCAACCCCCCGCCCGCCATGCAACCGAACCACCGGAAGCATGCTCCAGGGCTACCCATCAGCCCCCCAATAATAAGACAACCTCGGCAACACAGTCAACAGGCATGGGGGGATACATACAAACAAAGCAACGCCCACACCCACCCTACCCCCCGACTCACGCAGCGCATACAGGCCTAGTCCTGTCCATGGGGGTGGGTCGGCAGTCGTGAACCAACCCTACCCCATACCCATAACCCATGGTGGTCATGTAGGGGTCGTCATGGCACACAGGCAGGTTATACCCGCCTTGCCCTCTGTCACTCTTGGCCCGCCCACCGTGGCGGCTTAGCCCACTTCCTCGGTGCTACCCACCCTTCTCTCCCACAGCACGCACACAGGGAGAGTACAGCATATTCCGGCCAGCAGCAGCCGCCAGCGGCGCTTCGCTTCACGCCAACGCTCGCTCAAGGCGCTCAGCTTGCCGCAGTCGCCTCTGGTCACGTCGCAGCACAACGCAGGGCATCCACCCTTCCCCTTGCCCACCCACTCAGGCCGTTCCTAACCGACAGCCGCAGTGGCCCACCCGTCTTAGACTTTGGTACATCAAGCCGTCTCGCTCCGCGCCCATTTACGTCAGCCTTGAGCTGGGTCGTAATGCTCGCAAGGAGGTTCTTATCTCAGCCCACTCGCTTACTCGGCACGCTCAATGGCTTCCTCTGTCTACCAACCCACTCCACACCCCTACTATCTTTCCTCGTCTCGGTGTGCATAGGTATTGAAGCCCGCCGTGTTATCCCATTGTCAACCATCGGCGCCCCTACGTCCTCGCTCCACCACCTGCTTTCTTGATTATCTTTGGGCGCTAGGGGCATGCTGGACAATGGCCTTCAGCCTTGCCACTCGCCGCGGACGGCCTGGAGAAGCGCTCTCCAAACCACGCTCCGACTTCCACCCCTGACCCTGCGCTATGTTCTGGCTTCCCCATGGCCTGCGGCTTCGCCCTTGCGCGGTGTGCAGCCTGTAGAAGCTCACCCACCTCACAACACCTCCCAAGCATAAGCATAGAAGTTGCCACGGCGGGCTTCTTCGCTTGTCGTGAGTTTTCGCTTGGAGGTGTCGTCATGTCCCAGTCCCTTTGTGGCATCAGTCCTTGCCCTCGCACGTGCGTCCGCGTGTGCCATTGTCCTGCTGGCCGGGCCCGCGCTTCGC
>Ga0114919_10004927_pt1 | contig 10686 bp, 8 predicted proteins | sample BlataG_FD_88682 | JGI IMG/M metagenome (GOLD analysis project Ga0114919, IMG submission 88682) | Deep subsurface microbial communities from Black Sea to uncover new lineages of life (NeLLi) - Black_00105 metaG | ecosystem: Environmental > Aquatic > Marine > Oceanic > Sediment | place: Atlantic...
CAACCGTGGGCAGCGGGTCATTGGGATGGGCTTGATTGTAGAGGTGCAGCATTTCAGGAGAATCTATCAGGCTCGCTGCGCCGGCCACGAAATCAGGCAGCTCCTCGCAGAGGCGCTCCAGCTTTTCCAGCGGCCTGCTGATGCGACAGGTCACCTCCATATTGTTGACGCCGGCTCTTATAAGGGCCCGTGCGGTTTTTACAACATCAAGGCTGTCCTGGTTAAAGACGAGTATGAGGCCGTCTCTCAATAATGTCGTGAGCGTAGTTTTGATATCCATTTTGGCTGCCTTAGAGTCTTCGCAGATGAAAGCCGCCGTCCACATCGAGTACCTGCCCGGTGGAGAAGTCGAACAGTCCCTGTGCGATGGCGCGGATTGCCTTTGCGACATCTTCCGGCTGACCCCATCGTTTGATTGGAGTGAGTCCGTCGGAAATCATCCTGTCATATTTTTCTTTTACAGGACTGGTCATATCGGTTGCGATAATTCCCGGCCTGATTTCAAATACGCCGATTCCATATTCCGCCAGGCGGTCTGCGTAGAGTTTTGTCATCATCGCCACACCGGCTTTGCTGAGGCAGTATTCGCCGCGCGAAGTGCTGCTGGTATACGCGGATATCGAGCTGATGTTTACGATTCTGAAGCTGCGTTCGGGATGGTCTGTTTTCTGGCGAACCATCCAGTTGGCTGCGAGCTGGGTCAGGAAGTAAGGACCTTTGAGATTAACCTCCATAACGCGGTCGAAGCTCTGCTCGGTTGCCTCGAGGATATCGATTCTCTTCGGCGGCGCAATGCCTGCGTTGTTTACAAGCATATCGAGGCGTCCGAATTTCTTCTCAGCCAACTGCACCAGACTGCTTCTGTCCCGGGCGTTGCTTACGTCGCCGCAGAGAAACTCGCAACGGGCGCCAAGGTTTTCGATTTGCTTTTGGGCCTGGCGGGCAAAAGATTCATCGGTCTGGCCCTGGGCCGTAAAATCCAGGAAGTTGCACACAAGCTCGTAACCCAAACGCGCCAGCTCTTTTGCGACAGCCTTGCCGATTCCCCTGCTTGCTCCGGTAACTATCGCCACCGGCTTGTCAGCCATAATTCAACTCCTCAAATCAAAAAGATTTACTCGGGCATAAACTCCAAAACCCACACCATTTGCGCCGGCGTCACGTCCAAAACGTCCCTGTCCTGCTGCCTGACCTTCTGCACAAATAGATGAACAGCCCTTTCCCGCCGCCACAGGAGGCAATCCAAACTCGGCTCCCATTCGCCGACCGAATCTGCGCTCAAATCTTCGATATGCCAGTGGCTTCGTTCGGTGTCTTTAGAGAACGCCACAGACACGCGATTGCCCCGCTCAACGTCACGGAAAATCATATTTATCGTGTTCCTGCCGCCAACGAGAACCTTAGGCCTGCTTATCGGCAGGTATTTTGTCCCTGCGCCGCTCAGACTGAACGGGCTCTTGCGTTCGCCGACCTGAGCCGTTCGCCACCTTCGGCCGTCGTGATAAACGAGACGGTATTGAACAACATTGCTATCCGGCGCTCGCCAGTATGTCGCAACCACAGGCCGGTCGTCGCAGTCCACTGTCATCGAAGTCTGGTTTATCAGCTCGCTGCCCTGCGGTATAGGCCAAATGTATTCCGCATTACCCGAAGTAATGGGCAGCTCATAAAACTCACCCGTACTTTTCTGCCAGCTCCTGCCGCCGTCGCTCGACCGCGCGTAGCAAATGTCATGGTTGCTCGCAACGTCGGCGTTTTCTCGCCAGCACCAGGAAATGTGCCAGACGCCTTTACTGTCGACGGCAATTTGGTTCGTGTAGGCGTTGCGTTCACCTTCGCCGGATATCAGCGGATGCTGAACAATCGACCACTTACCAGTCGCAACGTCGTAACGGTTCAGCATCGTGTCGCCATTGCCCGAATGACCGTGGCGGTACAGAAACAGCAAATCACCGTCGGCAAGATTGTAAAACTCCGGATACGTGACTTTTCCCTCATCCCGACCCGTCATAGGTATCTCTTCGGCCAGTTCCAAAGAACCAGGCCCAATACCTCGACAATAGCGCAAAGGGTCGCAATGATGGTCCCACGCCAGATGGACTATCCCGCTGCCGTCAACACCAATGCTGATACCGTTATGTGCGTCCTTCGTATCGCCCTTGTATCGCGTCCTGTGGATTTGCCAGTTGGTCGTGCCGTGCTTCCGCTTGCCAAGAACAACGTGTCCATCTTCATCGTAAAACCCAACGTATTGAAAATCCCCGTGGCTCGTTATGGAATTCACCCTGAATATCGTTGCATTAATCGAGTTCTTTGCCCAGCCTTTGCCAACCGGAACCATCCGAGCCTTGCCAGTACGCCCCGCGGCGCCTTGCGCCGCTGAAAAGCATAGTGCCGTTACGCATGCCACCAACCGAAAACCGCTCGACTCTTTCATCTAAGTGCCCTGTATCTGCCTGGGAACGTGTCCCTAACCGAACAAAAACCTTTTCCAACTTTTTATGCTATGAAATCACGCCTGTTTACCTGCGGACGGCTTTGGTCTGTATTGCTGCAAAGCCGCCGATATATTGGGCCGTAGATTTCTTTGTCGCGAACGACACATCCGGTCATTCCGCCGTTCGCCATTATCCGGCTGCATCGGCTGCACGTTACGCAAACCTTATCCGAATCGAGCCGACCATTCAATATAATGTCCCTGGCAAAATCCGGGTAGGCAAAAGCCATCCTGCCGACACCAACAATCTTTGCCAGACCGTTTTTTTTGACTGCTGCCGCGACGTTGGGCATCAGGGTCCTGAGCCAGCTATAGCCCGTTCCTACGATGGCAATATCAGGAAACTCCTTCTGAATGTCACCGGCCAGCCCTATCAATCTGGCGACGCCGACGAGCGGATGCTCCGGTTGTTCATAAGCCCCGGCCACCGGTCGGTCGTATGGTCTGCCATAATGCGGATTCAGACGAGGATTCGCAATCGAGACATTTATCATTCTCAGCCCGCGCTGCACAAGCAGGGCGACGAGCTTTTTCGGCTCTGTCAAATCGGCGAGCGTGTAATCATTTTTGTCGACACCCCAGCCGAACGGATAGGGTACGCCGTCATAAAGACCCAATCGTGTGATAACCTGCCTGTCATCGCCGAGTCGCTGTCTTATGGCGTCGATAATATTCAGGAGAAGACGAGTCCGGTTCTCGAACGAGCCGCCGTATTTGCCCTTGCGGGTATGACAGCTCAGCAGCTCACTGACGAGGTAGCCGTGGCAGGACTTGACATCCACAGCGTCGAAGCCGACATCGAATGCCAAAGCCGCCGCCTCGACGTAGGCATCAACCAGGCCGTCCAGGTATTGGTCAGTTACGACGGGCCAATCCTCCGGGATGCGGCGTGTGGCGTTTGGGTCCGGTTTCGGCTGGAGCGCCAGAGCGTCACGGTAGGGGTCGTGTTGGGCAATTACCGGGTCGGGTTTGCTGTATCTTCCGGAATGCGTCAACTGGGCCACGACGACCGGCCGGCAGGTAGGTTCGTTACGTTGTGCGGTTTTTTTTATGTGGTCGATAAGTGCGGCGAAGGTTTCGGCGTTATCTCTGTTTAGCCATAACTGTCTCGGATATGCCCGGCCTTGCGGGACGACGGCGATTGCTTCGACCCATATCAGGCCCGCGCCGCCGGCAGCGAATCTTTCGTAACGTCGGAAGGTGAGCTCGCCAGGCCTGCCGTCAGTGTCGCCGTCATTGCTCTCCATGGGATGCACGGCAAGCGAATTAGGTATGACCAGTTCGCCGGCCCGCACAGGCTCAGCGAGAATAGAAACATCATCTATCGCATCGACAGCGACGTTAAACTCGGCAGCCAGGCGTTTCAACTTTTCAATCGCACTCGGTGCGTGTCGGTATTTCACGGGCCTGTTGGGTTCCGTTGTGCCTTGTGTGTATGCCAAAGGTCGCCTCGCCTTTCACGCTCGAAAGGTCAATCTCATCGTCCCGCGCCGTCTCCAAGAGGCACGCTACTTGCGCCGCTACGATAGCATTTGCGTTTTTCCCTGTCAAACTCCAATAGAACCCCTCGGCGTGTCCGCTCTCAGAACCTCATTGTTTTCAAAGCCTTGTGCGTTAATGGGCTTCGGCTCAATAAGCCGCAGGTCCTGAATCTCCCGCCAATTTGTGCTATTCCCAGATATCTGCCTTTTTCTCCCACCGTTGTTTGACTTGCTTGAAGTGTTCTATTCTGCTTTGCAGTTTTCCAATCTCGCGAGGATAGAACTCAAATAAGGCATCGCATAGTTCTAACATCCATTTTTTTCTTGAGTAGCCCGGATTTACTACTATGTTATTCGCGTTGGCAATTTGTATTTGCCCCCATCCCAATGCACCAAGGGTCAAGCAGTCCCAAGACAGGAAATCTATGGGCACGAAATGCACCCTTTCAATCGCAACACGAAGATCGGAGACAACGGTATAAGCTGCCATCAGCACAACGTAGTGATTATTATCGTCCTCGTAGAACCTTGCCAGCCTCTCGACAGAGGTTAGATTGGGCATATTGAATTTGGTTTCCAGTCGGTGAGTTTTTACATCCACTACATAGTATAAGTCCTCTCCATCTGCGAAAGCCAGGTCGGCCATCGCCCGCCTTGCGAAATTAGCAGAATAGTCTTTGCAAAGGCTTCCAAGGAGCCCTTCGAAATTCTGCTCCAATATGTGTTGGATTGCATCACCGGTAGCCCTGGGGCTTGAAACGGTATCTCGGCCCAAAAAGTCGGGATATGAATTGAGAAAACTCTTAATCTTAATCTCAACTTGTTTGTAGGCGTTGGTGTAAAAAATTTTGCTTTTCATTTATGTCCTTTCGCTACTTACGAATAGCGGCGTCTCGCGTACACTGCTCACCCTCTTGCCCTTGGCACTTTTTATATCGCTCAATGCGTTCCTTTCCCAAAAAACACCGTCACTGTATCCCTGAATGGCAGCATCTGCGTCTGCCATCTCTAATCGTTTTTCCGCGTACAGACAATAGTTCTCGTCTATTTCCACGAGAATAAAATTTCTTTTCAATTTCTTGGCGACAACACCAGCAGTACCTACACCTGCAAAAGGGTCGAAGACAATATCTTGTTCGTTAGAACTTGCAAGAATAATCTTCGCAAGCAACTTTTCTGGTTTTTGGGTAGGGTGAGGGGTGTTTTCCGGCATAGACCAGAACGGGATTGTAACATCCGTCCAGATATTTGACGGGTAAGTGAGTCTATAATTACCATCTTGCTGCTCCACCCAATCCTTCGGCGTGCCATTTTCCCGATACGGGGCTATGACCCTTCTCTTCAACTTGACATCGTCTGCATTGAACGTGAAGGTCTTGGAAACGGTGCAGAACCATACGTCTTCGGAATTGTTTTTCCAACACGTTTTTGACCCCCGCCCCTTTTCCCTTTCGAATGTCACCCTGTTCCTTACGACAAAGTATTTTTCACAGAGCAAGTGAATTGCCGAAGACGAGCGCCAGTCCCCGCAGATGTATATTGATGCGGTGGGCTTGAGCAGACGCACCATTTTCTGAAGCCAGGACTCCATCCACTCCATATATTCTTCGATAGAGACCTGCTTGAAAGAACGAGTATTGAAAGTTTTTGCTAAATTATATGGCGGGTCAATAAATAGAAGGTCCACAAAACTTGATGGGAAAAAATCGATTACCTCGTAGATGTCCTGGTTAACCACGCGGTTTACTATTTGGCCAACTGTAGTCGGGCCAGTTAGCTTTGGCAGCCTCTGCCGATACCTGTCCTTTTCGGTCTCTGACAGCATTATCGTTCGGTTTCTCGGCGCCCTTGGCATACTATCATCTCCACTACCCGGTTCTTGTTTTAACAGCGTAGCCACTGATGCTCTTTTTACCCATTTATCTACTGCGGGTCAACAATTTCCCACTCGGGGTTACGGCCCGATATCATGCCGGGCGGGGTAATTTTCTGGAATCTCGGCGCGTTTGCTGTAATAATGGCGTCTGTTGGAATGTATGAATGCACAGTCGGGTTGACATTGAGAACAACAAAGCCAGGAAAGGAGCTCTTCGATGGAGAAGAAGACTATCCGCACGGGTATCATCGGCGCGGGTTTTTCCGCAACGTTTCACTATGAAGCCGTAATGAAGCTTTACGGCACGAACGCCGAAGTCGTCGGCGTCTTCGACAGCAACAAAGAAAAGGGCAGGGACTACGCCGCCAAACGCGGCATCCGGGCGTTCGAGAGCCTGGAAGAGGCCCTCGACCAGGTTGATGTCGTCCATGTCTGCACGCCGCCGGTTTGGCATGAGCCGATTGCCGTGGCCGCACTGGAGCGAGATAAGTTCGCCATCGTCGAAAAGCCGCTCACCGGTTTCTTCGGGGACGGCTCGGAGGATTTTAACGGCGAAAACTTCCCGAAGCAAAAGGCCCTCGACATCGCCATTGCCAGTATAGAACGTATGCTGCAGGCGGAAGAAAAAAGCAAGGGCCAAATTCTGTACGCAGAGAACTGGGTCTACGCCCCGGCCATTCAGAAAGAGCGTGAAATTCTGCAGAAGACCGGCGCGCAAATCCTCTGGATGCACGGCGAAGAGGCACACTCCGGCTCGCACTCGCCGACCTACGGCTATTGGAAGTACTCCGGCGGCGGCGTTATGATTAGCAAAGGCTGTCACCCGCTGACCGCTGCGCTGTACCTCAAGCGTGTCGAAGGCCAGGCTCGAAACGGCAAACCGATACGCCCGCAGACGGTCTCGGCCCGCATCCACGCCATCACAAGGCTCAAGAACTTCAAAGACGAAGGACACATTCGCGCGAACTATCACGACATCGACGACCTTTCCATTATGCACGTCGTCTTTGACGACGGCACCGTCGCCGACATCATCGCTTCCGATATTATTCTTGGCGGTATCCATAACTGGATTGAGGTCGCCGCCAACAACCACCGCACGATTTGCAACATCAATCCGAATACCGCCATCCAGACTTACAACCCGGTCGACGAGAATTTCAAGGACATATACATAGTGGAAAAGCTCGGCACCAAGCAGGGCTGGTCGACGCCATCGCCGGACGAGGACTGGTTCACCGGCTACCCCCAGGAAATCGAGGCCTTCTACCGCACTATCACCTGTGACGAGCCCCTCCAGGGCACCAGCCGGCTCGCCGCCGATTGTATCTCGACTATCTACAGTGCATACGTCTCCGCCGAAAAAGCCGGCGCCGAAGTCCCCGTCAAGACATTCTGACACACCGATAGTGAAATTGAACTGGAACACTGAATCCAAACAAACATAACGACAATTATGGAAGGTTGGAATATGGAAAACAACGCTAAGGCAGAATCAAACAATGCCGTTGAAACGCAGGCCCTTCAAAAAGAACGCGCGCTCCTGGCCGACGCCGGGCAAAAAGGACGGCTTGCTACCCTCGCAGCCTACGCAAAACTATCAGGCCCAGGATGGCTGCAAAGCGGCATTACAGTCGGAGGAGTCTCATTCTCATCGAGTCTATACCTCGGTGTCCTCGGGGGCTTTGCCTTTATGTGGCTCCAGCCGCTGGCAATGATCTTAGGTATAATTATGCTCGGTGCCATTGCCTATGTTACACTTTCCATCAGGGAACGTCCGCTTAAAGCCATACATGACCACGTCAGCCCCGTGCTCGCATGGAGTTGGCTGCTTGCTTCGATGGCGGCCAACCTCGTCTGGTCTATGCCGCAATTTGTACTTGGCACTCGTGCCATCCAGCAGAATCTTTTGCCCAAACTGCTCGGGCCCGATGCAGTACCCGACCCGTGGGGAAAGGTGATTTGTGTCTCTTTGCTTCTTGCTGTCTGCATCACAACAACCATGTTCTATGGGGCCGGAGGCCGAGGCGTCAAAATATTCGAAATCATCATCAAGGTGATCGTGAGCATGATTGTGTTGTCGTTTTGTGGCGTCGTTATCAGGTTGAGCATTGAGGGGCAACTACCCTGGGGGCAGATATTCCGGGGGCTGATACCGAGGCTTCGAATGTTGTCCGAGCCCGCTGATACGGTTAAGCTCTATATTCAGGACGTAGCTCCTCAGTTCCAGCAATTCTGGTCCAAGCACATTGTCGCCCAGCAGCGCGACGTCATGATTGCTGGTACCGCCGCCGCAGTGGGAATCAACATGACCTTCCTGCTACCCTACTCTATGCTCCGACGAGGATGGGACAAACATTTCAGAGGCCTCGCCATCTTCGACCTCTCTACCGGACTATTCATACCGTTCATCCTGGCGACCGGTTTTGTGGTCATCGCCTCGGCATCACAGTTCCACGTAACGCCCGCTCCGGGTTTCCTCGGTGAAGTTGACAAACAAGGCAAACTCGTGGCGCCGCCAAAGAATCTTGTTGGTCCCTACAAAGCGCTATTGACCAAACGCCTGGAGTCCGAGATCGGTCCCGACAAGGTCACAGCCCTTTCCCCCGAGCAATTGCAGGCACGGACAAGCGCGCTGCCGTACGCCGACAGGAAAATGGCTGCAATGCTCGTCAAACGAGATAACCTTAACCTGGCCGAAGCCCTGGCTCCACTAACAGGCTCATTTCTGGCCCAGGTTGTGTTCGGCCTTGGAGTCATGGGAATGGGCATAGGTGCTGCGAGCGTGCTGATGACCATCAACGGTCTGTGTCTGTGCGAGATGCTCAACAGACCTGCCAAAGGCTGGACCCACCGCATCGGTGCCCTGATAGTCTCGGTCGGCGCTTTGGCCGCCATTTTCTGGAATAAGCCAGCACCATGGCTGGCAATGCCCACTTCCGTGTTCTGCATCATACTCTTGCCGATTGCATACTTTGCCTTCTTGCTGCTGATGAACCAAAAAACTATGTTGGGTGACAATATGCCGCAGGGACCAAGGCGCGTCCTCTGGAATGTCCTGATGATTGCCGCCACTGCCGTAGCAATGTTCGTCAGTATCTGGAGTCTCTGGTCAAGGCTTAGATGGGTCGGCATTTTATTGCTCGCAGCGTTTGTCGCACTTGTTCTGGTCGTCCACGTCGTTCGCCGCAACAAAGCCAGGGTATGAAATACAAACGGTTGCAAGTGCCGGCGCACCTGCTCTGGACATGCGCGAAATTGCTCGGCGGGGCCTGAACTGATATACTACGGACAAAATGAAGGGCAAAACCGCACATATAAAGAGCTTCGGCTGTCAGATGAACAAACTCGATACGGCGCTGGTAAGCTCCGCGCTTAAGGACGCCGGTTTTTCGCTCAGCGACAGCGTTAAAGAGGCAGATGTCGTCCTGATTAACACGTGTTCGGTACGCCGGCACGCCGAGCAGCGAGTGCTGTCTCATCTCGGACACCTGAAACACATCAAAGAGACCCAGCCGGAGCTTGTTGTCGCTGTAATCGGCTGCATGGCCCAGCGGCTGGGCAGCGAACTGCTCGAGCACGAAGCGGTCGATATCGTCTGCGGGCCGGCACAAATACCGCAAATAACAGGACTTATCGCCCAGGCCCTTGAGCAAAAGAAAAAGGTGCTCGCCGTGACGGAGAGAATTCGACGGACCACTTCCGACGGCGAGTCTGAGGCGCTGGAGCAGTTCGAATCCGTTCACGGCGTTACGGAGGGTCGCCCGGCGCAGCAGGCGTTTGTCCGGGCAATGCGAGGCTGTGACAAATTCTGCACGTACTGCATAGTGCCATACGTGCGCGGGCCCGAAGTTTCGCGTCCGCCGGCGGCCATAATCGAGCAGATAAGAAAGCTCGCCGAGGAGGGAGTAAAGCAGGTGACGCTTCTGGGCCAGACCATAAATTCGTACATATACAAGGCCGGCGGGAAGAGCTATTGCCTTGCGGACGTTCTTGAGATGGCAGGGCGTGTCGAAGGTATCGAGTGGATAAGGTTTATCACGAGTTATCCTTCCGGGCGATTTTTCGATGATATCCTCCGGGCGATGGCGGATTTACCGCGGCTGTGCAGGTATCTGCATATGCCCGCCCAGAGCGGTTCCGACAGAATCCTCAAGGCAATGAACAGGCGCTATACCGCCGGCGAGTATCTTCGGCTGCTGGCAAAGGCGCGTGACATCGTGCCGGATATTGCGCTTTCGGGCGATTTTATCGTCGGCTTTCCGGGCGAAACCGATGAGGACTTTCAGCAGACGGTGGACCTGGTCAGGCAGGCACAATACAAGAACTGCTTCATCTTCAAATACTCACCCAGGCCGGGGACAACCGCCCAGAGCAGACTGCCCGACGACGTGGCCCAGGCCGTCAAGCAAAAACGCAACATCGAGCTGCTTGCGGTGCAGGAGAAGATAAGCGGCCAATTGAGCCAACAATTCCTGAACAATACCGTGAAGGTTCTGGTTGAAGGGCTGAGTAAAAGGGCGCATCTAAATGCCGGCGGCGGCACCGGGCCGCAACTCGTGGGCAGAACGGCAGGCGATTATATCGTTGTGTTTAACGGGCCGGTTTCCCTGGCCGGGCAGTTTGCACAGGTCAAAATCACAAGAACCGCACCTTTAACGCTCTTCGGTGAATTGCCTGCCGAATCCTGACAGAAAATAATGGTACATCCTGGAAATGGGTAGGTGGAGGCACGAGTAGACGAGCTTTGCGGAGGGCAAGAGGCATTGCGGCAGAGTAAAAAATACAAGGGAAAAGGCAAAAATGGCCGGGCTGCGGGCCGTGAGGTATCC
>Ga0114919_10004930_pt1 | contig 10681 bp, 12 predicted proteins | sample BlataG_FD_88682 | JGI IMG/M metagenome (GOLD analysis project Ga0114919, IMG submission 88682) | Deep subsurface microbial communities from Black Sea to uncover new lineages of life (NeLLi) - Black_00105 metaG | ecosystem: Environmental > Aquatic > Marine > Oceanic > Sediment | place: Atlantic...
ATTATTTTGGGAAAGGAGTAATAGTTGAAATATAAACTAATCCTGGCGGATCCACCCTGGGCCTACAGGAATAAAAAAACCGGAGGGTCATTGAAGTCGGGCTCGGCTCAGAAGTATAAAGTTATGGAGCTCCAGGATATCTGTGAATTGCCAGTGGGGAATATCGCCGATAAGGACTGTGTGTTATTTTTATGGGCTACAGCCCCGCTGCTACCCGAGGCTCTGAAGGTTATGGGGGCTTGGGGGTTTCGCTATAAATCAATTCTTGTCTGGCGTAAGGTGATGTCGCTCGGCTTGGGTTATTGGTTCCGGGGCCAGGTTGAATTTCTATTGCTGGGAGTCCGGGGGAAGGTGAAAGCTTTCAGATGTCAAAGGGCTAATTGGATGCAGTCCAAGGTCAGGCAGCATTCACAAAAGCCGGAAGAGTTTTACGAACTGATCGAGTCCCTGGGAATCGGACCGAAGGTTGAACTGTTTGCAAGCGAGGAACGGGAGGGCTGGGATTGCATCGGGGACAGGATAAGTGGGGAAGACATAAGAAAAGCTTTGGAAATGGAGGTAGATAATGTGCGCAACCAGGACAGAAAAAGTAAAAATCGGGGACTATGAAATTCAGGTGAAGGAAGATCCTGCCGTCCCTGAAGGAGAAGTAAACTTCCTGGACCGACCGGATAAGGAGGGGGTCTGTATTGGAAAGATTATAAATATCGGAGAAGACAAGGAGGTGTAGTATGTCGGAAGATAAGGAAGTCCAATCAAAAGAGTCCACGCCGGCCGCAAGTCAATGGCGGGAAACGGTCAGCATTGACGACACGATAGTTTTTTTAAATGAGTTGTTAAAAATTGACAAGTCGGCGATTAACTCCCTAATGAATTCGCGGGTTGAGTGTAATGAGGAACTGGCCAAACATCCTACTGTGCAGGTTGGTAGCCGTAACAGAATCATGCCACCCTATCCAGGCGGTAACATTCCGGGATACGATGTCGGCTTGCTCTAATATTGTTCCAAATATAGTCCTTGCCTTTACTCCCTTTCCCTGTTAAGATCATATTTGTCTTTTTTATTCACAGCTCTATAATGACTGGGTTAATGGGAGGGGCGGAATGCCCCTTGAGGGCTTGAGAGACTTATCTGTCAACGCTTCTCCCCTTTTAAATAAGACCCCGGGGAATAGTAGTCTATGAATATCGCTCAGCTTCCCTCCGAGGAGTTTAGCGCACTCCTTGCTTCGCTCCGTGTCCACATCGCAAACGACGATACCGACGATGATACAATGGAGGCGATGGGCCTCTCGCCTATAAACCTATCCACGCTTAAAAAGAAATTAGCGGATGTTGATGGTGAGGAAATAACCGGCCAGGCCCCGATTGAAATATTTCTTGAGTATCTGCTCCGGCAAAAGAAAATAATCCTGGACCTTGATTCAATCCACACCAGGGCCATTGAGGCCAAGCCCGTCCAGGGGCAGGTTGCGATCGGTGCGTGTAAAGCGAAGTCGGATATCCTGGACAAGATTATAGACCGGGGTCAGTCCCTGGGAGTTTACGATAAGAAACCCGCAGAGCTTAAACTATTAGGCGAGTTAGACCTCGAAGGAATGGACATCGGGGAGCTAAAAGACCAGGTGCATAAAGAGATGGAAGAAATTAAAAGACTGGTTTCCGACAAAGCGGAAGAGTTTGGAATCGGTGAGTCTGGTGAGGTAATACCCTTTAAGCCCAAGGTTGTTAAGGGCGGGAAACAGTGAACCGCCCCATAGTATAACCGGTAAGGGTAGTTTGAAAGACAAAATTTATAAGAAAGGAGGTAAGACAAATGGCAGAAGTAAGCGCTAACTTTCCGTTGCGTGCGAACTATTTCGCAGGGGGCGCCAGCCTAACCCCGGACCAGGCAGTTAGCTTGGTTAACCTGCTAAACGATCTGGCAGCCCTCGCTGTGAGGTTAGAAGAGGAAGGGACATGGATTGAAGCCGACCTGGCGGCTGAGGAAACCCCGGCAAATGGAGGTATGTTGTCGGTGGCGAATCCCCTGGGCGTGCCTCTCATCATCCTCGACATGATTGTGGATGTTACTACCCAGGCTACCGGAGCAGCTACCGCCGATGTAGGCGTAGCTGCTAATGGCACTACCAGTTCGGATACCATTTTAGATGGGATAGATATCGGAACCGGTGTGAACATTTTCAACCCTGCGAACGACGGCGGAACAAACGGCAAGAAGATACGGAAGTGGGCTATAACCGAGTTCGTTACCGGGACCGCCAGCCTCGACAGCACTGGATTGGTAGGAAAAGCCCATATCAAATACCGTAAAGAAACGCTGACCTAGTTAACCACCCCACCCTAAAGGATGGGGTCTCCACCGCATAAAATATAAATGAGGGGCAAAAGCGGACTTTTGGGAATAGGCTAATAAATTTTTACAAAAGAGAGGAGGTGGCAAAATGGCAAGTGGTGTATTAAAGAGATACTCGGGTCAATATGCAGGCACAGGGGTAGCGTTTGACATTGTCCCGGACGTTACGCCGAGGGTAGTGATCATCAGGAAAGTCACTGACCTTGTTATAAGTATGAAAAACTCAGCCGATCCGGATGCGAACCATATGACGATCTCGAACCATGCTGATACCCAGATCGCTCTGGTGACTTCTAATGGGATTACGATCGCTACCCGGAAGGTAACCATCGGGACCGACGCCAGTATCAATACAAGTGCCAGCATTTGTCGCATAGTAGCCGAGGAGTAACCCTGGATCCCGGGGAGGCGAGCTACTATATATCGTTAACATGTGCCGAATTAAAAAAGGCTCGGGGGTGGATAGCCTTGTGACTGTCTACCCCTTGAGCCTTGTCATCATCCACTGTCAACTCCCCCCATCCGCTAAAGGACGGGGTTTCCGAAACATAAGATTTTTATGAGGAAGTTGTCGCTCTACGCGGATCCTGCACACCTGGATCGCTCCGAGACTATCGAATCGCTGATCAAACACCGCAGGGTCCGTAATCAAGTTATTCGCCAGCGGGTGATCCTGGAAAGAAGACTCGATGTTCTTTGTGAGCATGTGCTGGGTTATACTATCAAGCCGTTTCACCTGGCCATGATCCAATTCCAGGAAAAGAATCTCCAGTCCCTCCAGTTAGGTTTCCGCGGAAGTGGTAAGAGCCACATTCTAACAAAAGCACGAATAGTCATGGAGCTCCTGATCGATCCGAACCTCCGGATTCTTATCGGGAGCAAAACTCAAAAACAAGCTGAGGGATTTCTGCGTGGAATTAAACAGACCTTTATGTCCCCGAAGTTCATTGCAGTGTTCGGAAACAGGGTGGGTGATAAGTGGGAAACTTCCGAGATAAATGTGAGGGGACGTACCAGCACGGAGATGGAAAGCAATGTCTCAACCATCGGAGTTGAGGGAGCTATTGTATCGAGACATTTCAATCAAGCCTATCTTGACGATATAGTATCGGAAGAGAATTCAAAGACACCACTTCAGCGGGATAAAGTTTATACCTGGTATTATAAGGAGTTTGAGCCATGTCTCCTACCTGGGGAGGACACCCGATTACACCTTCAGGGAACAAATTATCATCATAAAGATTTTTATGAACACCTAAAGAAACATGAGTTCAGTGAGTTCACCCAGATTGTTCCTGCGTTAGATAAAAAAGGTGGGACGCCCTGGCCAGAGCGTTTTCCAGTTGAATACTTTTTACGAAAGAAAGCCAACACTTCAACCGTTATTTTTAATTCGCAGTATCAGTGCGACACCCGGGCGATGGAGGCTGCTATATTCCAGCCGGATTGGTTTCGAGAATGGAGTAGCCTACCAAGCAACCTTAGAATTTTCCAAGCGGTCGATCCCGCTATCAGTCTAAAGACTTCTGCGAATTATTTTGCTAGTTCAACTATCGGGATCGATCATAGCGTAACACCTGCAGAGGTATATGAGTTAAGAACTTATCAAAAGCGTATGCCCTTCCGCCAGCAAGTTGAGACTATAATCAGTGACTTGATTGAATGGAATCCGGAGAGATTAGGAATTGAAGCGAATGCATATCAAGCTGCACTCTACGAAGAGCTCCGCGCTGACCCCAGAACCGGTCCCTATACAATCGTCCCAATCTATAATACGGTTGATAAGAAAAGCAGAGCATTTCGGCTTTCCGGTAAGTATGAACAGGGGAGGATCTATCATAGGTCGGGCTCATCGGATTTGGAAGATCAATTGATAGACATCACCGGCGAAAAGGAAGAGGATGACGACATGTTCGATGCTGTTGAGATGTCTATCCGTTTAGGTTTAGGCAAAAGAGGTAGAGCAGCAAGAGAGGAAGAACCGGGGTTGATATGAGTAAGAAAAGTGAATCTGAGAACGCGGGGGGAAGTAAGTCCTCTGACGCCGTCCAGGACACGAAAGGCCTTACCCCGCAAAATGTTGTCAAGGCAATAGTGATTGGAATTAGGGAAGAGGTCCGTGATGAGATGTCCGGAAGGACCCGGCAGATAGACGACTCCGGTGACTGGACCATGATGTATAAGAACGGTAAGGCAATCGCCCCGCCTTTCGATCCCCTCCTTCTGGCTCAGCTTCCGGAGAACAATACCGAACTCGGACAATGTATCGAGGCGATGGAAGTCAACATTGAGGGCTTCGGACACCGATTTGTTCCTATCGTAGACTCAACAGAAATTGACGATGACAAGAAAAAAGAGATGGACAAGGAACATGTAGACCTTTTTAATTTTCTTAATACGTGCTCCGGAGTTGAGGAATCATTTACACAGTTAAGAAGAAAAACCCGGAAGGACCTGGAAGCAACCGGAAACGGATACTGGGAAATCATCGAACCACCACTCAAGGAAAATAGTATTAGTGGGATCAATCATATTGAAGCTCACACCATGAGGATCTCTACTCTTGACAAGGAGTTTGTCAAAGTAAAAGAGAAAAGGCTGATTAGGAAGGATGGCGGGACCTGGGAATACGAAGAGGTTGAAGTGGAGAGAAAGTTTAGGAAATATTGCCAAATCAGGGGGGGCAGCACGGTATGGTTTAAATCTCTTAACGATCCCCGTGACCTTAATTATAAGACGGGGGAGTTTGCTAAGGAAGGAGAAAGGCTTGATTATGATGACCGAGCAAACTCTATAATTCATTTCAAAATCTACTCACAGCGTTCACCTTACGGAATCCCACGATACATAGGAAACCTATTTTCTATTTATGGCAGCCGAGCATCGGAAGAGATAAACTATACTACATTGCGGAACAATAATATCCCTTCGATGATAGTTGCGATTTCAAACGGCCAGCTTACTCCCGGAACGATCAGTAGAATGAGGGAATTTGTCGAGACCCAGATTAAGGGTTCGGATAACTACAGTAAATTTTTAATATTGGAAGCGATGCCGGCTGATGAGGGGGGGGAGGGGGACGGAAAGATCAAAATAGATATTAAGCCCCTGGCCGAGTGGCAGATGAAGGACGCTTTCTTCCAAGAATATGATAAGAATAATTGCGAGAAGGTCAGGCGGTCATTCCGGTTGCCGCCGATTTTTCTCGGCGGCGCAGATGAGTACAACCGCGCCACGGCTGATACATCGAGGAAACTCGCCGATGAGCAGATCTTCGCCCCGGAGCGGGACGAGATTGATTTCGTGATCAACCGACAGATTCTTCCCCGGCTTAATGCACGATACTATGTTTTTAAATCCAACAGCCCGATTATCACGAACAATGAGGAGTTAATTCGACTTCTCACTGCAGCCGAGCGGGCTGGAGGAATCAATCCCCAAATAGCCCGTGATATCATATCCGAGATATTTGGTAAAGACATGGGTAAGGTTACAGCTATCGATCCGAAAATACCGTTTACCATCCAGGTAGCAGAGGCAGCTAAAAAGCGGTCGCCGATTAATCTGGGCACGGTGGCTCCCGTAAAGTCGGATGCGGAATATAGCGATGTGCAGGACTTTATCACAGGGCTCTTAATGGTGCGCAGGATTTTAACATCAGAATCAGACTACGGGGGAGAGATAGAAAGGGAGTAAGGATGGTAGAGATATTAAAACCGATCGCTGAGATCTACGGACTGCCCGGGGTTATTTTAGTTCTATGGCTGTTGGATCACCGATCATTAATGAATTCATTATTTTCCCGTGAGGATAGGTTACTGACTACATTAGAGAATAATACTAAAACCCTGGCCTCGTTAAAGACCCTAATTAAGGAGAGATTGAGGCGTAACGATGATTAAGCAGGCAAAAGAAATGATTGGTAAGGCCGGCGGAATTCTCAGGAGGATTCGGTTTAACGGCTCCCGTAAATGTATGGAAGAAAAGTTCAGTAACGCCTTGATAATGCACCGCGATACCGTGCAAGAAATTGCGGACTTGATAGAGGAAGAGTGCCCTGGATGTAATCCAGGATCGGACGGAGGTGGAATTACCAACTGAAAAATGGGATTACCAGCTGAAAAATTAGAATCCATAAAGAGACAGGCTACCCGGGCGATCGATTTCGTTATAACCGAAGTTGTAATGGAAGGACTGGCTCAGGAGCCCACTATTCGTCGCCTTGAAGTGAGCCTGGCGAATTCACTGTGGGATAAGTTTGCAAAGAGGGCGCAGGCCTCGATCAACCGTGGCCTGGCCACCCTCAACCTAAAACCAGATAAGCCCTATACCGAAAAGGATGTTAGAAAATATCTGGATGCCTTTGGGAAGGAGTATTCCGAATTTCCCAAAGATGTGGAGCCAACTATTAATAGGCTTACCCCGGCGATGTATGATCAGAGCAGAAAAATCAAGCCGGTCAGAAAGGCACTAATAGGACTCGACTATAATCTGATAGATTCCCAGGCCAGGGCACACCTGAAGAAAGAAAGCATGTGGTGGGTAGGGGACCATTACGATACAGTCCTCCGAAATAGGCTAACTACAATGACCAGGCACAGCATGATCGAGAAGGGGCTGGGCCGGGTCGAGGCAGCTAAGGATCTTCGGAAGAGTTTGCAAGATAATATAATAAAGGGGAAGATGCCCGCCATAACAATGCCCAAGGGGTGGACGGGAACCGATAAGCAATACTTTGAGGCGCTGTCGGGGAACATCTCAAACCGGGCGAGCAACTTCGGGACGATTACCAACTACCAAGAAGCGGGGTTTGAGACATTTGAGATAGCCGCGATCATAGACCGCCGGACATCGCAAATTTGTCAACTGATGAACGGCAAGACTTTTACCGTCGATCAGGGTGCGGATCTCAGAGATAGGATCATGGGGGCGGAGAACCCCACTCAGCTTAAAAATATAGCGGGTTGGATGAGGGGAAAGGAGGCAGGATCGGCATTTGGCATAAAGCCCGGGGTTGCGGCTACTCCTGCACAGTCCAAGGCAATGGCTGGGAAGGGCATGGCTTTGCCGCCATATCATTTCCGATGCAGAACTGTTATAATACCGGGGGCGGCGAGGATACCCAGAAGAGAGAGTCTCTTAATCAGGGAGGGAAGGATAAAGGGTTATGAAAAAGAGATAGCTAAATTGAAACGTGAGAAAATGTATGCCCTCGATGCTAAGACCGGCGAGGGAATTTTCCAAAAGGTAGGAAGTGAAACCAGCATAAATTTTACTGACGCGGAGATCTTACTTTTTGAAGACACTATAGGGATTCATAATCATCCGTTATCTGGGGGCTCATTTTCGTTAAAAGATATTATGTTTACACTGAGAACGGGAATGGCAGAGTCCAGGGTTATAACTAAAAAATATAATTATTTTTTGGATTATGATAAAACTAAAGGCTCTCTTTCTGCCTTAGGGGAGAATAAATTCGCGCGTCTCATCCTCGACATAGAGCAAGAATATGGTAGATTGGATATTATAGTGAAAAGTAAGCTTCGGTTGGTTTATGCTGGAAAAATAAATGCCTCGGAAGCTAATCTTCTCTATGGTCATGAGATGATGAAGGGAATGGTTAAGAAATATCCTTGGATGAAATATAGGAGAGAACTCAGGAGGTAATTAAGATGGCATTCAAACTTGATGATGAAATTCCAGTCTTGGGTATATTCAGCAGCGTCTGCTCGCTGTGTATTAATCTTAAAGACCTGGGGGATGGTAGGAAATGTAAAGCCTTCCCGCGGGGGATACCGGATAAAATCTGGTTAGGCGAGCATAAACACAGGACACCATATCCCGGTGATGGTGGGATAAGATTTGAGAGAGCGCCCGAGGGTTTCTTTAAGGAGCAAGCGGAGAAATTGAAGGAGCAGAGACCGTGAGTCCGATTACAGGCGAGTCTCTTAGTGGAGGCAGAAAGCACCCGGAGCAGCGACGCTTCGATAGTGCCCTGGTCGAGGATTGGAGAAGACGTCGCTGGGCATTGTTGCTTCACAGCGAAGACGTTCTCAAGGTGGAGATCGGGGAAATTGATGTAGCGAGTCTCCGTAAAGCAAGCGACCGGGAACTGCTGAGCCTCCATCGTCGGACTCACCAGTTGTGGTCAAAGGTAAAGCCATATGAAAAAAGGGATGGACTTTATTTAGTGGCGCCTCATGCACAATGGATCTGGGAAGGTAAGAAAAGGCTCATTGTCAAGTCTAAAAAATTCAATGTTGAAGATAAGAAGTATTACCTTGTCCAGGATAAGGTTTACGGGATTATAGAACTGGGAGCTCCTTACAGTATCAACTTAGAAGAGTTTAAAAAATTATCAAAATTACATTTAGTCTCCGAGGAAGAAAGGAAAAAATGGTGGCCGGATTATAAGACTTTGTATGCCTATGCCATTAAGAAGTTCAAGAGATTCCCGACCACGAAAGACTACGATAAAGTCCCGCAGGCTCAGGTCTTCCTTAAGGATGTTGAACCGAGAAATAAAATATCGAGGAGCGATATCGAGAAAGCACATGAGCTTATAGTAGCCGAGATTATAAAAAGAGATATGGAGCATAATACTCCGCTGGAAGAAGGTGAGGTCAAAAAAACATCAAAGGCTATCCCCGGGGAAATCAACACAATTTACGATGAAGAATATTTTAAGGGACTCCAGGATGCTGACTTAAATTTCATTATTGACTTTGCGGAAATTAGTAAATACATGCTGGGGGCTGCCGACAATGTTCTTGAGATTGGTTGCGGGACTGGGAGAGCTCTTGAGATTTTAGGGGATTCCGGAATAAAGGCAACGGGGATTGATGCATCAGATAAGTCGATCGAGATGTGCAAGGAATTAAAACTTAATGCCCAGAAAATGGATGCACACCTTCTTGATTTTAGAAATGGAATGTTTGATATCGTTTTTTCAATGCACTTGCTCGAACACCTCGAGGACCCGATGATGGCGATAAATGAATCTTTGAGGGTAGCCCGGAAAAGAGCAATCCACTTGGTCCCACTTGGCAAGCGGGGGGACCCGTCTCATCTTTGGGAATTTCTGAGTATAGAGAACCTCCGAGCTTTTGCGGACCGGATAGAAGTAGCTTCGCACTTTCATAGAATCCCGGATACTGACTGCGGGATGATTGTCTTCGATAAGGAACTCCGGGCCGATGTTCCTTTTTTTAAATTTCTCGAATCGTTTGTAGTGCGACCGGCCTATATAAGTCTGGCCGGGGGTTCGATCAAAAAGACCGATCCGGATGATTTGGACATAGTCGTTAGAGATGATATTCCAAACGAAGCCATGGAAGTCGCCATGAGAAATCTTTTCCCGGACGATAAAATAAGAAAGAGTATGCAATTTCTCTATCACGCTGCCGGCCCGCATGAGGATAGCATCCCCTTGTTTAACTTGGTTTGCCAGCTTCACCCTGATTTTAAAGTAAATAGAGTTGATGTAGAGAAAAGAGAATTAAAACCCATCACTCATTTTACCCCACTAAAAACGGGGAAGGGATACACGCAGCTGGAGTTCTTTGCACCGGAAGAGCTCTGGGAGAAGTGGGCGAAGCCGTTAATGGATGAGGGGATTAACATTGATGTAGAGCGAAAGTTCGGAGGCTGGAGAGCGATAGCACAAATGGATGAGAATGGTAAGACCTATATATATTTCGATGATACCAGGACTGATCGTTCAAAGCAGTTTCCAAGCATAGTCAGCGATCTTAAGGCTATCGGCGAGCCAGTAATATTAGATCTCGATCTCGGGGCGGTCTATTCCAACGGAAGGCCGGTTGATAGGGTCGATCTTGGGTTCGGCGGTAAGGTGGTAATACCGGAGAGCGGTAAATTCAAAACCAAAGATGGGCTGGATGCGATGATCGTCGGGAATGTCTTCGGGACTCTATATTACGACGAAGACCTACATACTAAACCCTGGAGCGAGATGAGGGAAAAGCTCGAAGAGATTTTCGGGAAGCATGATTTTAGATTCCTGAAACTGGTCAAGAAGAATATAACTAAGAACAAGAATCAATTTCTCATCGAGGTCGCAAGGGTTTCAAAGCTACCTGGATCCGAGGGGGCGGTGCTGAAGGCGGTAAACTCGGACTATCCCCTTACTGGGATGACCCCGTCCTGGGCCAAGAGCAAAAATGTTTTAGAAATCAAAGTTCAGGTAACTGGACGGACTCCGGTCAAGGATAAGGATACCTGGACTTTTGATATATCGTGTCTTGGGGGGAACGGGAAACCCATTGACCTCGGCAAAACCATGAATACCAAGCTGGACGCTAAGGC
>Ga0114919_10004931_pt1 | contig 10680 bp, 5 predicted proteins | sample BlataG_FD_88682 | JGI IMG/M metagenome (GOLD analysis project Ga0114919, IMG submission 88682) | Deep subsurface microbial communities from Black Sea to uncover new lineages of life (NeLLi) - Black_00105 metaG | ecosystem: Environmental > Aquatic > Marine > Oceanic > Sediment | place: Atlantic...
GTGGAGTTCTGTACCTTTCAAGGAGAATGTAGTGATATCTTCGCCAACCATCGCCTCAAGTCAAAATGGCTGTTTGAAACCAAGAGCCTCCGGCTTACGCCAAAAAACTTAGAGGATTGCTTTTATACGTCGGTAGCTCTGGAATATCTGGCCGACAATCGAATTCTTGCTATGAGCGGAGAACTGCCGCTATTGCCGAAAGCCTTTCATAATTACGATGGAACGGACACAACAAATGACGGCTGGTATATGCACCACTTAGCTAATCCACGCAGTTGCAACCTATACACGGACTATATACCGATCGAGGTAAGGATCGATGAGAGTCCGATGTTGACACTTCTTGATATTCGTTGGCTTACCGTTGGAGTTGAATACAACGAGCCTGTCCTGTCGTGGGAGTGGGCAGGCCCAACGACCACTACGACGGATTTGATTTGTCTTCGTCCCTGCCCGCAGTCGCAAGTTGGGGACCTTTTGAAGCATCGTTCGTTTACCGGGCCGAAAGGCATATCGATATCGACTTTTTTCTATTGGCCTCCGGACCCGGGCGCTGCTGGCGGCTATACGGCTCCGCTGTCACGCTGGGTTGAAACGGTCATCGAAGGCTATACGAGCGAGCCGATTGTCCTGCAGGGCTGGTACTCGCAAACCTATCAGCCGGAGCACCATAACTTTTCCGAGCACTTTTTGTACGAGCCTCGTCTTGAGCCAGGTATATCCCAGGACACTATAGACGAACTGCGTGCGAAGGATATTCGGCTGATTCATCTTTATATGACCTATGATGTCAATACTGTGACTACCTATAGGTTTGAGGACAAGCCTTTCTACCCGGCTGACATCGACGGAGACGACGACACGGACTTCGCCGACTTTAGTTTATTGGGCGTGCGTTGGCAGGATGCTGTCTGCGATGATTGCGGCGGGGCAGACCTTACCGGTGACGGGCGCGTGACGTGGGATGATTTGCGGGAGTTTGCCTACAACTGGCTTGCCCCGTTAGAAATTTCACAAATGCCACCCGAAAAGAGCGATTTCTAACGGGGCTGGCAGGTGTCGAATAGATTTGCTGCGGCCCTACATTAAAGACAAAAGGATGCTTAGCTTACCGACAGGCGAAATCCAAAATCAACAACAGCTCATAATCTTACTACATTGACAAATTAAGCGGGGAGATGTAAAGCCCGTGTTTGGCCTGAGCAGCTTTGAGGCGTTTTCGAACTTCGTCAAATGTTTCATAGAGTATCTGCGGCGTGTCGGGGACCTTTTCCTTATAGATTTTCTCCACGCGGCTGAGCTTGGCGAGGTTTTCCGGTATGCGAATTGTGAACTGCTCAACATAATCAGCCTGCGTGTATTCTGTGTCGAGATTGTCTTCGAACAGCTTTGCCAAATCTTCATACCCGGGTATGAAGCCGGTCGGTGTTTGGAGAGCATCAACATCACCATTTACGCGGAGCTCAGCCCAGAGAATCCAGACTTTCTTATCGGCCATACCGTTCAGGTATTTGCCGGCTTTGTCCCTGAGGAAGTAATTGACTGAGAAAATCAAGGGCGGGTCCTCAACGTCTTCGGCGAAATCCAGATTGTTCCGGACGTAGCGGCCGAGCGGAATCGAGAGGAAATCGAGATTCGACATTGATTGAATGTCCTGACGCCCTCTTTGCCGAGCGTAGCGGCGGTGGTTTCGGACTCAAGCGCAGCGCCTTTTATGATAATGCCCTCGGTCCAGTTGAAGGCCTGCTCAACCGGGCACCAGGTGTTACTATCGCGTCCGCCGTAAACGATACCGCCGAGTGTGACGCCTTCGGGGTCGTCAAGAAGGGGGTCGCAGTTGTTGAGGTCCGGGATGTTGAGGCAATAGCGAGCGTTCTTATGCGAGACGGTAATCTCATTTCCTTTTGCGTCGGTTTTTCCCTTGTGCCATTTGCCGCTGTGATTGGTTCCCTGTGTCGGCAGCTCGCTGCCCATACCCAGCCAATGCGGTTTGCTGTTTTTGCCAATCAATACATTTGAGAAAATGACCTCACAGGGGCTGTTGAGTGCCTCGTATATGACGGGGTCGTCTTCAGAGTTCACGTCGCGGATGATGCCGAATATGCCCTTTTCGACATTTACGCAGCGTATTTGTCCTTTCTTTTTTCGTAAGTACGCGATGTCATCACCGACAATTGTCTGTCCGGGCAGCATCGACGTTGAAGTTTTTCCACACGCAGACGGAAATGCGCCGGCAAAGTAAGTAACGCGGCCGGCCGGGCCGTGAGCGCCCATAACGAACATGTGTTCGGCCAACCAGCGTTGCTTTGAGGCCTTGTTGATGGCCAATCGCAGGGCCAATTTTTTGAGGCCTATGGTATTGCCGCCATATTGGGTGTTGCTGCTGTAGACAAGGTCTTCTTCGAGGTCTATGTAAACTCGGCGTTTGTCGATATTTTTGCTCGTGAAATTTTCCAGCTCACCCTCAGAATGAATAAACCTGAAGAAATCCGGTGATGCGCCGATTTTTTTGAACTGCTCGTATCCCGGCCGATAGAGAATACTTTCGCTATGGGCGACGTAAGGTGAATCCGTTATCTGAATGCAGGGAATAGTGAAATCCGAATCAGCCGGGCCAAGACACCAAAAGCAAACCAGCATTTCACGCCCGGCCATTGAATCTTTCAAGAAGGAACGCACCTCTTCAACGCCTGCGGATTTTTCGGTAGAATTAAGACTCTCGCCCAATTGTGAGCCCGGCGCCAGCAGATATTTCGTTTGCGCCTTATCACGGGCCTGGTCATCGTATCCGTCGAAGTGGCAGGTATGGCCGGTGATGTTAAGTGATATTTCCTCGCCGTTTTTTACTGCCAGCTCGCGAAGATGGGCTATGTCATCGGGCGAATCAGTACAGACGAAGACCGAAGCGGGCCCGGTAAGCTCAATTGCATCAGCGACAAATTCGTGCATCTTGGGATTGTCCAGAGCGATTAGCTTATCGTAATTTTCGGCTGTTAGTTTTTCTTTCAATAACTTCTTTACATTATCCATTTACAACCGTTACCTCCTTTAACCTTTAATTAAGTCCCAAAAAGCCACGGGATTGTAACTACCGTGCCAGCCGGTGTCAACTTGATTTCCAGCTTCAAATCCGTGTAATATTTCTTATCATTTTTACTTATAGTAATGAGGTGTACTTCAAATAAGGATTTTCCGGGCTATAGGCATCCGAATCTGAATTACAAGGTAAACGATAACGTGGCTCTTGAGGTCTGGGCAAATATCTTTTTCGGGGACTGTCCCAATACCTTTTTCGGCCAGTTCCAGAACAATACCAATATTTACGCAGCTATGCGTTACAGTTTCTGAAAACCTAACATCAATTGGTTTATTATCAACTTTTGGCCGGGTGATTTGGCTTGACAAAGATTGTTGTTTTTGGTTATTCTATTTGTTTGCTTGTTTGTTTAAGTTTGAATTTTAGGAGTGAATGGGTATATCAAGATTGTCATACTAACGAAGGTTGTCGTTTCATTATTTTGGAGATTCGAAAATGCAATTATCAAAAGAAAAATACGTGCAGTCGGTTTGTCCGAAAAGAATTAAACGCAGAGGACGCGGAGAACCCAGAGAAAACGAAAGAAAAATGGATTCCCGCTTCCGCGGGAATGACAATATTGAAAAAAGCTCAGCGGGCTCAGCGAACTCGGCGGTGAAAAATCCAGGGCGCGAGAGAAAATATCGCTGGGTGAAGTGGATATTTCCCATTGCGGGATTGGCTTCGCTGATATGGTTTCTGGTTCGAGTTATACCTAAGCCGTCGCGGGCGACGTATCCGTGTCAGCGGTTTGCCTTTCCGTTAGCTTCGGGATTTGTAGCGTGGCTTTTGGGATTGGGTGCGTGGGCCGTGGCGTTTAGAAAGGCCAAGGTCAGCTTTGCCCGAAGGCGATACGTAATAGGCCTGGTTTGCCTGGCTGCGAGTGTCGGAGCTTTGTGGTTAGCTGTGAGTGTTAGCAGTGATGAGCGGGCGCTGGCTGAGCCGCAGACTGCGAATGAGCCGATAGGAGCTGGGCAGGGGATTTATCCGGGGCGTGTCGTTTGGGTGCACGACCCGGACGCGACCGATTGGAAAGGACCCGGAGACGGACATCCGTGGGAAGGCAATCACACAAGTTTGCCGCGGGTGAGCGAAATGATTTCCCGTTCGATACAGGAGCTAACGGGTGCCGATAGCGATGCTATAGCATGGGAGAAGCTGTTTAGATACTTTAATAAAAAACACGGCAAAGGGGGGGCCGGGTACAAGAAGGGTGAGAAGATTGTTATCAAGGTGAACTTTGTGGGCTTTATATGGACCAATGGAGGAGTGAACGGCGACAATTACAGCCTGGAAGGCAAGAAAGATTATATGAATACGTCGCCGCAGATGCTTATAGCTTTGCTGCGACAGCTTGTAAACACGGTCGGCGTCAGGCAGGCCGACATCGCAATCTTCGACAGCCTGGCGTATTTTGCGAACGATTACTACAACCTCTTCCGTAAAGAGTTTCCGAACATACGGTGCGTGGACCACACGGGCAAGTTCGGCCGAATCAAATCCAAACTATCTTCGGTTCCGCTTTACTGGAGCAGTAAGCCGGAAGGACACAAGGCCGACTATGCGCCGTTTTGTTTTGCCGAGGCCGACTACATAATCAACTTTGCGAACCTCAAGGCACACACGGGTTCCGGCGTGACGCTCTGCGCGAAGAACCATTACGGCTCACTGATAAGGTGGCCGGCCCAGAAAGGCTATTACGACATGCATCCAAGCGCCTTTTCCAGGAAGGTCAACGTTTACAGGCCGCTTGTTGACCTGATGGGGCACTCGCACATCGGCGGCAAGACCGTGCTTTACCTGATTGACGGATTGTACTGTGGGATACACCCAATAGATATGAACAGAGGGCCAAGGAGATGGAAATCGGAACCTTTCAACGGCGACTGGACTTCCAGTCTTCTGGCATCACAGGATGCGGTGGCAATTGACTCGGTCGGCTTCGATTTCCTTTATGCCGAATACGAGGACCCTTCCCGCAGGAGCGGAGTCGATGATTATCTGCACGAGGCGGCGCTGGCGAATAATCCGCCTTCGGGGACATTTTACGACCCCGACCATCCCGGCAACGTTAAAAGGCTCGCCAGTCTCGGCGTTCACGAGCACTGGAACAACCCGATGGACAAGAAATATTCCCGCAATTTAGGAAACGGCAAGGGTATAGAGCTTGTGGCAATCACGGCAGGTAGTGCCAAGAAAGCAGGTATTATTGCAGCGGGGGCAAAGGTGAAAAAACTTGCCGGCGGTTTTAAGTTTACGGAAGGGCCGGCGGTTGACGCCGAAGGCAATGTATTCTTTACGGACCAGCCTAACAACCGGATTCACAAGTGGTCGGTGGACGGCTCGCCCCTCAGGGGCAAGCTGTCAATCTTTCACGAAAAACCGGGAAGGGCCAACGGTCTTTACTTTGACAGAAAGGGCAACCTGTTGGCCTGTGCAGACCTGGATAATGAGTTGTGGTCGATTGATATGAAAGGCAGGGTGACGGTATTAGTTAAAGGGTACAAGGGGAAAAAGCTGAATGGGCCGAACGATTTATGGATAGACCTTAAAGGCGGTATATACTTTACCGACCCTCTCTACAAAAGGCCATACTGGAACAGAGGGCCTATGGAGCAGGACGGCAAGCACGTCTATTACCTTTACCCTAACCGTAAAAAGCTCATACGGGTGACCGAAGACCTCGTTACGCCCAACGGGATAATCGGCACGCCTGACGGCAGGAAGCTTTATGTGGCTGACCTCGGAGCGAGAAAAACATACGAATATAACATCAACGCGGACGGGACGCTGTCGGGTAAAAAGCTTTTCTGCTCGATGGGCTCGGACGGGATGACGATTGACAATGAAGGCAACGTTTACCTGACGGGAAGAGGTGTTACGGTTTTTAACTCGGCCGGCGAAAAAATAGAACACATTGAGATTGACGCAGGCTGGACGGCGAACGTGTGTTTCGGCGGTAAGGACAGACAGACCCTCTTTATCACGGCCCAAAAGTCACTTTATTCGTTGCGGATGCGAGTCAAGGGTGTATAGAAGGGAACGGTCACAGCTTTTCAGTCAACAATTGTAGGGCGCATCCGTTCACCAACCTTCTTGAAGTAGGACAGCGCACTTTCAGGGTCGGTGAAGTCTTTTTCTATGAACAACAAATCGGTCTGGCCGATATGGATTTGGTCACAGTCGGCTAAAGCCATCTGATTATCGATTTTGCCGCCGTTGATGAATACACCGTGTTTGCTCTTCATATCGAGCGCGTAATACTGCCCCTTGTCTTTGTCGAAACGTATCTGCATGTGTTTGCGGGAAACATGCTCATCGAGAATCTGTATCAAAAGTCCTTCGTCCCTGCCGACCACATTTGTCCGATGACCGAGTGGGTAATAGTTACCTTTTTGGGTACCTGACATTACAATGATAGAAGCCATTACAACTCCTTGTGATAAATACTTAACGAGATAAAAAGTCGTACATTGTTGAAAACCTCAAGCTGCATATATAGGAGCAAAATCCACAATTATCTTTGACATAATATCGATTGGGTAGTATAGTAATTGTCATTCGCAGCCGAGTCAAGCTCTTTTTAGGGCTGTTTTGAAACTTTGTCGTTATGCCGGATTCGCAGGTTCATTTCGCTGGCAGAACTAAGAGCAGTGGATATTTGCGGTGAGGGATATTGATGAGCGAGGCTGAAGCGAAAAACGATAAGGGGCGGGGTGAGGAAGAGATACCTCCCACCGCGAGCTTTGGCGGTGCGTCGAGAGGGCCTGGCGGCCAGATTGGTCCGTTCCGTATCGAGCGGGAGCTTGGTCGCGGAGGCGCGGGAGTTGTCTACTTAGCCCGCGACACCAAGCTCGACCGCTCCGTCGCTATCAAAAGCCTGCCGGCTGCGCTGATGGACAACCCAAAGGCGCGGTCGCGTTTCGCGCGCGAGGCCCGGGTCCTGGCATCGTTGAATCACCCGAACATCGCCACTATCTACGAGGAGCTCAAAGAAGCCGAGGGCGTCGGCTATCTGGTCCTCGAATACATTCCCGGTGACACGTTGGCCGAGCGAATCCGGCGTGGAAGGCTTAAGTTAGAAGAAGCGCTGACGATTGGGCTGCAAATTGCCGAGGCGGTGGCGGCGGCACACGAGCATGGCGTTATCCACCGCGACCTGAAGGCGGGCAATATCAAGATAACGCCGGAAGGAAAAGTGAAGGTTCTGGATTTCGGCCTGGCCAAAGCAATCAGCGGTGAAACGCTGGATGAACAAAGCACCATCACCCAGCCGGGCCAGGTGATAGGCACACCGAGCTATATGAGTCCGGAACAGGTCCGCGGCGAGCCAGTAGATAAGCGTAGTGACATCTGGTCGTTCGGCTGTGTGCTGTACGAGATGCTGACGGCTAAAGTTCCGTTCAAAGGCGAGACGATTTCCGACACAATGGCTGGTATCCTCGAGCGCGAGCCTGACTGGCAGGTGCTGCCGGAGAGCACGCCGGCAAATATTCTGGTTCTGCTGCGTCGCTGCCTGGAGAAAGACCGGCATCGACGGCTTCAGCACATCGGAGATGCGGTCATTGAAATTGACGAAACGCTGAACTTGCCGGCGACCGCACCGCCAGTGACCATTCCAGCGAAACTAAGAAGAATGGCGATGATTATCGGTGCGGCTGTCATCATTGTCTTATGCGCTATTGGTGTGCGGTTTATTCTGGAACAGCCAGCTCGACCTTCTTCAAAGGAGATACGGCTGGTGGTTCTGCCGTTTGAGAATCTGGGGCCTGCCGAGGACGAGTATTTCGCCGCCGGCATCACTGATGCCATCACAGCTCGTTTAGCGGTTATTCATGGGTTGGGTGTCATCTCACGTCAGAGCGCAATACAGTATAAGGACAGAAAAAAAAGTGCACAGATGATAGGTAAAGAGTTACGTGTCGATTACATTCTGGAAGGTACGGTCCAGCGTGAGCGGCCATCAGACCCAACCAGCAGAGTGAGGATAATACCCCAACTCATCAGGGCTTCGGACGATACGCACATGTGGGCGGAAACGTATGATAATGATATGAGTGAAGTTTTCCGCCTGCAGTCTGACTTAGCTGAGCGGGTGGCACAGGCACTGGACATTACCCTGCTTGAACCGGAACGGCGGGCACTAAAGTCCAGGCCGACAGAAAATATGGAGGCGTATGATTATTACCTGCGTGGCAAGGAATATCACAATCGAAGTTATCTCGAGAGCGACTTCAGGATAGCCATACAAATGTATGAAAAGGCGGTAGAGCTGGACCCAACGTTTGCGCTGGCCAACGCCCGGCTATCAGAGGGTCACCTCGGCATGTATTGGTTCCATTATGACCACAGCGAAGAACGCCTTGCCACGGCAAAGGAAGCGGTGGACAAAGCGTTAGAACTTGATCCTGACCTACCTGAAGTGCGTTTGGCTTTAGGGCATTATTACTACCATGGTCGTTTGGATTATGATCTTGCCCTGGAGCAGTTCGCAATCGTACGGAAAGGCCAGCCGAATAACAGCAGGCTCCTGAATTTTATCGGTTTTGTTCAAAGGCGGCAGGGGAAGTTCGAGCAGGCACTGGCCAATATCAAGAGAGCTTCCGAGCTTGACCCGCGATCTGGAAAGTCAGCGGAAGAAGTCGGTGAGACTTATATGCTCTTACGCAACTATCCGGAGGCGGAGCGCCACTTTAACCGGGCCATCTCGCTGAGTCCCGATGCGCCGCTGGCATATAACTTTAAAGCCTGGATATACGTACTCTGGGAAGGCAGCACTGAGAAGGCGCGGGCAGTCCTGGAAGAGGCGTTACAGAACATTGGCGCTGTAGAAGACCGGTTCATTATCTTTAGGTCTGTTTTACTTAATGTGTTCGATGGAGACTATCAAGAGGCTTTGGACCGGCTGTCTTCGTGTAAGTTAGAAGCTTTTGATACGCAATTCTTCTTTATCCCGAAGGTACAACTATATGCCCAGATTAATGGCCTGATGGGAAACCAGCAGCTCAAGCAGGCGAATTACGAGTCCGCTCGAAGCATTCTGGAAACCAAGATAAAGGAACGGCCGGAAGATGCGCGGTTCCACAGCTCGCTCGGCATCGCCTATGCGGGCCTCGGTCGTAAAGAAGATGCGCTCCGGGAGGGAAAGTTGGGGGTCACGCTGCTTCCTGTAAGCAGGGAAGCGATGAGAGGTCTGTATCGGGTCGAGGATTTAGCTAAGATTTACGTGATGGTTGGTGAATTTGATGCTGCCATCGACCAGCTTGAGTTTCTGCTGTCCGTCCCTGGAGAAATGTCGATTCCACTACTTCGACTTAATCCGGCCTGGGACCCCTTGCGCGACCACCCCCGTTTTAAGAAACTTTTAGAGGGAGGGAAATAGGGTTTGAAAAGCCAAAGGAGCTTCAAGTGAACAGGAAATTGTATGGTTTGGCTGTATTGTTTTTGATTGGGGCCTCGAATGCCTTTGGGCCCGTGCCCATTACGGTGGAAGTGGTTGAGGCCAACAAGATTTGGGACAGGGCTCCGCACAACGCGTTTACGGATTTGGTCCGATGGAATGAGCAGTTCTACTGCGCGTTTCGCGAGGGTAGAGGGCACGTTTCAACCGATGGCAAGATACGGCTCCTCGAATCGAAAGATGCAAATCGCTGGGAGTCGGCGGCATTGGTTGCACTGGAGGGTTACGACCTGCGGGATGCACACTTATCCGTAACGCCGGATGACAGGTTAATGCTAATTGGCGGCGTCGCTCCGCGAAAACAAGACAATCAAGGTACACCGACCGGCTCCTTCGTTTGTTTTTCACAGGACGGCAGTCAATGGACCAAGCCGCGAATTGTCGTCGAGCCGGGGCGGTGGCTGTGGTGTGTTACCTGGCACAAAGGAAAAGCGTACGGCGTTTCATACGCAGCAGGAGAAAGGATGCCGTACCTTGAATTGCTTGTGAGCGAGAACGGGACAGACTACAAGCGCCACGTGGATAAGCTCTTTGGCACAGGATATCCAACCGAAGTAACACTGCGGTTTGACACCGATGACACCTGTTACGCGCTCGTGCGGCGGGACCGGCGCGGCAAAGAATCAAGCAGCGCGCTGTTGGGAGTGAGTAAGCCGGGTTACAAGAAGTGGCGGTGGCACGACCTCGGAGCAGGTTTCAACGGCTTTGGGGGGCCAAACTTCATTCGGACAGCCGGCGGCCATTGGATTGGTGCGGGGCGGATGCACGAGGGCGGAGCGGCAACGGGGCTAACATATATTGATGTCAAAAACGGCAAAATGATCAAAATGTTGAAACTGCCCAGCGGCGGCGATACGAGCTATCCGGGACTGGTTTGGTATAAGGACATACTTTATGTCAGCTATTACTCCAGCCACGAAGGCAAGACAAGTATTTATCTGGCGAAGTTGAAAATCAAGCCAAAGGCGGCAGTTGAAAAAGAAAGCTTTGGAGCGGAGGCAAATCCTACCGGAGACCCTATCGGGGGCGGTAAAGGATACCGGCGATTGGTAACAGAGGGTGATTACCAGGTGAAGACCCTGGAAGAATTACTCGCAGCTCTTAAAGAAGCTAAGGCCGGACAGGTGGTTTACGTGGACGAGAA
>Ga0114919_10004934_pt1 | contig 10677 bp, 12 predicted proteins | sample BlataG_FD_88682 | JGI IMG/M metagenome (GOLD analysis project Ga0114919, IMG submission 88682) | Deep subsurface microbial communities from Black Sea to uncover new lineages of life (NeLLi) - Black_00105 metaG | ecosystem: Environmental > Aquatic > Marine > Oceanic > Sediment | place: Atlantic...
CATACACGCCAGTGTACCACGGCGGGCCCTAGGACGCTCTTGGAAGCATCTTGCGCGAAGGGACTTGTCTACACTGTAGACAGCTGCTAGGGTCGCCGCCCGAGGAAGAGTACATGACTCAAGAAAAACACGAGACGATGCACGACCTGCAAATCAAGCTGCATGCTTGGCAAAACTATAACTTCGGACCCCAGCCAAATGACAGGCTCCTTCTTGGAATTTGTGAGGAAGTTGGTGAACTTTGTCATTCCTCCCTGAAGAAATTTCAGGGAATCAGGGGGACTCCGCAAGAGCATATGGATAACATGAAGGACGCTGTTGGCGACATCATGATCTATACGCTAAATTATTTAAGTGGTATCAATGAGAGGTGTCACGATATCATTCGGGCAGATTTCCAAGAAAATCCAGATGAGAAAGTTCAGACCGATTCCATCTTCAATATTGTTAGAAACGCTGCATCTCTTACCAGCTCACATTGCCCTACGGAGGATGTAAACAAAATCATCAGGGGTCTCAATTATTTTTGCGCACTTAATGGATGGGATCTAGGTGAGATAACCAGGGAGACCTGCAACGAGGTCTGTAAACGTGATTGGAAGAAGTATCCGAAGACTGGACTCCCTGAGATCGAGGTTGTGGATGAGTGAATATGAAGATCCAGCTTCGCACATCGAAACGAAGCTTTTTATCGAGAAATATCAAAATAAGATCCCAGATGAAAGATCGTGGATCATCACAAATTCTAGGAAGTCGCTAAATTTCAAGAATATTCGCAAGGAAGACATCGATTTTGATGATATTGCCGTCGGGCTGGCGAATACCTGTCGGTACAATGGTCAGTGTAGGGCATTTTACTCGGTTGCCGAGCACAGTGATATTGTATCTAGAATCTTAGAGCATAAGTTTCCTGGTGAAAAAGATCTGATAATTTCAGGTTTCGCACATGATTTCGCTGAAGCGTACATGGGGGACATGACGACCCCCCTAAAACATCTCTGCCCCGGATTTAAGTATATTGAGGAGAAACTCGAGTCCGTTATTGAGGATGTGTTCGATTTGAAGGTCAGCATCAGAGATCCGAGGATTAAGATGTGCGATATGCTTGCATGGCGTATTGAGTCAAGATTCTTCTTCGGGGATGATAGTACAAGCTGGCAAGATTTTGACGATGAAATCAGATCTACACCGGTCTCCATTAGATGCCTCGATCCAAAGCTTGCGGTCACCAGCTTTTATGGTCGAGCCATTGAGCTTGGAGTTACCTGGCCATACGCGCCGTGATCGTGGTACAATCGGCGGATGAACCGGGGGCTCATCTACCTCGATTACGCGGCCACAACGCCCGTGGACGACAGGGTCCTCGAGGCGATGATTCCATACTTTTGCGATATTTTCTCGAATCCGTCGAGTAAGCATACGTGTGGAAAAAAAGCTGCCGTAGCCGTACAGGAATCTCGGAGGATGATCGCGGAGCTTATGGGCGCCCGATCGCCCTCCGAGATTGTTTTTACCTCAGGTGCCAGCGAGGCAAACAACCTCGCCATCAAAGGTTTCGCCGAGCGCTTTGACGATCCAAAACATTTCATCACAACTGCAATCGAGCACAAAGCAGCCCTGAATGCAATTACGGATCTGCGTGACTGGGGCCACCGAGTCACAGTTGTGAATCCAAACAGAGACGGGATCGTAGATCCTGCAGATATCGTGAACGCTATCGAAGACGATACCGTTCTGATTTCATGCATGCTCGTAAATAACGAGATTGGGACCATTCAGCCAGTCGATGATATTGGTGATATTTGCCAATCTCGAGGAATCGCATTCCACTGTGATGCAACGCAGGGATTTGGCAAGCTCCCTGTCAGGGTTGGAAATAACATCGATATGCTGTCTATTTCTGCCCACAAGTTCTACGGTCCCAAGGGTGTCGGAGCGCTCTACGTTGCGGATGAGATGAATCTCAAGTGTCAGATATCGGGGGGATCTCAGGAAAACGGACTTCGCTCTGGCACGCTTAATGTGCCCGGTATCGTAGGAATGGCGATGGCTGCGAAGATTTCATGCTCCGAGATGAAGGCGAATTACCAAAAGCTCAAGGGCTTTGAGGGTTATTTGCTTGATGCCATTAGGCGCACAATCCCCATGTCCTATCTTCAGGGTAGCTACGAAAATAAGGTCCCCTGGATCAATAACATCTGCTTCGCAAATGCCGACGCCGGTAGAATCAGGGATGAGCTTGGAAAAAGGGAGATCTGCGTCTCCAGAACCTCGGCTTGCTCAAAGTCTGGCGACAAGAGTCATGTTCTCGATGCTATCGGAACCCATGATGCCCTTCAATCTGGAGCGATCAGGTTCTCGTTTGGTTCGCGCACAACTGAAGAGAAATTGAGAATTGCGGTAACCGAGCTGCGCGACATCGTTGCAAAAATTCGGTCAAAGGAGATCTAAAGTGGCCCGACTGTACGAAAACCTCAAACCTGTCTATCCAGATTTTAAGAGCCCAATCCCAGGGCAAGGGAGAACATGTGGTCTTAGCTACCATGAGTGGATCGAGGTCAGGGCGCCGTACGGCGACACAGATCAGCACGTGAACTCACTTCCCCCGATTTACGGGGATATGCTTATTGGATCGCAAGACTCAAACGACTTTGAGGCGGTACTCGATCTTGCTTTGCAGCCGCAGGTCCGAGAGAGTATTTCGGAGGGCATCGATGGGGCCAGGGAGATTGCAAGAAACTATCGAAGGGATGGTTTTCTCGACAATAATAACAGCGCCGAAGCTAATAGGATGCTGAACCGGGCCGAAGATTATCTGAAGAAGGCGAATCGGCTCCAAGACTTCTGGGAGGATGCATGGGTCGCGAACGGCCTGGCCAACGGTTGGCCCCTCGAGACCGCAGTGCACCCCGTGTGCCGTGGCAAAGTGGACCCGGAGACCGTCAAGACGCTCACCATGGGGCCCAAGGGCGCGACCACGGTTGAGGTCAAATGTATGAAAAGGGAGGTCGTCGATAACCATGCGGCGGACCGCAAGCTCATGGTCGAACTCGTCCAGGCAGCACTCTTCAATACAAGGTGTGCGCAGGAAGTAATTGCGGCGGTTGGCACCTACAATCGCAACAAGAAGTTCTACGAGGATCAACTGAAGCCTACCGGAACTGAGCTCAAAACAGATACCACAGAGCCGATCGCCCCAATCGTAGGAATCAAGAAGGTGACCATCGATCGAGATGCCATCCCCCCGGCCAGCGATGACCCGCAAGCGGGTACCGACGCTGACGACGCTGACGACGGTGTGCTCCCCGAGCCCGAAGTGGAAACCACCGAGGTCAAGAGAAGAAGGTCTAAGAAGAGGGGTGGTGGAGCCCTAATTGTAGGGGTTGCGGCCCTCGGATTTTTGGCAGTGAAGGGTAAGTGATGCTAGAAGCGGTAATACCACTCATTGTAGTTGGGGGCGCCATTGTAGTTTTCGGCGGGGGAAAGCGCGGATCGAAAAAATCTGGTGGCGGTAGCTCGTCCCCTGACCCAATTGGCGCCGTGATCGCCAGAATCGACACTTCTCATCCTATCGAGAAAAAACCATGGTCGAGATGTAGGCCACCTGCTGGATCGCCCAAGGGGACATATGCTGCATATGACGAAAATTTGTCATGCGTGGTATTCTGGAGGCCAGAAACCACTGAAATCGTAACTGGATATATGCGATCTGAGCTGGATAAGCTCCCGAGTGCTGAGCGCGATGCATTATGCTCTCCAGATAACTGTAAAGATGATCCATATGCTATTGATCCATCAATGTCATGCAACTGGGTCGTAGACCCAAATAGAGAGGCGTTTATCAGGGGCGCCGTAATATCGCTATTTCCTCAGCTAAGGGATAGTAGACTTCCGCCATTGGATAGCGACCCGTATTTCAACAAGATGGTATACACACTGATCGCCGGAACCTTCACCGAGGGTTTTTGCGGGTTTAACCTGGTGACGTGATGGTCAAAATCAATAAAAAATTCAAGGAGGGTGGCGCGGATTATCCAGAGGTGGATTTCACTCTTCAAGCATCAAGCATTAAGTCCGGTGGGGTAAGACTTATGCCGGGAGAAACGCCCGAGGTTATGGGTGTAAATCTTGAGTCCATAACCATTGCGAAGCACTCGCAATCCACTCGAAAGAAGAAGAAAAAGAGCGGCTCAGGCGCAAGTTTGGCCATTGCTGCCGGTGCAGGGCTCTTGATCTTGAAGGGTATGGGCTAATGCCTATTTGTAGAGTAGAAAACGGTAAGATGGTTTGCGGACCCCAGGGGGCGGCGAGCCCTCTAAACTTCTTCTCTGAAGGAGTTCCCCAATTACAATCCCTACCAGACATCGAGGAGATATCGAACGGGGTTATGGGGCGTGAGGCCAACATGCGCAAACCGGGCTTTCTCACCGCCCTTGGGACCGCTACAGATGTCGGTGTCAGGCAGATTGCATTTTACCAGGCGCTGTCAAATGGTATTCCCCGTGTCGGGGGGCAATTCTTCCATGCGGCCAAACTCTCCGAAAGTCCGCTGCTTGATAGGAATCCAGGATTTCTGGATGAATTCAGAAACGTGAATCTTACCAATAGCAGAGGTCTTCCCGTAACACCTGAACACATTTTCGACAGTTTTGGCCGCGGAATGGGGAAGGTGTTTGGCGGCGCCCTTTCCCGTCTCACCGGAGACGCTCTTAAGACTGGCGCTCAGTACATAGACATGTTCAACGATGTCTGGGACACGATCCCCATGGATGCGATCCCCGTGATTGGGTCCATCATCAAAGGATTCGTGAAGCTCATTGTAAACGGCGTCGCGAGTCAGGGCAGGGCAGGGGAGCTTGATAGGGTATATGACCTGCCAGAATTCAATCCATCCCTCGACACCGACTACGCTCAAGACATCATTCACCAGCTCAATGCTGCAAATAACGATCTGACTCCCATATGGTCACCTCCAGGTCCAGTTCTTGACGATATCGATAGCAGTAGATTTAAGTGGCACTACGGCTTCGATGACCTCAAGATGAAGGATAAGCACGGTAGAACATGGTGGGGATTTGGCAGCGTGAATGAGTTTGGGTACGAACCAAAAAGGTTTGCGCCATACGCAAATTCACCTGCAGATTATGGCGCGACGAACCCATTGGCCCTTGGAGCTATTCCTGGAATAGCATTCATCCACTCATCGCTGATCGCAAACGAGAGTTCCGGATACGATCTAGGAAAACTGCTCCCAACTGCGGGGAATGTCGCCGGAGACCTCTGGTTCCAGGTGGCCTCCCCTGCAGGTCCGCAGATCTGGAGAATCTGGCCCGATAAGCTTTTCGATCGCTGGGTGAAGTACCTGTCCGCCATGCGGCGGGCGATCCACCTGACGTACGTGAATACAGCGTCTTCGCCACCGCGAAACAGGATTCTTTCCACGCCAGACTCTAAGGGTGATACTTGGTCGTATCACCTCGCATATCGAAAGCAGCTCGTAAACGCTGGGCACGAGGTATTCGGCTGGAAGAAGTGGGGATCGCTCGATGATGAGCTGTTCAATAAATCCAAAGGTGGAAATATCCCAGAAAAGTCTCTCGATTACTATGCGGAGAACTTTGGGATTTACCAGTCGCTACCAATTCAGGCCATTGCCCGGATGAAGATCAATCAGGAGGGAGCTGCAACACTCGTCACTGCAGCCTATGCCCGGCCTGATTCTCCGGCGCTGTCGCATAACACTGATCTGCGAAATAAGATTGATCAGGCAAAGCGGGATCTACTCACTTCTGAGAAGTTGCATCTCGTCGATGAAGACATGGTCCAAGAGCCGGAGCTTGCCGAGGCCATCAGGCGCGCCAAGGCTAGCTTGGCACAGGTGAGCCTCACTGAGCTTTGGGGCAAGAAAGACCCCGACCAGGGGCTCGAGATCGCTGTCAGAGGTGCTCGGCTTCGTGATATGCTCATCAACGAGGATGCGAATATCGATGATTCGATAGGAGCCGGGAGGCCGTCGAGGTCTTCGCCGGAATCGGGCAAAAAGAAGAAGAAATCGAGGAGATCCAGCGCCGCGCCGATCGCGATTGCAGCTGGAGCAATTGGTCTTCTTGCTTTGAACAAGTGAGAGAAAATCCTCATTTTGAGTAAAAGGAAAGAGGAAGAATAAAATGGAAGAAAAAGAAGGTCCCAAAAAAGATTTCGATGCTGCAAGCAGCGAGGAAATCTCAAAATTGGTCATGAAGGAAAGGCTCGAGTCTGAGCTTTTAAAAATCGGCAGAACCATTACGGCTCTTCAGATTCACGCAAATAATCACGGTAATAAACCTGAAGATGTGAACAGAAGGTCATCGCTCCTTGTGGGCGTCGTTGATCTGGAGCCACTCCGGATTTGTTCGGGGAATGTAGATGTCGTATCATTCGAAATTGATGATGAAGATATCATCACAGCTCTGCTATCGAAGCAAAAGTTCAGGGCGAAAGCTATCAGGCACAAAATTGATGAGCTTGACGATCTGACTTCCGGTTACAGTAAGTAATCTATGCGACTATTCCTTGAGGGCCTTCACTGATCCGCTGAGGATCTTGGCGATTTCGTCTTCGGATTCATCGCCGGTGATCAGCCCATCAAGGATACCCTGAACGACATCATCCTCGGTAATCACCTTCTTTTTAGGTGCTGAGGGTGAAGCCTCGTGGCTGATAGCTCTCCTGGGTTTACCCGGGAGAGCTTCTTTTTTCTCATCCAGCCGAGCGGCAGCGCGTCGAGACTGTTTTTCGAGAAGCGCTCGAGCGGCAAATCCCCTATCTATACCATTAGCCGTGGGCTTACCATCAGGCTCGGCCACCTTGAGCGCGAAGATCATGATGAGCCTGTCCACTTTTTTAGCGCGGGCAAATTGTTCGAGAACATTTTCTCGTAAAGCCTCTTTCTTCTTATCGTCTAAATCTCTGAATCTCGGGTTTCGGTATGCATCGTACGCAGCGACCAGGTACCTGATGATGGGTTTTGAGAAGTTATCGCTACCCCTCAGAGCAATCTTCCTTGCCCTATATTTATTTACGATGTTCAAGGCTTCAGAATTAACCTTCTCCCATTGGCTATCGATTTTATCCGGCCACTCTTCACTGATATATCCGGATGGAAGCTCACCTCCAGGTGTTGCTCGGGCTGGAAAACCCTTGGTATCTAGGTATGCTGCATACACTTCAATCTCATCCTGAGACGCATTTCTGAGCTGAGGCCACGCCTTAGATACCGTGAAATACAGTCCGTTGTCCGCATATTTCCCATTACCAACTGCGGGAAGGGCCCTGCGTCCTTTCTTTTTCGGAGCCTTCAGGCTACCCACCTTTTGCCCCATTGCCTCCTCATAACTCCCTGGCAAAACTCTCTCAGGGCCAGGGGTTGCAGGTTTTCTTCGCTTATCAATAATACCCCTAGCGGCCTCGGCTTGCTCGAGTCTGCGTTGAGACTCCTCCCTGAGCTTATCTCTGACATGCTGAAGTTGCTTGATCTTCACTGCCTCTTTCTCAGCATCGGATTCAAGCTCAGCGATCTTGCGCTTGCGTTCGTCAGCTTCAAGTTCGAGCCGCTTGAGTTGCTCAAGTGACGCATCGGATATCGCCCTGACCTCCGCTCGCCTAGCTTTTGCATCATCCGGGGCAACTGGTGGCGGCTTGAATGGCCCTCTCGGCGGCGGGAAGTTTGGGGGGTTACCCTTTCCTCCATATTTTTTCCATATCCTGCGCTGTCTACTTTTGGATGCTCGCATCCTCTTGTAGATCTCTGCAGGCTCGATTTTATCTTCGATCATTTGGAGAACGTATGTCTCCTCGATCGTATTCCAGTGCTTCCTGCACTTGTGTCTTGGTGGCGGCCATCCAGGCTTCTTTTTGTCTCCGCCCTTAGGGGGCCTCCCGCGCTTCCCCTTCGAGCCCTTCGCCTTACTCTTCGACCCTTTTAATTTAAGCGGGTCTTTTTCCCCACCTAAAATTGGGTTTTTGATTGGTCCAGAAAACTCCCGAACATGATCGATTGAGAGCTTGAGAAATTCGGATATCTGGAAGTCTTTCCAACCTCGATTAGAAAGGTCTTTAACCCGCTCCTTCATCGCTTTTGGGATTCGCCCCTTCCTCTTCCTCTTATATCCCTCCTCGATAAGCCACTTCGACACGGTTGGCGGCGAAACGCCCACGAGCGACGCGATAGACTTCATTGGCGTACCACGCTCATAGGCGCGGACAACCTTCTTCATCTTGGATTCACGAAGCTCGTGGACGCGTTCAGACATCGCTACTTAATCCAGATCATTTCAGCATCGTATTGTCCTGTGAATTTAGATATGGACCGGTCGCCAATTCAAACGCGAGCATTTCATCCTCAGTCATATCCTCGATGACCCTCTCAAGATGCCCCCTAACAAAACCAGCCCAAGCAACTTTTGCAATCATCATACCGTCTTCAAGTATGGATGCTCTGGTACGAATGGTTCCTAAGATGCTGTTGTACATTTTTTTACCTCTTCCTTTTTTTATCATTTATCAATCGTCACAAACAACGATAGATAGCTTTGGTTTTCTCTTTGTGATAGTTAAGTTTATTTCATCAAAATAAGACTGGCCATCATCCGCCATTCCTACGAGCCAGTCAAAGACCATCTCCGATGCGTTTGCGCACCTATCAGATTCACTCTCCATGATGGTCAAAACCGACTCCGGGCGAACGCCGTCAGCGAGGAACTTGTCCACCATCCATTGGATGGTGTTTTTTATGAGGATCCTGTCTCTATCTTCCACCTTGATTCCAAATACCTCGACCTCGGTGTCCCTGACCTCTAATACCTCGTACCAGGCGTCACCCTCGAGAGAGTGATCCGTGACACACATTTCAATCAGATAGGCTTTGGGACCAATGCTCTCGAGGAATGCCCCCTCCTCTCCAGGCTGATAAATATGCCCAGAGGAATCTCTACTTGCGATCGGAACTTTTAACCTTGCTCTTAGCATGACTTCTCTCGTTCAATTTGAAGGCTTGGACATGCCATCCAACCTCTGATTATTCCACCTGATGGCGCGAGATACCTCGAGCGCATCCACACCATGAACTCGGGCCCATTCGAGCAAGATGAGGTCTCTATACCGATCAGGAGACCGGGCCCCCCTCCTCAGGCCTGGGGGCAAGGCCCCAGCGGCGGAGTGCCCCTCCCCAATCCACCAACGCATAGCACGAGCCTGCAGCCGCAGGTAGTCCACGTGCCTCGGGTCGAAGGCTCTCAGTAGATCGGGGTGCCCGAGCGTGGCATCCAGGAACTCGAGGAGGGACCGGTCGACCTCGGCCATGAGGTGCGCCTTTTCCTCATCTGTATCATAGGTCAATTTATCTGCAGATCTCACACCTTAAAACTACCATGTTTCAGAACTCTCATCCAGATTTGTTAAATAACAAGTGAATTAATCGCTTGTTTATTATGCCGGTCGCTTAGGCCTTTTTCCAGTGGGTCAGCAGGGGCGCTCTGGGGCGCCCGATTTTTTGCACCATGGCCCGCGGGCCGACAGTCTTTGACGCATTGTTTGATTTTTTTCAACCCAAATGGACCCTAGCAACCGTTTTGGGTTGAAAAAAATTATACCATGTAGTCCGGCTCACTGTCTAGGGTCCGATAATGGGCCTTATAGGGCCCCACGTCACGGCCCCCCGTGACTGCAACGGGCCCGATAACAGTTAGGCCGGGGGGCATAGCAGGCCCCGCGGCGACGGCTCGCGCCATTCCATAGGCGCGCGGGCGGCCCCGCACGGGGCCGAACGAAATAGGTGCAAGGGTTTGAATCCGCCGCGCGTCGGCGGGAGTCACTCACCACCGCTTACGAGAAAAGGATGCGCGTGCGGCGCGAGTGTGCCGCACCTCCGGCTCCGGGATTGCGCCCCGGGGAGGCACGGCAAATCCGAAAAGGCAAGTTTCGATCATCCCGAACCTTGCGTCTCGATTCACTTGTGAATCGTGGGACTACCATTCACACCTAAATCGCGCCGGTCGACGGCGGGAAAGGCGGTATCCCATGGGAAACAAGCGAAGAGAGAATAAGGCGCGCCAGCGGGCGCGCTGGCGCGCGGATAAAGCGGCGACAGCTCGAATCGCCAGTGAATCGAATACTCACGTGCTCGATTCGGTGGAGTATGGGGCCGTCTTCCTTGTCCGCGGTGGACGCGAGCATATCGGCGAATGCTTGTGGGTCGCTCGCGACTCACGTGGTAAAGCGCCGAATAAGCCCGTCGTTGACGGGATTCTCGGAATCACTCGCGATAAAGCGAGCAAGCTTATGGCATTCGCCGAAACGGCGCGTGCTATTCGCGCGATTCGAGAGAATCTCCGCGAGGAGCGAAAGCAAAAGCAAGTAGATCGCATTTTGCAGGCGCACGATCGCGGTGTCCTTTCCTGGCAACGTCAGGAAGTGCCCGATCAAGCCATGCGGAGCGTTCTGGTAGGCTCGTCAGAAGTCTGCCCGGAAGCGAAAAGCGATAGTCTTGTCGTCTGTTTTCGTCAGGATGGGCGGTATCTTATCGCTACGGAAACGTGGGGCGGTGAGTATTCGCTCGAGCATGAACGCATCGGCGTAGAACTGGAAGTCATGGAGGGAGTTTCCTTTCATGATGAAAAGGAAGCGCAACGCGCGTTCATG
>Ga0114919_10004935_pt1 | contig 10677 bp, 10 predicted proteins | sample BlataG_FD_88682 | JGI IMG/M metagenome (GOLD analysis project Ga0114919, IMG submission 88682) | Deep subsurface microbial communities from Black Sea to uncover new lineages of life (NeLLi) - Black_00105 metaG | ecosystem: Environmental > Aquatic > Marine > Oceanic > Sediment | place: Atlantic...
CCTACTTTACATAAAATATGTATATTTTTATGCAATTCATATTGATTCTCTATATGTTCAGCTGTTCCAAAATCGACTATGAAATCAAATTTACCTACTTCAAGTGGAATAGGTTGAGCCAGATCATAACGTAAGATAGCTCGCTTTGTTCGTTTTTCCGATGCTTTAATATTCTCTGTCCCGATTCCCAAATCTATAACAGCAACCTCAAACCCCTTAGCCTCAAAATACTGACTAGCCACTCTATGAGTCATATATTCATGGAGATCTGGTCTTATCCACAAATCACCAAGTTCACATAGCCTTAAACCATTGAAATCCTCGATATATTTTTTATATTTTAACCAATCCACCATTTCCTCAAAATACCTTATATCTTTGAAATGTAACCCCATTATAACACCTCAGCAACTATAACTTTTTTAACAATATGGCTCTTAGCTTTACCCATCCAAGCATCTTGCACTTTTTTTATTTCTTCCGGCAATAACCTACAACCAGCCTCAACAAGTTTGTTAGCCCAGTATTCTGGCATTTTTCCAGCATTAATATGCATATAACTAAAACTATACGCTGCGGTAAGCACTATTAATCTAGAAGAAGCGTTCACAATATTTTCAATAAATATATCTTCCTCTTCTGGTAATAAATGTTCTGCGGCTTCAATAGAAAGAGCGCAGTCCCATTTCCCATAATTAATCTTTCTACCAATATGCCCTTTCTTTATAAATTCTCGCATATACTCTGGGATACACTCCCTTGCAATATCAGCTCCTATATCTATACCAAGCACTTTTTTTGTCTTTCCTCGGAGCGCTCCTTCAAGATAAGATCCTAATCCACATCCAAAATCGATTATAGATTCAAGATTGAGCGTTTCGGACAAAGCTTTGCCGGAATTCATTTCCCAGCCTCTCATTTTTATTCTTTTACAATAATAATGTTTGCTATAAATATTTAACGGATCCTTCCTATATAATTCTTGTACAGCAGGAATATCTTCGTCCCACCTTTCTTTAGTCCAACCCATCTACAAGTCCTCCACTTTTTTAATCCATACTGAAGCTTGAGCTATCTTAACATCATCAAAACATTCATCTACAGCTTTCTTAACACCTACTTTCTTTCCTCCGTAATCATGCCCAGTTAGCAACCCGCCATTCTTAACTAACGGAAGCCAGGCTTCAATATCATTCGTTACAGCTTCATAAGTATGATCTGCGTCTAGAAAAACTAAATCAAAGTATTTCTCAGGAAATAATTTAGCTGCTTCAAGAGAAGACATCCTTACAACACAAAGCTGGGGAAACCAGCGCATTAATCTGCACGCCTTAAAATAACACGCTTCCCAGAATTCAGGCGTGCGATGTCTATAATTCCAATGATTTGTAAATCCAAAAAAATCGACTGCCCAATACTGAGAAATAATATCTTTAGATGTTTTTAAAACACGTTTAGCAGTATGAGATTTCCAAATACCTATTTCTGCGATTATTAAATCTTTTTTATTGAAATTCTTCACGATATCTACAAGAACTTGGCTCTGACTTTTTTTATGTTTTAGATTTTCCATTTTACATTCTCACTAAAAAAATTTTATGCCGCATTTGTTCTATTTTTTCCTGGTTAAATATTTCATCTACCGCTGTTTTAACGCCCCAAAAGGGAAATTTTCCTCCCGCCTTATAATCATGTCCTGAGAGTATTCCACCTTTCCTAATTAAAGGCTTCCATAAATAAATATCTTCTTTGATAAACTCATAAGAATGATTAGCATCTATAAAAACCAGATCGAAGTATTGTTCTGGAAATAATGAAGCAGCTTCTTTAGAAGTAAGTCTAAGAACCTTCAGTTGTGAATAACAAACCATGTATGAACAAACTCGTTTATACAAATCATCCCAATCCCCTTTCATTTGCTCATAAGACGCCCATGGATCAACAGCCCAATATTCTTCAATAACATCTTTACATTCAGTAAGTATATGTCTAGTCAAAGCTCCACCATAAACACCTACTTCTACAATTCTCTTAAAATTTTCTTTTTCTATAAGCTTTGCCAAAGGCCACCAACTCACCGTCATTCTATCAGGATTCCATCTATCTCGATTTAACCCCATTTACCACCCCCGATTGAATTTTTTCAATTTATCTTTCAAAGTTCTTTGGTCTTTAAGCTCACGCTCCCAAATGACTAAAGTATCAAATCCATATTGTTTAAAATGATTTATTCTATCCTGAGGATCATCGTTTTTATGCCAATAATCTCCAAATAATTCTATAAGAAACTTTTTTCCATTTATATTCATAAAATCTGGGTTCTTACCACCTAGAAAAAATTGAAAATCTCCAACATATTTATACTCATTAGGAAAAAGGCTCTGAAGAAGTTTATTAAAAGCTTGTTCAGGTTTATTGGGCTTTATTGCAAAGGCTTTTGCCATCTTTTTTTGGTATTCTGGATTAATCCAACGTTGTTTAGCCTTTTCTCCTATTTCTTGATTACCACAATCAGGACACCTTACACCATAATTCCAATGCCCCCATTTTATGGAATGTTTATGCCCTTTAGGACAAATATATTTTAATCTGGCATCACTGTTTGTATAGTTTTTTGATAATAAAGTATACCCCTCTTTAGTGAAGGATTCTCTAACTTCTTCAATTGTTTTTCTAGCATTACCATCACAATATGGACATCTTTGACCACTCTGCCAACCATTCCATATTATCGAATGTTCATGTCCAACATTACAAACATAGTTTAGTTTTTGCTGAGCATTCTTATAATACTTAGTTAAAAGGATATAACCTTCTTTTTCAAAGGATTCCTTCACTTCCTCTAGAGTCTTTCTTGGTGTACCAAAACAATAAAAACACCTAACCCCACCCTGCCATTTTTCCCAAGCAATTTGATGAGCATGTCCAACCGGACAAATAAATCTTAATTTCTGTTTACTGTTCTTGTAATCAATTGTTAAAAGCGTATATCCCTCACTTTCAAATGCTTGGCGAATATCTTCAATATTTTTCTTTCGTTTCTGAGACGACTTTTCCATAGAACAATAAAGACACCTCTTCCCTTGTTGCCAATTATGCCATCTAATACTATGTTTATGGCCTTTAGGACAAATATAATCCAATTTCTGCCTACTATTATTATAAGTCTTTGTTAAAAGTTTATATCCTTCTTTCTCAAACTGATCCCTAATAAACCCAATTCGCAGCCTTCTGTTATGTCTAGCACAAATAGCACATCTAACACCTCTTCGCCAGCTAGACCACGAGATTGAATGCTTATGTCCTTCTGGGCATATATAATATAGCTTTTTGCTTTCATTTTCATATTTATTAGTTAAAAGAATACAATTCTCTTTCCCAAATTCATATCTAATATCATCTATTTTTAATTTTCTACTCACTTATACATAACCTCTCAAGCTCTTCTACCCAAGCTCCCGGATCATAATGTTTCCGTATATGCTCTTTAGCCGCCGCACCCATATCATAACAAAGATCTCGTTTACGTTCAAGAGTCTTCACATGAAGCAAAGCTTCGTCATAATGACAAAAATAGAGGCCTGTACGACCATGTTGGACTCTATCATAAGGGCCATCACGAGGCTCAACAATAGGGCACAATCCACAAGCCATCGATTCTATTAACGTCCTAGGAAGGTTGTCATTCCATGCATTCGACGTTCTATAAAGATACGCATGTCCTCTTACTAAAAAATCCTCCACACTCATAGCATTCCACTCATGAAAAACCATTCGAGGATTATTTGGAAATGCACTCGCTAATTCCTTGTGCGCCTCCATAAATTCAAACTTTACATTTTCTTTAGTATCTTTTAATAATCTTGAATAGAATTTTGTGTCAAGTTCTTTATCAAACTTTTTCTGCCAAAGATGAGTTTTTTCTCCTCTACTCACACTTTCCTTAGTTACATACTTTCTTCCGTCAGGTGTTGAATGTTTAAGCACAATAAATGGATCACCTTTTTCTCGTTTTTGTGGGCACAACTCTAAGTAACGGTGAATATCCACCGCTCCAAATAAAACTATTAACTCTGTATTACTAAATCCAATTTGATCCCTAATATATGCGTCTTTTCTTTCTATATTTTGAAAAATCACCGCTTTTAATTTACCAGTCTTATCCAACCACCTACATTTTGGAAGGTCACTATTAATATAATTAATCCCAACTATAACAACAGAGCTTTTCTTAACTATTGGTTCAGCTTCCCTACAAAATGCTCCTATTTGATCATTAGCATAAAACAATAAAGGAACACCGCTTACCATATTCTCAAACATTCCATCTTTAAAAGAATATTTACTTTTCTCTACGTCCCTATAATTCTCATGGACAGTAGCCCACGGAAAAAAGTTAACTTTCCAATTAGCTTTTCTCAATAACCTGACAATCTCACAAGCACTTTGTTCTCCTCCGCCCTTAGTACTTAAACTGGCCAGCACATTTATTTCTTTTTCAGCAGTTTTTTGAATTTTTTTGTCTTTGACTAATTTAACTTTTTTCTTTCTAGACGTAACAGGATTCATATATTTATAAATATTGCCATCATAGTATTTCTCAATACCACGTATAACATCCTGAGCAGTGATGGCATTCATACATGCCGGCACAGTCCTACCTTCTACCTCCATTGGATGCCCACAAAATCTAGTGTTTCGCTTCGGATTTGTCGGAAGAGGTATTACCCTTGAATGCCAACATCCCCCATTATCACAACATTCAAAAGAACCGTTAGTATGTAATATTTGATGATTACAATAAGCAGTAAAAGCCGTTGGCTCACGCCCACCATAAATGGCAACACAAGGTTTTCTCTCTTTTTTAAATCTTGGAGGGACACCAGCAGCTAGATGCATAAGAAAAGACACACCACTTACACAACCTTCTGCATGATAAACGAGCGTCACCAACCCACGAACATCCCCATTAAACTTGTCTGTTAAATCAATTACCCCTTTCAACTTTTCAACTATATGATCACTTTTACCAATTACTACAAATTTAATCATCCCATCAAAGTAATCTATAACATCCTGAAATTTTCTCCAGTCCCAAATCTTACATGTACAATCGGATTTTCCTCCAGGAGCTACTACCCAATATTTAACATGATCGCCATGAAGGTCCTTTATTAAACTATAAGACTTTTCTTTTTCGGTAAGATGGAGATCCGCTCTTTGCCGTCCGAAAACAGTACAAAATTTGTCCTTCTTACCAAATACGTTTTGTAACGGCTCAGGTAAATGGGTTAATCCACCAACATGTCTCCTTGTACCATATTTTTTTTGAAGCGCAGCTAACAATTCAGGCCCCTCGACATCGCCCTCAGCTTTACCTAAATCATAATCACCGACTTCTCCTCCTGAAAAAACAGAAGCGAATTCACCAATGGACATTGGTAAACGCCCATGTGCATCCACGGTAGCGACCATATTATACAAAAATCCCGATGTGAAATGCATGTATGAATTATTACAATTATTGATAATGGGATAGCCAACTTTATAAAACTCTACATCTGGATCACCCTTTTTAATTGATTTATCTATGTATGGATTGTTTTCCCAGAGGGCAGGAAAATTACTGTCAACATTAATTTTAATGTCTGGGAATAGAAGTTTAAAATCTCTTACCCCTGAACTAAACATTAACGTATCACCTATTGCACGTGAATGTTTAAAAACTATTTTACGGCCATCGCTGCCAGTTTGAGAATTTTTATTATCAATATTTTCAGCCACCGTTGCCGCCTTAATAGCTTTAGTTTTATTAGGATTGTTTTTACTAGATTTAGTTTTATTCGTCATCTTCAATTTCAATGTCTGCTTCCTCCCCTATCCTTAAAATAAATTCCTTTATCAATTCTTTGTCTCCGATCGGGCCGTGAATATGAAAATGCTGGTCCGAATCCTTTACCACAATCAAATGATCAGTTATCTGATTCTTCTTTATAGGAATTTCACGGTTGTCAGAACAAAATGGACATTCCATCATCTTTTTTTCTCCTTTCTTTATACTCCTTTCCTTCAAAATTCTTTTTTGGCGTTTTTGCCTTTTTAATTCTTTCCTTTTCAAATGGCCTTCTCCCATTATCTAGCAGCCGGGGCGCACATCTTGCCCTGGCAACTGTATATATTATAGAATAAAATCCTGATTTTGCTAGATAAAAAGATAAAATTCTTTAATTAATCTATCAGCATGCCAGTCAAATTACTGAATCTATATTGCTTAATCAAAGAGTCGAGCATTTTTTTAAGGCGCTCGATTGTTAAGGCTCTTTCACGTAAGCCAGGTGAAGGATCATAAAGAGATCTATCATCTCTAACTACAGCCCCATCACTTACCATATCCTCTGATGTCATATTTTCTAATAGATCAATAGCAGCTTGTAAAACTAAATGATCTTGTGTTACCGTTGAACTCGTTAATCCAGCCGGTATTAAAGTATCTCCAAACGCTTCATATATCTCTCTATCTGAAAACTTAAAAGTATAATACCAAATATTCAAAGTATCACTTGATTCATCCAAAGTTCCAGAAAATGTAAGATGTTGATAACCTTGAACTATAGGATCGAGCAAACTTGTTTTTTCAACGTCATTTAACGAAATATAAGCCGGCCAGGACTTTTCAGACAGGTCTACAGTTTTATTATCATCTTGCACAGAATTACAAAACTCAGCTTCATCGATATATAATCTTTTCAGCCCTTCAAAATCACCTATAAAACGCCTTATTTTTCTAATTATAACAAGGTCATCCGCCTCATACTCATACTCAACTGGGTAGGTTGCATAATGAAAAAGGGATGGAGCCGATCCTCTCACAGGATCAGACCAACAACACTCGTCCTCAGTGGCAGGATTACAAATTGATGATCTATACCAAGTATCAGTGGTGCCTGCCGTATGTGTATAAGAATACTCAACTCGGCCAGCTATCAGTAATATATTTACTAGGCTTGTATATGTCCCACTTTCCTCAGTTGAGGTATATATACATATATGAGTAAGCCCCATTCCTATATAAACATCTACATTATTAACTATTATTGTTAGTTTTATCATTTTTGTTTTATATACCCATAACTTTACTAATGTTAGCTATGTCTATATCCATTATTTTCGCAATATCCTCAACACCTAAAACTTTCCCGGCTGACCATCCCTCATCTTGATATTCATATGCACCAATATCTGGATCTGCACCAGGAGTCACTAAATTCCCAAGATAATCCTCAGTCAAACCAACATCAATGCCAGCGCCTATGCAAGGAGAGTCGTCCTGAAGACTATAATCATGTATATCGGGATAGGTTTTAGTCCATGTTATCTCATTATCAGCAGTGGAATGACTAGCTCTAACACTTGATACAGCGTCTTTAAAAAGCTGAAAAGTTATCTCAGAATCTTTGATCCACTCATCTATGAGATATCCATAATTCGCAGCTGTAATTTCGGCAGCATGGTGGGAATAGACAACAAGAAGCATTCCCCACGCTTTTGCAAGCTGTGCTATATGTCTGGCATTTCTTCTAACTATTGCCTCAGTTGCACCAGTTAAATTAACAACATGAAGACCAAAGACTTCATATATTTCAACAGAAGAAAGAACTCGGCTACCAGCGGCGCTAATAGCTCGTGCTCCTTGTAATCCTAGATCTCTGACATACCCTTGTATATCAATATCGTTTTCGCCGCCCTGATAAGCCATCGTTTTGACAGTTAAACCAGTAACATTATTCTCAAGCCACGTTACTTTGTCTCCTACTTCACTATTAACAAGCCTCCGTTTATCAAATTGAGCTGTATAAGAAGCAGTCTTTACATCTTGATCCGCTATATCAGCTAAACTCTTAGAAAGCACCCCACTTTCAGTTTGTGCTGCTATTGTACAAGTATAATTAGCGTAACCATGTATAGTTGCTATTAACTCTGAAAGATGATCATTAGCCGCCGCAGTAAGATCAATCGTATGGTCTTCTGCGTCATTAGATGAGTTTAAAGTTATACCGGACGCAGCTACAGTCATCACACAAGTAGCAGCTTCTCCTGTATATTGAATATCGAAAGCATTTAAATTTGTTAAACGCTGAGAGCTCCACCCCTGTAAGGATATCTCATGCCCAGCATCATGAAGGCCCTGTAAATCATCTATATCGTCTACGGCCTGATAACTATGCCAAACGGTTACTCTACCACCCGCAGCTTCGGCAGCTGCTGCCACATCATTGAAATAACTTATATCATAATCATCTAATCCAGCACATATAATACCTTGATTAGTTGTATAGGATGTGCATTTAGGCCCCACATCTATAATATTATGGCCACCGTCGTTACCTGTTCCATCAATGTTTATGTTATCAGCAGGAATGTCCCTGTTTCCAAATATTAAATTATAATCATAATTTAAAGTACAATTAGCTCCAATATAAACTCCATATTTTTTATTACTAAAAATAGATGTATTCTTAAGATGCACGGCTGTATCCGTGGCGGTTTTAATCGCTATTAAACCATTAGCCTCATTATGAGCTATTAGACAATTATAGATATACTGATTATCAACATCAAGAATATATAAGCCTTCATTATTTGGGTTATTTATAACAATTGAATAGAATAATTCACCATATGTGACTAGTCTGAACTGAACTGTCGAACTAGAAAGGTTAGCTCCATCAAAAGCAAATCGATTGAATCTCCAATAATTTCCTCTAACATAGAGGGCCATTGTTCCGCCGGTAGGCCTAACAATTACTGCCCCCTCTCCATAAGCAGTAACAATAAACTTATTTTCTGCGGTTCCATGATTTGCGCCAGTAACAAGATTTTCATCGTATATGCCAGGTATAACCCCGAGCACATCACCCGCGCTAATTGTTGATATACCATATTGAATAGTTGCCCATGCATGATCATTATCTGGAGCTGTCCCATCATTTCCATCGTTACCTGTTGTGCTTACATAATAGTATGGCATACTAATCTCCTACACTATTTCCACTAAAACATAAGACGGATTAAAAAACATTATACCAGATGCCGTAGCATATCCCACCACCTGAGCTTGATCTCCTGTTCCAGATACGGCTGTAGTTGTAACTCGCCTGGTGTGCAGGAAGCATAAACAAGGCTGCTATCAAAACTATAACTATCGTCTCTTATCCAACCATAAGCTAGAATTTTAGACAATGTGCCGCTAGTTGTATCCTGTAGGGCAATTCCAACAATAGGCATTGTTCCTACTGCATCTGCGTCAGAAATCTTATATCTTTTACTGGGCCAATCAAAATAAAGCCCATCGCCGAATGTTACATCTTCGCCTACGGGCTCTCTTATTGTTACGCCTTCATATGTATGATCAGGTAAAAGTGATGAGCTTCTATAGTCCCATAATCTATAATAATCAGGTTTTCTAGTAAATGTACTATATCTATATGGCATAGTTATTTGCTCCCACAATTTTTATATATTATTATTTGGCGAAGAAAAAATTTTGCCAAGATTTCTTCTTTTCAATTCTTGTATTAATTCTTCAGTGGAATAATCTACTAATGCACAATATACTTGCTTATTTTCATTTTGTGTTTTATTGTCAACCCATCTACAATTACCGGGTTCATAATTTCCATTAACATTTTTTCTATCAATGCTTAAACAATCTTGATAGTTATTTTTCAAAGCCCAGTCTCTAAACACAGAATAATCAGACCATTCTTCTGTGATCAAAATTCCACGGCCGCTATAATTTTTATATCTTTGGTTATTCGGATTATTACAACGATCTCGCATACCTCGCCAAATATTATAAAGTCTTGTACCACTACCACCGTGTTTATAATTAAGTTTAGTAGCCCTTTCTTTTTGATAACAACCACAACTCTGTACATCATTGTTTTTTAAATTAGCGCCTCTAGCAATAAATTTCTCTGTACCACAATCGCATTTACATAACCACTGTGAGCTGCCTCTTTTATCATTACCAGCATCTTCTAAAACAATTAGTTTATTAAATCTTTGGCCTATTAATTTTAATCTATTGCCTCTCATAATTCTATCCTCCTATATAGAATTTTAGGTCGGGGAAGCAATATAGGTACTTCCCCTTTATAACCGTCGTAACCTTTATTATCAAATTATTAACAAGATGCTACTGTCGGTACTGGTCCGGTTCCAGCTATTCCAACTGCCCAATTCCCATCCCAGGCATCAGTCCCGCCGTCATCGTAATAGTACCACAACGCTTCCGCATCGCCTGCGCCTGGAGAAAATATCCATTTAGCACCACTCCACCATAACCTATTGTTATTAGCACAACCAATATACATTGTTTTACCATTATAGAGTCCGGTCTCATCATATTCATCATTAACAGTTGCGGTACCTGCACCAGCTGCATCAACAGCACATTCACATAATAAGCTAGAACTTGAACTAGATTCGCTTGAGCTAGAGCTAGACTCTGATGAACTAGAACTTGAACTAGACTCGGAACTACTAGAACTAGATTCTGAGCTAGAGCTACTTGAGCTAGATTCTGAACTACTTGAGCTAGATTCTGAGCTACTTGAGCTAGATTCTGAACTAGAACTGCTTGAGCTAGATTCTGAACTAGAACTGCTTGAGCTA
>Ga0114919_10004936_pt1 | contig 10677 bp, 7 predicted proteins | sample BlataG_FD_88682 | JGI IMG/M metagenome (GOLD analysis project Ga0114919, IMG submission 88682) | Deep subsurface microbial communities from Black Sea to uncover new lineages of life (NeLLi) - Black_00105 metaG | ecosystem: Environmental > Aquatic > Marine > Oceanic > Sediment | place: Atlantic...
GGCAACGTAGCTGCGGGCGTTGACCGTCCGCTTGCCGAGTTGAATGGTGTCGTGGCCGCCGGAGATCTCCTCAAAGACGGTCTTCTCGGGGTCGAGGGCATCGCGGGTCTGATCGACGTAGCCGATGTCGACCGTCCCGCCAACTTTGATGGTGCCGGCATCCGGCTCTTCCTGGCCGACGAGCATCCGAAAGAGCGTTGTCTTGCCGGCACCGTTGGGACCGATGATGCCAACAATGCCCCCAGGGGGAAGGCGAAAGGAGAGGTCCTCAAACAGCAGCTTGTCGCCGAAGGCCTTCGAGAGCTTTTCAGCATCAATCACCTGATCTCCCAGTGGCCGGCTGGCAGGAATGGTGATCTCGGCATCGGTGTCGCGGGCAGCGGCATCTTCGGCAGCAAGTTTCTCGTAGGCGGCCACACGGGCCTTGCTCTTGGCCTGCCGGGCTTTGGGCGACATCCGCACCCATTCCAGTTCCTTCGCAAGGGTCTTCTGCCGAGCCGAGGCCTGCTTTTCCTCAAGCGCAAGCCGCGCCTGCTTCTGCTCAAGCCAGGCGGTGTAGTTGCCCTCGAAGGGAATCCCCCGGCCGTGATCAACTTCGAGGATCCACTTGGCAACGTTATCAAGGAAATACCGGTCGTGGGTCACGGCCACAACCGTGCCAGCGTAGTCGGCCAAGTAGTGCTCGAGCCAAAGCACGCTTTCCGCATCGAGATGGTTGGTTGGCTCATCGAGCAGCAAAAGATCAGGCTTCTCCAGCAGCAGCCGGCACAGCGCCACCCGCCGTCTTTCGCCGCCGGACAGCTTGGTCACACCCCAGTCTCCCGGCGGCAGGTTCATTGCATCCATGGCAATCTCAACCTGCCGGTCGAGATCCCAGAGGTTCTTGGCGTCGATCTCATCCTGCACCGCAGCTTGCTCCGCCAGCAGCTTCTCCATCTCCTCATCATCGAGCGGCTCAGCAAAGCGGGCGTTGATCTCCTCGTAGCGTTTGAGCACGGCCCGGGCCTGATCGACGCCATCCATGACATTTTCAAAGACGGTCTTGTCGGGATTGAGTTCCGGCTCCTGCTCGAGATAGCCGACCGTGAACCCCTCCGCGAGCCGGGCTTCACCCTCATACTCCTTGTCGATGCCCGCCATGATCTTCATCAACGTGCTCTTACCGGCACCGTTCCGGCCGAGCAGACCGATCTTGGCCCCCGGATAGAACGCGAGGTTGATGTTCTTGAGCAGCTCTCGCTGCCCAAACTTTTTCGTGAGGTCGGTAATCTGAAAGATGAACTGAGGACCCATCAAAACTCCTGCAAGTCCCTGCCGCCGCCGCTGCGGGCAACGATCGGGGAAGAAGGGGGGGCGACGAGCGAACAGGTCGTCGCTGATCTGCCTGAGTCTATCGCATTGTTCCCTGCGGTCACGAGCCGCCCGTGCCTGCCAATTCCAGCCACTCTGACAGCGGCATCCCTCCCCTCACGCGGCACCAGTCATCGGTCGTTGCAGGCCATCGGTGCATCCACTACCATCGCGAGGGATTCTGACGTTTCCGCCCGAGGAGCTGTATTGATGGCCCACTACGCTGACCCCGACGTGCTTGTTTCGACCGATTGGGTGGCCGAGCACCAGACAGATCCGAACGTGCGAATCGTCGAATCAAATGAGGATCGGGCCCTCTACACCCAGGGGCATGTGCCCGGGGCGGTAGAGATTGATTGGCAGGTCGACCTTCAGGACCAGACCATCCGTGACTATGTCGACCGGGCCGGATTTGAGAAAATCTGCCGCGACAACGGCATTAGCAACGACACCACCGTTGTCTTCTACGGCGACAAGAACAATTGGTGGGCCTGCTACGCATTTTGGGTGTTCAAGCTGTATGGACATCCCAACTGCAAGGTCATGAACGGCGGTCGAAAGAAGTGGCAGTTGGAAGGCCGCGAATGGTCGACCGACAGGGTTTCGTACCCGCCCACCAGCTATACCGCCCCGGAACAGGACAAATCGGTGCGGGCGTTGCGCGACGAGGTGCTCAAGCACCAGAAGGCAGGCAAAAACCTCGTCGATGTCCGCAGCCCCGAAGAGTATTGCGGTGAGCGGCTCCACATGCCCGACTATCCGAACGAGGGTGCTCTGCGAGGTGGCCACATCCCCGGGGCAGTCAACATCCCCTGGCCGCTGTCGGTGAACGAAGACGGCACGTTCAAATCGGCCCGTGAACTTGAAAAGCTGTATTGCAAGGCCAATCAACTCAAGCGGCGGAGCCCAACGATCGCCTACTGCCGGATTGGTGAACGATCGAGTCTCACGTGGTTCGTGCTGAAATACCTGCTGGGCTTTGGCAACGTGAAGAACTATGACGGCTCTTGGATGGAGTGGGGAAACTGTGTCGGCGTTCCGGTCGTGAAAGGATCGCTCCCGGAAGGTGGAGATCCGCCGGCTGCGCCATCGCCAGAGGCCTGACAGCTTCCTTGCGGCCGACCTTCTCCACTTCAGCTGACCCTGAGACATACCAATGGATACGGTGAGCGAACGCATCGATCGGATTGTCGATGAGTTTGTGGACCTCGACGGCCGCGAAAAACTGGAGTTGCTGCTCGACTTTGCCGACCGACTGCCACCACTCTCGGCCGACCATCAGGCCCGCAAGCAGCAAGAAGACCGGCGCGTCCATGAGTGCCAGACGGCGGTCTATCTCTGGCCTGAGGTCACTGACGGCACCATGACATTGGTGGCCGAGGTTGCCGAGGAGGCACCGACGGTGAAAGGCTTCGTAGCCTTGCTCGCCGAGGCCGTGGCCGCCCGCCCGCAGGCGGAAGCGGCTGAGATCAAGGACGACCTGCTTGACCGCATCGGCCTGTCCGAGGTTCTCGGCATGCTCCGCAGCCGCGGCCTCCGAGCCATTGTCGGCCGCGTCCGTAGGGAACTTCTCGAGGCAGGCTGAGTCTGCCCCGTTTGGTTACAACGCATGATTGACTGCGAGATTGACAAGGGGACAAACCTGAGGTTTATGGAACATCCTGCCCAACCCACCGACAGGAAAAACCTTGTCGCCGGAATCGACCTTGGCGGGACCGCCGTCAATGTCACGCTGCTTGATCAAACAGGACGATTCCTGATTGAAGACCTCTGTGAGCATCCTGCCCGCAGCGTCGAGGGCCCCCAGGTCTGCCTCCGGCAGATTGCCGAAGGGCTTGACCAGGCTGTTGAGCGAGTGGCCGCTAGCCGGAGCGACATTGCCGCGATTGGCCTTGATACCCCGGGGCCAGCCTCGGCTGCCGGCGTGCTCAGCCGCCGCGGATCGACCAACTTCATCCATGCCGACTGGGCCGGATTCGACATCCGCGGAAGGCTCGAAGAACTACTCGGGCTACCGGTGCATTATCTCAACGACGGCAATGCTGCCGCGGTCTGGGGTCATACCAACCTTTTCGGTGACGAGCCCGACCGGACCAGTGTGGCCGCCATCATCGGAACCGGCCTGGGCGGTGGTATTATCAACGACGGAAAGGTTATTGCTGGTAGCCATGGCTTCGGTGGCGAGCTTGGCCATGTGCTACTGCCAGTGGCGGCCCTGGTCGAACAGTTGCCTGAACTGGCTGGAATCGTTGCCCCCTGCAACTGTGGCCGGACGGCCGACCTCGAATCACTCTGCTCACTCACGGCAATCCGCCGCAATCTGTTGCCGCACTTCCTACCACATTTTCCCGGCCACGAACTGGCCGACCTCGACACTGCGAAGGCGGCGGTCCGGGTGCGGGGCCTGGCGGCAAAGGGTGACCCGATGTGCCGGGCCATCTTTCAGGTGCAGGCCCGGGCGCTCGGGCTCTTCTTCGATCAAATGATCAATATTTTCGATCCTGATGCCCTGATCGTCGGCGGCGGAGCAATCGAAACCACAGCCGAGTTCCAGCAGTGGTTCCTGGAGGAAATTCGAGCCGGATTGCCGCCCCAGCGGGAGGAACAAGCCGACATCCCAATTGCCATCATGCCCAACGGTGACACCGCTGGTGCACGCGGTGCGGCAATCGAGGCCCGCAGGCTGCTGGCTCATCGCACCGGCAACTCATGATCAGGCCACTCGCTCAGCTGGCGTTTGATCGATAACCGGCAGCCGGGGCAGCCGCGGCTGGGGAGCAGACGCAGGTGCTGCAGCCGTCAATGGCTGGTCCGGCGGCCCCACCAGCATCAGTCGAGCGGTCCGCCAGAGCCCCTGCCACGAACCAAAGGTCGCCTCAACCGCCGCTGGCTCATAGCCGCAGTGGGCCATGCACTGCTGGCACTTGGGATTACCGCTGGCCCGCCCATAGGCTGACCATTCAGTGGTCTCCATCAGTTCCTTGAAGCTTGATGCATATCCATCATCAAGGAGATAACAGGGTTTCTGCCAGCCGAACAGACTGTAGGAAGGCGTGCCCCAAGGACGGCACTCTAGATCCCAAGCTCCCTTGAGAAACTCAAGAAAAACCGGCGACTGATTGAACCTCCACCGCTTGCCTGCACCACGGAAAATGGATCGAAATAGTCCCTGACTCCGCTCACGGGAAAGGAAGTTCTCTTGATCAGGGGCCTTCTCGTAGGAATAGCCCGGCGAGACCATCATTCCCTCGACGCCGAGGGCCATCACCTCGTCAAAGAAGGACCGACAACGGTCGGGGTCGGCATCAGCGAAGAGCGTCGAGTTGGTGGTCACTCGAAAGCCAGCTTTTCGCGCGGCCTTGATCGTACTGATTGCCATCGCATGGACGCCCTCGCGGCAGACGGATGCATCATGCTCGCGCTGGAGGCCGTCCAAATGCACCGAAAAGGCCAGATACTTTGAGGGCGTGAACCGGGGAAGCATCTCCTCGAGCTTGATCGCATTGGTACAGACATAGAGATACTTCTTGCGGGCCACGATGCCGGCGATGATTTCGTCGATCTGCGGATGCAGCAGCGGTTCCCCACCGGGAATGGCCACAATCGGTGCGCCGCACTCGTCCACCGCTTGAAAACAAGCCTCGGGAGTGAGGTTCTGCCGCAGCACCTCGGCCGGGTGCTGGATTTTGCCGCAGCCGGCGCACGCAAGGTTGCACCGAAACAGGGGCTCGAGCATCAGCACCAGAGGATACCGGCTATTCCCTCGCAGCCGCTGAATCGCCACGTGCCGAAGCACAGCCATCATCTGGCCAACTGGAACACTCATGCCACAAACTCCTGAAAGCTGTCGTCGTGCCGGGCTTGCACCAGGTCGCCGGCAGGCACCCCACTGATCATCGGGCTCATCGCAGCTTGCCACCGGGCCAAGGTGATCAACGGGAAAGAGACCCGGTAGTAGTGGTATCGAAGGTAAAACACCTTCGGAAATCCGGTTCCGGTGAAGGCCGTCTCCTCCCAGTCGCCGTCAGCGCGTTGACTGGTGATGAGCCACTGCACCCCCCGGCGAGTCGCCGGGGCATCGTGCCGTCCCGCGGCAATCAGTCCGGCAACCGCCCAGGCTGTTTGCGAGGGCGTCGGCTCACCAATGCCGGCCAAGGCAGGGTCGGCATAGCTGGCCGGCGTTTCCCCCCAGCCACCATCTGGCTGTTGCCGGGACTCCAGCCAGTGAACACCGTCCAGAACCGCCGGGTCGTCGGCTGGCAGGCCGACTGCCCGCAGTCCTTCGATCGCCTGCCAAGTACCGTAGATATAGTTAACTCCCCAGCGGCCGAACCAGCTGCCATCCCGTTCCTGGGTCCGCCTAAGGTAGGCAACGCCCCGATCGACCGTGGGGTCGCCAATGCGCAGGCCAAGCGTTCCTAGCCCCTCGAGCACCCGTCCGGCAAGATCGGGAGAACTTGGGTCGATCATGGCGTTGTGGTCAGCAAACGGCACCTTGCAGAGGAGCGCACAGTTGTTGTCTCGGTCGAAGGCCCCCCAGCCACCGTCACCATTCTGCATGGCCGTCAGCCACTGCCTCGCGCGTGAGGAGGCTTCTGCAATCCTCTGCTGTCGCCGCCGATCAGCGTCAGCCTGACCTGCCTGCGACCACCTCCAGGCCGCCAGCGCAATCAGCACCATGGCGGTGTCATCGACATCGGGATAGTGACGGTTGGCGTATTCGAAGCACCAGCCGGATGGCTCAGCCTTCACCCGCCGGGCCCAGTCGCCAGCAAATCGCACCTCACGATCAAGCAGCCAGTCGACAGCCTGCGTCATCGCGGCAGCTGTCTTAGGCCGACGCGACTCAGCAGCAGTCGCTTGCGTTTCGGCAAGACCCCTCAGGGTGATTGCCGTATCCCAGACGGGCGAGCGACAGGGCTCAATCCTGGTCGTGCCATCACCCGGCCGCTCGACGAGTCCGGCGAGCTGCTTCCAGCACTCCACCACCTCAGGGGAGTCATCGTCACAGCCCATGGCCCGCAGCGCAACGATGCTCCAAACAATCGGTGGAAAGATCGCGCCGAGGCCGTCACTGGCGGTGAACCGAGCCAGCATCCAGCGTCGGCAGGCAGCAACAGCCCGGCTTCGCAGCGGCCGCAGCCCGACGGCATCAGCGGCCTTCAGGCACCAGTCCAATCCTCGAAAAAATCGCGACCAGGCATCGTCCGCACCAATCGCCGGCACGGCATCCGGATCGGGAAGATCGGCATAGAGTTCGGCAATGCCCTGAGACGGTCGCAGCTGACGAACCGGCTTGAACGCCCAGATCAGCGAGAGCGGCACAATCATCGTCCGCGACCAGGCCGACACCCGATGGAGGCTCACTGGAAACCAATCGGGCAGAAGGATCATTTCCGGCGGTACTGCCGGACATGCAGAGTAGGGGATCTGACCTAGCAGAGCCAAATAAAAGCGGGTGAAGCTGTTAACGGCCCAGGGACCGCCGGCCGAGGCAATCGCCCGTCGAGCCCGAGTAAGCGGCTCCGCTGCTGGGTCAGCCCCAAGAATTTTCAGCGCGAGGTACGCCTTCACGCTTGCACTGGGGTCGACCTCACCGCCGGGATAGATCGCCCAGCCGCCGTTTGGCAGTTGCTCACGAAGAATCCGCTCGCCGCATCCGCCGATATCGGCGTCATCGAGCTTACCCGCCCAAGCTCGAATAAGCAGATACTCACTTTCAAGGATCGTGTCTCCCTCAAGTGGTCCCCTCCAGTGACCGTCTGCCTGTTGCCGACTGAGGAACCATTCCACCGTCTGCCCAATCGCCAATGCAACAAACCCAAGTGTTCGCGAGGCCTGGGCTATCCGTGGTCCCTGATCGATCGTCTCCACCGGATAAGCCGATGGACTGGGGCGATGCGAAGCCCCTTCTAAGGAAGGGAGGGTGTGGTTTGTGAACGAACGCGGCGGGGCGGTATCGGCAAGATCGGGAAGGCTCGTTGAGGCATCCATGCTGAGCTCGTGAAGAGAAAATCGCTGTGCTGATCAATCCTTCGATCAGCGATCGGAAAGCACTTAATGGGGGAGAATAGAGAACACGGGTGATCACCGGCAAGTGCGAACAACAAAAGTCGGCCGCTATTTCACCGGATCAACAGGGCCGCTGGTCGAATCTGATAGATCCCCGGCGAACGATAGGCAGGATAGGAAGACTTTACTGGCCGTGGGCTGCAAGCGGCAGCCGCACGGACACTGTCGTCCCCTGCCGAGGTCGTGAAACGACTGCGATGCGTCCTCCATTGGCGTCAATTAAGCGGAGCGCTTTGGACAGCCCCAACCCGATCCCGCGTCCCGCCTCGCGACCACTGAAAAAAGGATCAAACATCCGCTCGACTGTCTCCCGGCTCATCCCGGTGCCGTTGTCTGTGACCGTCAGCAGGCAAGTGCCTCCCTCAGCGCAATCTTCGGGGGCCGCCTCGACGGTGACGGTACCTCCACCAGCAATGGCCTCAATGCCATTGAGCAGGACGGCACGCAGTGACTCTTCGATCTGACTACCGTCAACAAGCACTGCCAGTGGCGTCGCTGGCCCACTGAAAACCAGCCGAACCCCGTGCTGCTCAGCCACCGGAACCAGCGACTCGATGACGTTGTTGACGAGTCCGGTAATCACCGTCGCCGTCGGCTGCGGCCGCGGTGGGCGGGCAAAGATCATCAGGCCGCCAATCATGTCACGCGCCCGAAAGGCCTGATCGACAATGGCCGCCAGCCGCCGCCGCCGCTCGGGATCGGCCTCGTCGGGCAACAGGGCCTGAGCTCTGGCCGCAATGTTTGCCAGCGGATTGTTGATCTCATGGCCAGCCCCGTAGGCGAGTTCGCGGATCGATTCAAGCCGGGCGGTGGCAACCCGGGCCTCAAAGTCCGACGCCAACCCCTCTACCGCCGTTGCCCCGGCCAGTGTCTCCTCAAGCAGAACGGCAGCCGGATCGCCCTCAGTCTCAAGCCCCCCACTTGCCGAATGACGACTGGAAGGAATCACTGCCTGGGTCTTCGCCGCCCAGTGCTCGAGTTGCTCAAGCCAGCCACCGGCAACTGCTCGCGAAACAGCTTTCCCTGCCAGATCGAACGAATCTGGCCGCTGCCCACCCCCAAGCCGGCCCATGACTGCCTCGGGAACCGGCGGTATCCCGCGCAGACGGACAGCCGCTTCTGGACTGACTGGGGTCACCAGATCGGTGCGCAGCCGTTCCAGCCAAAGCCGCATGAGCTGGTATTTCGACTGATCCACCTCTCCAACAGCTTGCAGGGATGCATCCCGTTCCGCCTGCACGAGCCAGATAGCCACAGTGGGACTACAAGCTGAAAGCCGCCAACAGGCATCCCGCCAGTCTTCACGAGGCTGCACCTGACCGGCTCCTCCAGCCGGCCAGCAGGCCAACTGCCGGGTCACAAACACAACGGCCCGCGTCAAGCCAAGACAGGCCTGACGCGGGACCGGAAGTGAAACCAGCCGTTCCGACGGCAACTGAAGCAGCAGCCGGGCCGGGGCAGTCTCCATATCAGGATGCGGCCGGCACCGACTCGATATCGAGCAACGTGCAGATCCGATCAACAAGCACCTCTGCCTCAAACGGCTTCTGGAGGAACTCGTTGGCGCCGGATGCCTTCAGGTCCTCAATCTTGTCGGGCTCGCACATCCCAGAAATGCAGATGATCCGCACCTCGTCCATTGTCGAATCGCTTCGCACTCGCTGGCAGACCTCTTTCCCGTTGATATCGGGAAGCATGACGTCCAAGACGATCAAATCTGGACGATAGTCCTTCACCAGCATGCCAGCATCAAAGCCGTTGTTCACGCTCCTGGTTTCGAAGCGACCATCCCGCTCAAGCACATCGGTGATCAGTTCGACAAGATCCTGGTCATCATCAACCACCAGAATTTTTCGCCGTCCACTTTCAAGGGCATCGGTCGGAATACCGTTGTCCCGCATGAAGAGGAATAACTGATCACGGGGAATCCGACGGAAGCGGCTACCCGGAACCCGAAACCCCTTGAGCTGCCCGGAATCGAAGCAGCGAATAATCGTCTGCTGGCTGACCTTGCAAATCTTTGCAGCTTCGCCAGTCGTGTACACAGTCTTCTGCATCTGCTTACCACCCTCTCCCTAGCCATGGCACAGCTAGTCAAAACGACCCCGGTTGCCTGTGTCACCCCTGACGCGGCTTCCGGCGCCTAAGGCCTCCTCATTGCCCTCGATCGGTAGCCCGATCGATCTACCACCCGGTCCCGAGCCACCGGACGGCCCCAGGCCCCCCCGAGTTCCTTCTCGGGGAATATCACCCAGGATGTATCAGGCGAGGATGAACGGGCGGGTGGGGAGCTCTGCAAATGCCCCGCAGGCTCTACCCTGTCTGCCATCCTTGCCAGATGCCGAACTCTAATGACATCTTACGCAGGGAGTCAACACCAACAAAAAGGGCCCAAATCCCGTGTTTTCAAGATCTCACGGATTTTCTACTCCATGCTCAATCGCCAGCCAACGCCGGCGACAGCCTGTTCTCCCCCGTCCGTCATAGCTTCCCTGGCAACGGTGGTACACCAACGACCTCCAGCAGCCGGAGCACCGGCTGCCCCATGACGTCAATGGTGGCAACGCGACCATAGGTAGTTGGCACCGGCTGAGTCGCTTTACCGGCAAACAAAGACGTCAAATGTGGACCAGGCTGCAATTCAAGCAGCCTGACATCTCGGACCTCACGATGCAGACCGGCCTCAATAAGAATGCGTCCAAGAGGCCGGTGCCCGCCGCAAACTTCGGCGGCAACCGGTGGTGGGAGGCGCTCAAGAGCAATGCCAACCACGCCGTACTGCACCACGGTGCCAACCTCGGGCGGCTGATGCAGTCCAGAAGGAAACAAGAGTTCGTTCACTGTCGGGCAGCGTAAAAGGATTTCACGGGCGTATGAAAAGGGGCAGGAATCCTGATCTTCCACCTCGTGATCGGCAACGGCCACGACCTCAAGCGTCACTGGGCTCCCGTGACACCGCTCCATCGCAACCGTCATGTGCGAGCGGTGGTCCAACAGTTCGCGAAACGCTGCAGGCACCGACGATGCGGCAACCTCTTGGAGGTGCCCGACCTCCTGCGGATGTCGAAACCGGGAGATCAGTGCAATCGCTCGTTCGCGAGCATCTTCTGAATCAGGGGGACAAATTGAATCTTCCATGGCCGAAGTATGCCATCTCAGCCCCCCTGGCCGGCCGCAGAAAACGTCCGAAGCCTCAGGGGAACCGCCCCTGCAAGACTGAAACCGCCGGGAAAACAAGAAAAATGGCGAGAAAAA
>Ga0114919_10004937_pt1 | contig 10677 bp, 10 predicted proteins | sample BlataG_FD_88682 | JGI IMG/M metagenome (GOLD analysis project Ga0114919, IMG submission 88682) | Deep subsurface microbial communities from Black Sea to uncover new lineages of life (NeLLi) - Black_00105 metaG | ecosystem: Environmental > Aquatic > Marine > Oceanic > Sediment | place: Atlantic...
CGTATCTAACTGCTAAATTGGGAGCCAGGAAGAAAAGGCTGGGGCCTGCCCACCGATGTAGCACTGAGACAAAGAATCAATTTACCGGAGTTGTTGACGAAAAGCAATATAGTATGTTGTTACTTTTATTGCCATGTATCATGTTTAGTGTGGTGACTGAATCGTGTTAGTTTTTGACCTATCGGTTAGTTATGGGCAGGTTTTATCGGGAATGGCAAGCCAGCGACCATCAGGTAAACCTCATCAGCCTGCTGTGCCAGTATCTGGTTCACCTTCCCGAGTAAATCTCGATATAGACGGCTCATACCATTCGCTGGCACGAGCCCTAGGCCGACCTCATTAGAAACGATAATGAAATTGGCTTTAACCTGATTCATGTATTCGGTCAATTCATTGATTTCAGCCATAACCTCTTGCTCGATAAGCGTGGCATCAATTAGCTCACCATCGGGGTGACTGTGCGTGCCGAAGATGTTGCATATCAGAAGAGTGATGCAATCGACTATCACGGTTTGTGCCTTACCTGCTCTTTGCTTAATCTGTCGGCCAATATGGGTGGTGGCTTCAAGAGTATGCCAAGTGGAAGGCCTCGCCTTTCGATGTTCTTCAATGCGCTGTTTCATCTCTTCATCACCAGCCTCAGCAGTAGCTACAAAGAGGACTGGCTGTAAGGACTTCAAGGCAATCTCCTGCGCATAATGGCTTTTGCCGCTGCGAGCACCACCAAGGATTAATATCTTTTTTCGCATTATTGCTTACCCTTTAATTCAGCACTCAGGATTTCCAGAAACCAGTGCTCGTCTCTAAAGACTTTTCTTGTTTCGGCGATTCCTAGCCGTTTCTGAAACAAAGGTCCATCAACCACCAGAGTATGGTACTCTCCAGCTTCGCCACACAGGGTAATATCCTTGGTTTTTTTAAGTTCAGATAACTGGTCGATGAAATCAAGGTCTATCTCTTTCCCCAGCCAATCTTCACCGAGAATATCTGCTTTAGTCGCCACCACAATTGCTTCAAAGCCTAGGTTAATGAAATCTTTCAGTATTCTATCCTGTTCCTGCCCCCACAGGGGTAGATATGGGGTTATATCAACATCGCGGCAGACCTTCTCCACCCAGTCACGGTGCTCCTGCAAATCGATATCACCAAAGACACCTCCTTTAATCCCTTCCTGCTTGAGGTCATTTACCATTCTCTTAAATTCACCCTCATAACTCTGCCAAGAGGTCTTCCGCTGAACCAAGGGAATGCCGATGGCCTGCGATTGAATTTGGAGTATCTTGGTGGACAGTCCATGGGTGCGTGAGCGTTCCCCATCTTCGGTTACCATATTGGCTAAGTAGCGGACCTCTAATCCTTTGGTTATCGCCCGGTGAAGAGCAAGACAACTGTCCTTCCCCCCGCTCCATGCTGTAAAAACCTGACTCAATTCGACCTCCTGTCTAGATTAATCCGAAGTTGGCTAATAGAGCGATAAGGACTAGTACACTGACCTCAGATACCTCATTTATGGCACCATAGTTATCGCCAGTGAGTCCGGAGAATTTTCTCTTGAAATAGGCCGCCATGACTGTGGTGAACGACCAAATAAGAAACATAATCGCCAAACCGATTAACTGGACTAAAATGGCCACTACAGTAATGGTGATAACTGTGGCCATGGTGAACCGGGGCCACGTAGTCCCCTGCTTGAATGCTTTCCCCAGCCCTGATGAATGAGCATAGGGATAAACGAAGATGGTGTAGGTCATCGTCCAGCGGCCTAACACTGACATCAGTACCAAGGTCATCATCAATGAAGCTTCGGGAACACTATTTAAAGAAACATATTTGACCAATAGCAGCAGAACAACGCCAACGATACCGAAGGCTCCGGCTCGGCTATCGCGCATCGCCCGCCATCTATCTGCCACCGTTTTATGCCCGGCTATTCCGTCGCAGGTATCAGCAAGGCCATCGAGGTGCATTGCCCCGCTGAGGATTACCATGGAGACGAGCAACAGAGCATTGGCCACCGCCGTTGGCAAAATACGGCCAAACAGCCAAGCCAAACCGGCCAGAATAAGCCCGATTATGAGGCCAATAACCGGGAAATAACCGGCAGAACGCCCCAGCTCATCTTCCCGGGCTTCACGCTGCCAGGGTACGGGTATTATAGTCAGAAACTGTAAAGCGGCTAAAAACCTACCCATTGGTGCGCTTGTCTCCTTCTGATACCTTGGCTTCAACAAAGGTGGTCATTTCGGCCAGGATTCTGGTGGCGGTTTCGGCCAGGAAGATTCCAAGCGCGGCACCGGTACCTTCACCCAAACGCATATCTAAACTGAGTAGAGGTTTCAGTCCAAGATGCTCTAGCAGCACACGGTGGCCTGGCTCGGACGAGAGGTGAGCCGCGATCAGGTAATCTTTGCATCTTGACGACAGGGCAGAAGCAATAAGGGCCGCTGCCCCGGAAATAAAGCCGTCGATAACCACGGGAATACGCCTGGCTGCGGCTCCTAGCATCACTCCAACCAGCCCCCCGATTTCAAAGCCACCCACTCTGGCCAGCACCTCCAGAGGTTGCTTCGGGTCTGGATGGTTTACCGAGAGCACCCGTTCAATGACGGCTTTCTTGTGCCTGAGCTGTTCATCGGTCAGTCCGGTACCGCGACCGGTAACCTCAGCCACTGGGCTACCAGTGAAAACGGCACAGATGGCGCTGCTGGCCGTGGTGTTGCCGATGCCCATATCGCCGGTACCGACGATGTCAAACCCTTTAACCACTTCAGTAGCCACTAGTTCAATACCAGCCTCTATGGCAGTTACCGCCTGCCCTTGAGTCATGGCTGGACCGAGAGCGATATTATTGGTACCATAGCCGATTTTTCTAGATATAAGGTCAGGGTGTGGCTTTATATCGGTGGCTATCCCCATATCGACAACGATAACTTTGGCACCTACTTGGCGGGCGAGCACATTGATTCCGGCCCCGCCCCGCAGGAAATTAACCACCATCTGAGCAGTAACTTCCTGAGGCCAGTTGCCTATCTTTTCCGCCACCACCCCATGGTCGCCGGCCATAACCATAATCGCTTTATCCCTAATCCGAGGCAGAGGTCTACCTTGAATACCCGCCAGTTGAACAGATAGCTCCTCCAAACGCCCCAAACTGCCTGGCGGCTTAGTCAAGGTGTCTTGCCTGGCTCGGGCTTCCGCCATAGCCTCTTCATCCAGAGGCTTTATACTCTCAATTGTATTTGACAAAAGTCCTGACATTTTTAATCACCCATACCCAGTTCGCCCTTTTCCTTGAGTTTGCCTACAACATCAATTAGTCTTTGACATTCAGGCAAGGTGCGTGGGGCAATACGTATATACTCCGGCAGACCCAAGGAAGTGCCATCCCTTACCTGAATACCGTGCCTGAGCAGGGTAGCACGAAATGCTCGGGCATTGCCTACTTTTACTAGGAAATAATGGGCGTCTGAGGGAAGCAGCTCAAAGCCTAACTGAGATAGCTCATTAAGAAGAAACTGCTTTGCCACCCTTATTTGGGGCTTGCTCTGCTCAAGATAATCCTCATCCTCCAATATCATAGCTCCCACTTTTTGAGCAACAGCATTGACATTCCAGGGAGGGCAAACCCGACGCAGGTTATCAATTATCCCCCCGCTGGCGATGGCATAGCCCAGACGTAGTCCCGGCAAAGCGTAATCCTTGGTCATGGAGCGTAAGATAACCACATTGCCCTTAGAAATCAGGTCAAGCGAAGACCAGGTCCGGTCTATGAAAGCAAGATAAGCCTCGTCTAGGACGAGCAAACCACGCCCTAGCGTAGCTAGAATCGACTCAATTTCCTGTCGTGATAGGTATTTACCGGTGGGGTTATTGGGGTTGCATATGAAAATGGCTTTTGGGTGATGCTTTTTGATGAGGTCAGCGATATCCTCTATCCTTGGCGCAAAGTTATCTTCAGCCCGCATCCAGTGCTTGAACGGTTTCGCCCCAGCAATTCGGACAGCTACTTCATATTCACCGTAGGTAGGTTCAGGTATCAGGACAATGTCCCCCTGCCTGAAGTAAGCCAGAGCGATTAAGCGAATAAGCTCGGTGGTGCCGCTCCCCACCAGAATGTTGTCCGGCGGCACAGACAGCTTTTCCGAAAGCCGTTGCTTCAGCTCGGTAGCCTCAGAATCAGGGTATTGCTCAATGGACACATCGCCAAGACGTATTTGCCTTACACTTGGTGGCGGCAGGAAAGGATTGGTGCAGACGCTGAAGTCGATAATCGCTTCCGGGTCAATGCCCATGGAGCTCAGCTCAGCGCGATTTATGCCTCCGTGAGGACTGACCTGGAGATTTTCCATTTCTGGTCTAGGTAGTAAGGACAAATCTAATCCCTCCCGCAGTTAAACAGACTAATACCCATATTAACATGGCAATTTGGACTAATCCCAATGAGGCATCAATGGTCTCTGGTGCCTTGGGTGTACTTGACCCGCCCAATCTATAGTGCCCCACTTTTTCCAGCTGTACATTGAGAGCGCCGGCTATGGCTGCCATCGGCCAGCCAGCGTTTGGGCTCTCGGTTTGGCTATGCTGACTGCGGGCAACCTGCCAGGATGCTCTGCCGTCTCTCCGGGACAGAAAAGCAGCTGATACCAGTAGCAGCGCTGTCAATCTCGCCGGGATGAAGTTGAGTACATCGTCCAGCCGGCTGGTGAATTTGCCCAGATACTCATATTTTCCGTGATAGCCGACCACTGCGTCCAGGGTGTTGACCACACGGTAAGCCATCGCTCCGGGAACCCCGAAGAGCAGGAAATAAAACATGGGCGCCACAAAGCTATCGTTCGTGTTCTCGGCTACAGACTCCACGGTAGCCGATATCAACAGTGGCTTGGTTAAGTTTTGAGTATCACGACTAACCAATGCGCGTAGCTCGAATTGCGCTTCACCAAGCTTATCCTCCAGCAAGAGCCTCTTGACCCTGAGGGCAGCTCGCCGCAGCCCTTTCAGGGAAAAGGTGAATTTGAACAGCATAGCGCCAACTATTACATAAACTATCGAGCTCAGCCCTTCTAGATAGAAAAGGATAAAGTAGGTGGGAATAGCGAACAGACTTATGGTGAACAAAGCTATGCCCGCCCCGTAAAAAAATTGAAAAGCCCGGGATTGGTTCAGAGAGCCCTTTTCTAAAAACGAAGCCACCCTTCCCATCCAGGCCACAGGATGGATGACATCGGCTGGCTCACCAAAAACCGAGTCAAAAGCCAAGGCTAGAAGTAATATGAGCAGAAGTTCCATGACAGATAGGCTATGCCTCCTTCAGTATGTCATTGGGCTTAGCTACTTTGCCATCGCCGGCGTTGAGCAGGACACAGGGTAATCCGTTAGACGGATGGGTGTAGACGCAATTCTCGGCACCATATACCTCGGCGATGTTTTCAGCTGTAATGACCTCTTTCGGCGTTCCCTCGGCATGGATATGCCCATTGTTTATCAGAATCAATCGGTCACAATACTGCACGGCGAGGTTGAGGTCGTGGAGGGCGGCCAGAACCGCCAGATTATCCTGCCGGCAGAGGTTTTTAATCAGGCCAAGAATCTCAATCTGGCGGCCGATATCCAGATTGGCCGTGGGTTCATCCAAAAGGATTGCCTTTGTCTCCTGAGCCAGAACACGGGCGATGAGCAGGCCCTGTATCTCCCCACCGGAAAGTTCGCTAATACGGCGCTCGGCCAGAGATTGAGTGCCGGTCTTTTCCATAGCCTGCCAGGCAATGGTCATCTCTTTTGGCCCTTCATACTGAAACAGCCCGAGGTGAGGGTTCCTTCCCATGAGCACTATTTCAAAGGCGGTAAAGGCACTGGGCAGAATAGGCAGTTGCGGCACCACGCCAAGCAGGCGCGCCAGCTCAAGCCTTGATATTTTGGTTACGTCCTGTCCATCCAGCAGAATCTTCCCTGAGTGAGGAGGGATAATACGGCTCAATGCCCGGATGATGGTTGACTTACCGCAACCATTAGGGCCGATAAGCCCGACCATTTCTCCTGGTCGCACCTGGAAGGACAGGTCTCTCAGGACTATCGTGCGGCCATAGCCGAGAGTGGCGTTCCGCATTTCAATGTTGACCATTACAACCTCAAAAAATTACCTTTTTACGACGCCGCAACAGATAGAGGAAGAAAGGTGCGCCACAAATGGCGGTTATCACTCCTATAGGAATCTCAGCAGGGGCTAAAGCCGTTCTCGCAATTAGGTCGGCCAGGATGAGAAAAATGGCTCCGGTAAGAACGGACAACGGTAGAAGAAAGCGGTGGTCGGCACCCCATATCAGGCGCACGGCATGTGGGATAATGATACCTACGAAGCCTATGATGCCAACAAAAGAGACCGCCGCCGCGGTAATCAAGGTAGCCGCGGCGAGAAGAACGAGCTTGAGCCTCTCCACATTGATGCCAAGCTGCTGTGCCTGCTCTTCATCAAGCTGCATCACATTGAGCGGGCGGGCACAGAGCAAGATAATGACTACACCCAGCAGCACATAGGGCAGGACAACCACCGCCTCCGACCACTGGCTCAGAGAGAAGCTGCTCATCAGCCAGAACATTATGCCGTGTATCTTTTCACCGCTGGAGATGATGAGGTAGGAAACTATTGAGGCCAGGAGTGCCCCTAAAGCCACCCCAGCCAAGATAAGCGTCGTCACCGGCAGGGTTTTGCCAACGCGGGCTAAACTGTAAACAACGGCGGTGCTCACCAGCGCCCCTATGAAAGCAAGCAGGGGAATAATACCGAATCCCACACTATGCCAGGAGGGTGGGAGTAAGAAGCCAATAACCGCTCCCAGTGCTGCACCCTGCGCCACGCCGATTAAGTAAGGGTCGGCTAAGGGATTGCGGAAGAGGCCCTGGTAGGTAGCCCCAGCGATGGCCAGAGCCGCTCCAACCAACCCGGCCAGAATAACCCTGGGCAGACGTATCTCAAAGATTATCGTCTCCATAGTAGCCGCCCAGGTAGGGGTTAGTTCCACTAAGGGCAATTTTGAAATCAGTATGCTGGAAGTAGTTAGAAATGGAATCTGGACGCTGCCAATCGCGGTGGCCAATATTACCACTGCCGCAAGCAAGACAAGCAGCCCCAAAATGCCGTAGATGCGACTGCGCCAGCGCAGAAAGTGGATTGGCGGCGTGATATTCATGGAGACTCCTTAAACAGCTCCGGATGAATAAATCCAGCCAGTTTCTCCAGTCCATCAATGATTCGCGGTCCAGGGCGACTGGTCAAATCAGCGTCAATCTCATAAACTCGGTTATTCTGGCGGGCAGCTACCTCAGCCAGCCTCGGCTCGGTCAAAGCATAACTGAAAGGCATGTCCTGGCTGCTGCCGTGCCCGCTCCCGGCAATAATCACCTGGGGATTGGCCATGATGGTTGCTTCCAAACTAATCTTCGGATACTCATCAGTAAGGTCTTGGGCAATGTTAATGCCGCCAGCCTTTTCCATAATTTCATGAATGCGGGTTTCCGAGCCTACGGTCATGAGCGGGTCGTGCCAGAGAATATAGAAAACCCTTGGTCTTTGTGCTTCAGGGATACCCGCCGTTTTATCCGTTACTGCCTGTATCCGATTCTGCATTTCCGTGGTCAACCGAGAGGCTTCCTCCGCTTTGCCGGTCAACTGGCCAACCAGGTTGATTGCCTCCAGAACCTCGTCAACCGTCCTGGGGTTAAGGACAGCCACTGTTAAACCGAGCCTCTCTAATTGCGGTATTATCTCGTCCTTATGGATGTTAGTGGCCAGTATCAGGTCCGGTTCAATATCCACCACCTTCTCGATATCAACTGTGGAAAAGCCGCCTATCTGGGGCTTTTGCTTTGCAATCTCAGGGTAATCACAGTATTCCGTTACCCCCACTAACTTGTCTTCCAATCCCAGAGCATACAGGATTTCGGTGTTGCTCGGGGCCAAGGAAATGATCTTCTCTGGCATTTCGCTCACCTTGACCAATCTGCCGGCTTGATCCATTACCTCGATGGGTAAATCCGCCTTTCCAGTAGCTGGTGTCGGCTCTTCTGTAGCAGAAGGTGTGCAGGCCACCAGGAGGCCTGACAGCAGAAAGGTGATCAGACAGATTGATAACAATATGCGCAACTTGCTTGGCATGTTTATCTCTGTTTACCTGTTCAATTAATAAAACCCCCCCGCTTCCAAACGAGGGGGAAATGAACTCCCAATAAAAAGTTCCTACTCCTCCTCGCGGAGCAATGTAGGATGCAAAAGGGCTGGCGTTCTGGCTTTTGATGGCTTAACCATCAATCACAGTGGCGCGGCCGCATCAGACTGTCACTGACTTGCTCTCCAGTTAGACCCTCGCTCGCGCTTGGGCACCCCTTTTAACCTAATAGATTTTATTGCGAAACTATACCATACCTGGAGACAAAACGCAATTTCTTGTTATGCTTGGTAACAGTCCGTCAGAATGTACAATCTGACGTTTGACAAAAATACTCAGGCTGTCTAAAGTATCTCGTAAGATGCCTGAAAAAGACCTCGCCATCGAGGAAATCCCTCTTGGAGTCCCGAGATTAAAAGTCTTTGTTAGATTTCCTTGGCAGCTCTACAAGGGTGATACGTGCTGGACACCACCTCTAAATGGAGACCTTCTGGGGAATCGTCTCATTGGTCTTAGGGGTCTTCTTACCCCAAGGCATCCATATCATCGTCATACCGAGGTTACCCATTTTATGGCTTGGCAAGGGAGACAACCGGTGGGACGCATCTCTGCGGCAATAAACCGGCTTTATAATGAGTACCACCATACCTCCATCGGTTTCTTTGGTTTCTTTGAAGTGGTAAAGGACTATGTGGTCGCTCAGGGACTCCTGGACTGTGCACGGAAGTGGGTTGAGAAGCGCGGCTTAACTGTGCTACGTGGCCCCGGTGAATACTCTAACGCCACCCACGAACGACAGGCTATCCTCGTAGACGGGTTTCAATATCCGCCAACATCGGAACTAACCTACAATCCACCATACTATGCTGAATTTCTGGAACGCTACGGATTCAGAAAGGCAAAAGACTATGTTGCCTATATTTTCAACCGGGAGAATACCAATATACTGCGGTTAAGAAAATTGGCACAGAAGGTGAGCCGGAATCTGAGTATTGAAACGAGGTCACTTATCCTCCCCGAACTGAAAACAGAAGTCCGCTTGATTTTAGAAATCTATAACGAGGCGTGGGCACAGAATTGGGGATTCTTACCCATCTCAGCCGAAGAAGGTGAAGCCATCGCTGATTCTTTACGTCTTATTATCGACCCCGGCATGGTCCGATTTGCATTTGTAAAGGGGCAGCCCGCGGCCGTAATCGGGTTTATCCCTGACCCGAATTATGCCTTGCGTCCCCGATGGTGCTGGTACGGTGATTCAGACTTGGTACGAATGGTAAGGCTACTGTTGATGCGCCGACGTATTCCTCGTATCAGAGGTATGTTCCTCGGCGTCAAACCTGAATTTCGCAATCTGGGAATTCCGGCATTACTAGCGGCCGAAGTCGTTGAGTATATTTTATCCCGGCACTATGTTGAGTGCGATGCCTCATTGATTCTGGAGGATAATGGGGCCATGATGAAGGCCATAAACGTTTTTGGCGGGAATTACTACAAACGATGGCGTATCTACGATTTAGCCCTTAAGTGACAGCTAAACCCGAGCCAACATTTAGCCACATTGGTTAGCCGACCTCCCCACCCAAATCCTAGCGTATAAGTGCAATTACACGCCTCAACGAGCATAGATTGAGTAACTCTCTAGCTGCAAAGTTGTGCTGCTCACATCTTGTCCTTCTTGGCTTCATCAACGTATGTAATCCTTTCTCCAGTCGTTTCTGTTATACTATGGTATGTCATACTAGGGAGTGGTGTTGAGCAGAACAATGACTACAGAGAAACAGGCTAGCTTATGGGAGGTTTCTGACATCGAGGAGTTAGCAGGGACAGGAGAAGGACCATATCTCGAGTTCAAGAAACCCTCGGAATTTATCGAAAATCGGGACTTTTCCCGGGAAGGTTTTACTTTGCAACTGACGGAGACTGTCTCTGCCTTCCTCAATTCCGACGGGGGTGTTATTATTGTCGGCGTACAGACAGATAGAGAGCTTAGAGACAAGAAAGTAGAACTTATGAAACCTCTCGCAACCTGGTCTCCCGACCAGACACTCGAACATCTGGAGATTTCATTGACAGAATCTCAGGTTCGAGATCTTATCCACGGCAACATCATGCCTAAACCCTCAGGGGTGGAAGTAAAGGCTCTAAGTGTTCCCGTAGGTGATAGTACGGCCACCGTGTTCGTTGTTACCGTCCCAAGGAGTTCTTTCGGCGCTCATCAGTCCACCAAGACAAGACGCTACTATCGACGCACTGCTGATGGTGATGAGCCAATGTTGGACTATGAAATTCGCGATGTAAACAGCCGTAGGGCAGGGCCGGTACTTCGCCTGGCATGTGCGGTGCGAAACCCGAGTGGAGTCATATACGAGGAAGGTTGGAAGACCTCACATACGCAGACGAATCAGGTAGACAACCATGGTGAGCACTCCTCCCGCGTAGACGTTGTCTTTGCTGCCTTAAACCTTGGTCGGGGGACAGCCAGTGTCGCTAAGTTCGATATTGGTATCCCTATTCC
>Ga0114919_10004938_pt1 | contig 10674 bp, 10 predicted proteins | sample BlataG_FD_88682 | JGI IMG/M metagenome (GOLD analysis project Ga0114919, IMG submission 88682) | Deep subsurface microbial communities from Black Sea to uncover new lineages of life (NeLLi) - Black_00105 metaG | ecosystem: Environmental > Aquatic > Marine > Oceanic > Sediment | place: Atlantic...
CTCGTCTACGAGGACAAAATCAGCAATGTCGCCAAGCTCGTGCCCCTGCTTGAAAAAATTGCAAAAGCTAAAAGGCCGCTGCTCATTATCGCAGAAGACGTTGAGAGCGAAGCATTGGCAACGCTGGTGGTTAACAAACTAAAGGGCGTCCTGCTGGCCGTAGCCGTCAAAGCACCAGGCTATGGCGACAGAAGAAAAGCAATGCTGCAGGACATCGCAACCCTGACGGGCGCAGAGCCAATCTTCAAGGATTTGGGAATCGAGATGGAAAATATCAGCATCAAACAGCTCGGCCAGGAAAAAAAAATAACCATCGACAACGACAATACCATCATCGTTGAAGGTGCCGGAAGCGCCGAAGCCATCAGCGGCAGAATCAAGCAAATCCAAAGCGAAATTGAAACTACGACCAGCGACTATGACCGAGAGAAACTGCAGGAACGGCTGGCGAAGCTGACCGGCGGTGTTGCTCAAATCAATGTCGGCGCTGCCAGCGAAACGGAGATGAAAGAAAGGAAGGCTCGCATTGAAGATGCCCTGCACGCCACACGAGCGGCCATTGAAGAAGGTATTGTCCCCGGCGGAGGCGTTGCCCTTATTCGCTGTATCGACTCAATCAAACAACTAAAGCTCAAAGGTGACGAGCAGACCGGCGCAGACATAGTAGCAAAAGCACTCACAATGCCCTGCTACTATATCGCCGCCAATGCCGGCGCAACACCAAACCTCGTGGTTAATAAAGTCGCTGAAGGCAAAGACGGCTTCGGCTATAACGCCGACACTGATACATACGAGGACCTGACGAAAGCCGGCGTTATTGACCCGGCAAAGGTAACACGAATTGCTTTGCAAAATGGCGTGAGTATAGCCGGCCTGCTGCTAACCACCGACTGCCTCGTTACCGAGAAGCCAAAAGAAAAGGAAGAAATGCCTCAGGGCCCTGGTGGTATGGGCGGTGGTATGGGTGGCATGGGCGGCGGCATGGGTGATATGGGTATGATGTAACAGCATCTTAGCCGGAACTGTTAATAGGCAAGTAAGTAAGCTGATATTCTTCAAAACGTAAGATAAGGAAGTAAACAATGAGCGATAGAAGGGCCTACCGCGTGTTTATGAACGTGGTAATTTTAATCGCCGTTGGATGCGCTTTGATGTCCTTGAATTGTTCACAAACAACTGCCAAGAAGGCAAAATATATTCCGAGCCATGAAGAGCGAATTAGCTGGTGGAAGCACGCAAAGTTCGGGATGTTTATTCACTGGGGGCTGTATTCTGTTCCCGCTGGAGAGTGGAAAGGAGACAGTATCGGCGGTTATGGCGAATGGGTTATGTGGCGCAAGAAGATTCCCGTAAAGGTATACGAGCAACTGACCAGGCAATTCAATCCCGTCAAGTTCGACGCCGAGGAATGGGTCAAGTTAGCCAAAGATGCGGGTATGAAGTATATGGTGATTACCTCCAAGCATCACGACGGCTTTGCGATGTACCATTCAAAAGTTAGTCCCTATAACGTTGTGGATGCCACGCCATTCAAGCGTGACCCGATTAAGGAGCTTGCCGAGGCCTGCCGGAAAGAAGGTATTAAATTCGGCTGTTACTACTCCATAGACCGTGACTGGCATCATCCCGATGCGTTCTGCGCCAACCAGGGAGAAGGCAACACGTGGGATTACCCTGATGACAGCAAAAAGGATTTCAACAAGTATCTGAGGGAAAAGGCGCTGCCGCAGGTACGCGAGATATTAACACAATATGGGCGGCTTGGGATTATCTGGTTTGATGGTGTGGGTACAAAGACAGCCGAGCAGAATGAAGAAATAATAGCAATGGTTCGCGAGCTGCAGCCTTATTGTCTAATCAACAGCCGGCTGGGTGATTGGAAGAGCTTCAAATGGGGCGATTACAGGTCAATGGATGACAATAAGGTTGCCGATGAGTTGCTGCCTTATGGCTGGGAAAATCCTGGAACGATAAATAAGACTTATGGATACAGTAAGAACGACCAGAAGTGGAAATCCACCAAAACACTGATTCGGATGCTTGTCGATATTGCCAGCAAGGGCGGCAATTACCTATTAAATGTTGGTCCAACCGGCGAAGGTGTAATTCCTCAGCCCAGCGTTGAGCGGCTGCGCGCGATGGGTAAATGGCTTGAGAAGAACGGCGAAAGCATTTACGGAACGTCGGGCAGCCCGCTTGGGAAACTACCTTGGGGCCGATGCACGGCAAAGCCCGGCAAATTGTATCTGCACGTTTTCAACTGGCCTGCGGACGGCAAACTCGAAGTACCCGGCCTGAAAGACAAGGTCAAAAAAGCTTATTTGCTCATCGACAAAAAACGGGCTAAGCTGCCCGTCGCGTGTGAAGATGAGGATAAGATTATCGTCAGCCTGCCTCCAAAGGCCCCCGATGAAATCGACACTGTTGTCGTGCTGAAAATCAAAGGCAAAGTTAAAACTTAAAAAAGAAAGAAGAATAGTTAAGGAGTGAGTTATGAAACTGAGACCTTTGGATGATAGAGTTGTGGTGAAACAATCCGATGCTGAGGAGAAGACGACCGGTGGTATTATTCTGCCGGACGCGGCAAAAGAAAAGCCGCAAATCGGAAAAGTCGTTGCCATCGGGCCTGGTAAACTGCTCGATGACGGTAAACGCGCCAAGATATCCGTAAAGAAAAACGATGAGGTTATCTACGGCAAGTATATTGGAAGTGAGGTTGAAATCGACCAGGAAAAATACGTAGTTCTGCGTGAAAGCGACATCTTAGGAATCATTGAAAAGTAAGAAGGTAAAGGTCTATAAGTTAATAGTAAGAGGTAATAGAAAATGGCAAAGCAATTAATGTTCGATGAAACAGCACGGGCGCATCTCAAAGACGGGCTGGCACAACTGGCAGCAGCGGTAAAAATTACTCTGGGGCCGACCGGCAGGAATGTCATCCTTCAAAAAAGCTGGGGCTCTCCGAAAGTGACAAAAGACGGCGTATCGGTCAGTAAAGAAATCGAACTGCCGGAACCATTCAAGAATATGGGCGCAAAAATGGTCAACCAGGTTGCCAGTAAAACCTCTGATGTCGTCGGCGATGGTACGACAACCTCAACCGTCCTTGCAGAAGCGATTTACACCGAGGGGCTTAAGTATGTAACCGCCGGCATAAATCCTATGGCTATCCAGCGAGGAATCAGCAAGGCAGTCGAAGTTGTCACCAAATTTATCGAATCGGTCAGCATCCCGGTAAAAGGTCATAACGACATTGCAAAGGTAGCGACCATTAGTGCGAACAACGATGCAGAAGTCGGCGAAATCCTGGCCGACGCCATCGATGAGGTTGGTAAAGAAGGCGTCATCGAGGTCGAAGAAGGCAAAGGAATGGAGAACGAGCTGAGCGTCGTTGAGGGCATGCAGTTCGAAAAGGGTTATATATCGCCTTACTTTATGACTAATGGCGAGACGCTCGAAGCTGTCCTTGAGGACGCTTATATTCTGCTGCACGAAAAGAAGATATCCAGTGTTCGTGAGCTTATACCGCTGCTCGAAAAAACTGCTCACGTTGCCAGGCCGCTGTTAGTTGTTGCTGAGGACGTAGAAGGCGAAGCACTTGCAGCGATGGTGATTAACCGCCTGCAGGGCGTTCTGAAAATCTGTGCCGTCAAGGCCCCGGGATTTGGCGACCGCAGAAAAGCGATGTTGGCCGATATGGCAGTTTTGACCGGCGGGCAGGTGATTACTGAGGATTTGGGTATTAAGCTGGAGAGTATTGAGCTTTCGCAATTGGGCCAAGCCAAAAAGATCGTTGTGGACAAGGAGAGAACTACGGTAATCGAAGGGGCCGGCAAGAAAAAGGACATAAATGGTCGGTGCAACCAAATCCGCAACCAGATTGAAAAGACGACCAGCGACTACGACCGTGAGAAATTGCAGGAACGGCTGGCAAAGCTGACTGGCGGAGTTGCAATCATCAAAGCAGGCGCTGCGACGGAGACGGAAATGAAGGAGCGCAAAGACCTGTTGCAGGATGCGCTTCACGCCACACGGGCAGCAACCGAAGAAGGAGTTGTTATGGGTGGCGGTGTCGTTTTCCTGCGGGCCATACGCGAAGTAGGAAAGGCCAGAGCAAAGGCCAGGGGCGACGAAAAGATCGGTTTTGACATTGTTGCTAATGTTTTGAAAGCACCGACGGCTCAAATTGTGGAGAACTCCGGCGAGCCGGGTGACGTGGTTGTGGCGCAGCTTCTCGAAAAATTGCAGAAGGATAAAAATATCGGTTATGACGCCAATACGGGCAGATTCGTAAATATGTTCAAGGCCGGAATTATCGACCCTGCAAAGGTTGCCAGAACTGCGTTGCAAAATGCCGCTTCGGTAGCAGGACTGATGTTAACTACCAACGTGCTCATAACCGATTTAAAAGAAAAAGACGAAGAACCGGTAGAGGGAGCAGTAAGTTAACGTATAGCGTCGCTGGTTAGAATAACTTTGACGCAATAGGTGGTACGTTATACGCGTAGGAGAAAATGGCGAAGCGGGATTACTACGAAGTTCTCGGGGTAAGTAAGAGCGCATCCGCCGATGATATAAAACGGGCATATCGGCGGATGGCGATGAAGTACCATCCCGACAAGAACCCGGACGACAAAGCTGCTGAGAGCAAGTTCAAAGAGTGCGCTGAGGCTTATGAGGTCTTGTGCGACGCCGAGAAGCGGCGGCGATACGACCAGTTCGGCCACGAAGGCCTTCGCGGAATAGGCATGCGTGACTACACACATATGAGGTGGCAGGACATCGGGAGTATATTTGAAGATATCTTCGGCTCCGACGACTTCTTTGCTGACATCTTCGGAACTCGCAGCAGGAGAGCAAGAGGGGCGGGGCCGATACGGGGCTACGACCTGGAAACTGGTGTCGAACTAACACTTAATGATGTCGCGGAAGGTACTGAGAAAACGATTGAGTTCACTCGCCAGGATATATGCGCCGAATGCAACGGCAGCGGCAGCGCACGTGGAACAACACCGCAGCGATGCCCAATGTGCGGTGGGACCGGCCAGGTTGTACGGGGCGGCGGTTTCTTCCAGATGGTCTCGACGTGTCCACAATGCAGAGGCAGCGGCCAAGTAATCACGAATCCCTGCAAGAAATGCAAAGGCACCGGCAGAGTGCCGAAGAAGAGGCTTGTCAGCGTGAAAATCCCGGCCGGAGTTAACGAGGGACAACGTATAAGAGTCAGCGGCGAAGGTGAGCCGGGGCGCAGCGCTGGGCCAAGGGGTGACCTGTATTGCTACGTTCGAATAAAACCGCACGAATTCCTGCAGCGAGACGGCAGCCACCTCATTGCCGTTGTCCCGATAAGCTTTACTCAAGCGGCTTTGGGCACCACTATTGACGTGCCGAGTCTGAACGGGACAAAAGGATTGAAAATTCCGGCTGGCACACAATATGGAAGCGTCTTTAGAATAAGAGGCCAGGGACTGCCCGATGTGCGAACAGGCAAAACCGGCGACGAACTCGTGCAAATTACTATTGAAACTCCGGCGAAACTCAGTGCTAAACAGCAGGAACTGTTGAGGGAATTCACCAAAACGGAAAACAAAGCTGTTTCTCCACAATCCAAAAGGTTTTTCGAGAAACTGAAAAAATATTTTGGTAATGCGCCGAGGGTGGAATGAAACACAAAGGCAAAGAAAAAACAAAAGAATCCAACCGGTCTGAGCCGAAGAAGAACGAGGTGGAAGAACTTCGCGCCCAAATGGAAGATTTGCGAAAGGAAAAAGAGGAGCTCTTCGCAAAGCTGCAACGTGTCAGCGCCGACTATGCAAATTTTCAAAAGCGAGCGCCTAAACAAATTGCGGATACTATCACATACGAAAAAGAAAAAATAATAAAGATACTTCTGCCGGTTCTGGATAATTTTGAGCACACGCTCCAGAATGCGGACTCAGCCGAGAGCGTCGATGTCCTTGTTAAAGGTATTCAGATTATATATGACCAAATGCTGAACCTCCTCAAATCGCACGGCATTGAGCAGATAGAGGCACTTGGTGAGAAGTTCGACCCTGCTGTTCATGAGGCAATGACTCAGCGGGCTGAACCAGAACAGGACGAAAATATTGTGCTCGAAGAGTTTCAAAAAGGATATAAACTTAACGGGCGAGTGATTCGGCCAAGCAAGGTGATTGTCAATAAACTGCCATCAGAGGAAGCTGCTCACGAGGAAGGACAAGTTGAACAGGAAGAAGAGACTGAGGCGGACGAGCCAACAGTTGATGAATATGAAACAACGGATACGGAGTAACGATGCCGACCTATGAATATAGATGTGAAGAATGTGGATATGAGTTCGAGCAGTTCCAGTCCATAACCTCCCAACCTCTGCGGAAATGCCCCAAATGTGGAAAGAGAGAATTAAAACGGCTCATTGGAGTCGGTTCGGGCATTATCTTCAAAGGCAGTGGATTCTATCAAACCGATTACAGAAGCGAAAGCTATAAAGAAGCCGAGAAAAAGGAAAAAGGCACAACCGATACAAGCGATACTAAAAAGAAAGCCGACACCAAAACCGAGGATTCAAAAACCTCTGACAAACGCAAAAAAGACACGAAAGGTAAAAAGAAATCAGCGTAACTACTACTCTGGAACACATACAATGCAGATTGTCATTGCGAGCAGCGCAGCGACGAAGCACTCCGCCAGTGGCGGATTGCCACGACCCGCCTTCGGCGGGTCTGGCAATGACAACCCAGCAAACCAAATGCTACAGACTACTACGCCGTCAGAGTCTTAAACTTTGCTCCGGATGGGGGGAAAAATCAACCGTGCGGTAAATCTGGCCGGCCTACGGTTCCTCGCGTGCGGTTCCGGTCCACAGACAATTGCTTCCCTGGTCGGCTATGACGTAACCATCTGCATCTAAGAAGTAGCCCATTTCCTCCAGTTCCATTTTTATGGAGTGGCCGTCAACGAAAGCAACACAGACCTTGCCGTCGTGTCGTGCCTCAGCCGGTGAGTGCTGCATCCAATGCTCCGGACGCGTATGCCAGGCAAAATTAATGGCCCGTACACTGCGTGCTATTCTCGGTGGGTCAAGCGTGTACGCGTGCAGGCCGTGACGTATACTGGCCGGGCCGGTCTCGCCACGAGCACCTCGGCTATCAGCTATGATGATAGTATCAGCCGGGCGTCGAATTCTTCCGAGGTAGACCGGAAAATTCTCGAACTTGTCGTCCCTTATACGTGAGTTGCCCAAATATTGATAGTTGTAACCGTAGGAACCGTTGCGGATGTCCCGCTTGTCGAAATTGGCGTGCCGAAATGAAGGACACATAAAGTAATCATTAGTCACAATCAGCGTGTCACTGTCATCGAACGTGTCGCCTGGATTTACAACGTAGGGCACCGGGTTGATTACAGGCCCTATCCCGTGGTCAAAGAACCACGGCCATCGTGGCATTACCCGGCCGTATTTATTAACAAAATCAGTAGTGTCGGTGGGATGAGCTTTCTTCATTCGAAACGGCGCGAACCTTGCGTCATTTTCGAGGACGTATATGTAGCCCGCCATAGAAATCCGCCTGACATTAGCCAAACACACGGCCGTGCGTCCCGCCTCGCGGGCTTTGCCCAGCGATGGTAATAGTATGCTCATCAACAGTGAAATGATTGAAATTACTACCAGCAGCTCAATTAAGGAAAAGCCATCCTGCCGGGCTAAGAGATGCAACTGTGTTGAAGATTTATGATTCGTGTGATTTTTTTCCATTTTCATAAATCTCTTAATAACCTGCCAACAAACGTGCCTTTATTTTGCATTATAGATTGTTTTCTGCAAGTTTTGCAACTTTTTTATATCCTCAATCTTTGTCCATCCGCTTGAAAGTGCATTATAGAAAATAGGACAAGGGAACCTCCCTCTGTTTTTTCGCCCGCCGCCTCGACTCGCGTCGGGAGACGCGGAGGCAGGCAAAAGCTCGTCCGATTGTAGGAAATTACTTTATCAGTTTGGCGATTCGCTTAAATTGCGGGTGCTCAGCGGTCCTGAGAAGCTCAAACAAGGCCATTTCGACGCTGCTGACGCTTACGCCTTCCGCTTGCATTCTGGTTATCGCAAGCTGCTTATTCTCCGGTGTTTTGGAAGAGACAGCATCTGCAATTACCTCAACAAGGAAACCTTTTCGGAGCAGGTCAACCGCTGTTTGATAGATGCAAACATGAGCTTCTATGCCGCACAATAGAATCTGCTGTCGAGACAAGCCTTTTAATTTGCTGTTAAACCGCTTTTCGCCGCAGCAACTAAAGCTTGCCTTGTCTATCGGCTCGTTATCACTCAAAAGCTCTGAAATCGAGGGCACTGTCGCCCCGAGAGCTTCCGGGCACTGCTGACACCATATGATTGGAATGTTAAGAATTTTAGCGGCTTTGATGAGAATCTGGATGTTTTTGAATAGGTCTTCCTTGGCGTGCATCAACTGTGCCAGTTTGCCCTGGACATCGACTACCGCCAGACAGCTTTTTTCTATGTCAAGCATTCCGCTATTCTCTTGCTGTGAAGCTCTCAGATATGCGCCGAAGCTACGGATTCTCTATTCGCTGCCTGCAACAACGATGGTCAAATGTATCTTTTGGGTCTTCTCCGGTTGGCCCGGTGGTGTTTCGCTTGTTTTTTCAGGGCCAGTCAACTTTGGCTTAACCGGAGTTATCAAATTGGCAATCTGTTCAGGCTTCACATCGTTAACCACAACCTGCTTACCAGGCGGTTTGGCGTCAACGAATAACGTAGCCGAATCGAATCTCCGCCATACGTTCTGCATGTCGGCCAGGAACAAACCGAGGGCGTCCCGGCTGCAAGTTATTGCGTACACGCTCTTATTGCCCTGGCGTCTCGGACTAACAAAACCTGAAAGGCCGCTATTCTCAATGGCCTTGTTTATGGCTGAGTCAACCGCAGGCAAGTTACTCGTCTTCAATTCAAGCCGGGCCTTGAACCCTGTCGCAGGCGAAAGCTTTTCGGGAGCTACAATGGTGTAAACCACTACAGTCAAAACAGCTACCAGCCCAATCATAGCGGCAGCAGCCAAGACCTTACGTACGAGCAAATACCTTGCTCCTTTGCGCTGGTCAAAACGTGACGGCTGCTCCCTGGGAATCGGCATTTTTTCCAACGAAGCTTTTACGCGCTCGGCCATATCGGCCGGAGCCTCGGCTGTCGGCAAAGAGCTAACCAGCATTTTGGTCTTTTGAAGCTCCCGCACGCGTTGGGCAACTCTTGGATCGTGTGATATCAGCCGCTGCACCTCAGTCTGATGCCTTTGCGTCAGCTCTCCGTCAATGAAGCTATTCAGCAATTCGTCGATATTCGGAATTTCTTTCATTTCAATATCGCCCCCAAAATCTCTCTTAAATTGTTTCTGCCCCTGCTCAATCTGCTTTTAACGGTGCCAAGCTCAATATCAAGCACCTTCGCAATCTGGGCGTAATTCATGCCCTCAATATCTCGCAGGACAATCACGGTTCTTTGCGGATCGTCCAATTTCATTAGCGTATTTGCAACTATCTCGCACAGTTCCTTGCTCTGAGCCACCGCAGCGGGGTCAGGCGAGCTCGTATCGTTCAAGAACTCCTTTAACTGGGCGCTCGCGTGCCGGCTGTGCTCATTGTCGTCTGCGTCGAGCGAACTATATCCGTGCTTGGCGCTCCTCTGACAATAATTTAATGTCAGATTGACGGCTATTCTAAATGCCCAGGTATAAAAGCTGCTTCTGCCCTCGAATCTATCTATGTTTTCTATTATTTTGACAAATGTTTCCTGCGTAAGTTCCGCAGCATCGTCAGGGTTTGCGCACATTTTCAAAATGACGTTATATATGCGGTCCTGATACTTGAGTATCAGCGGCTCCATCGCCGCCGAATCGCCCCGGCGGCACTGCTCAACCAGGACGGCATCATCAATGTTGATATTTTGCGCTCCCGTCACGCCTTTTCTCCTCGATTAGACCAATATTAGCCCAAAAGGTTCCCGTAAAATAAGACGAAACCACAGGATATAATCGCAGATTGCCCCCTTTTGGTCAATCTAATTTAACCGGGCTGGGATATTGAGGCATATTTTGTTTCTTTGCCGGCACAAGCAAAAATGGGTGACTTGTGGGGTCAAAGCTGCCTATCCGTCCGGGCTATGTAACGACTACGGCCATAGTTGCTCAGCAAGCCAGCTATTTGCAAGGACAGCAAAATCCCTGAGGTTGACTATATTATCGTCGTAGAGGTCTGCCGTCGCTTCGCCGGTGTGGAGCCACTGCGCTGCCATTTCATCGAGGTCTGCAAAGTCAACAACGCAGTTATTGCTCAGATCAACGGCTGCAAGCTCCTCCGAACGAAGTGAAAGAATGCACCTGGGCTGATACAGCCGAATATCATCAAAGTACACAAGGCCTATACCACCCGGCAACCACAGATTATCCCTGTCACCGAAGCCAATACAAAAACTCTTGACACTTGCCAGGTTCACATCAAGGTCAGTGAGGTCGATATTCCACTGCTGCCATTCTGCAATCTTTACGTCACTTGCATCACCGTCGTATGGCAGCACTGTGACATTGTTTGAACTATCTTGCAAAGCCACGTACATCTGCTCCGTATAGTCAGCATCGTTGTTTGGGTCGCCATAGAAATACAGCACCA
>Ga0114919_10004939_pt1 | contig 10672 bp, 14 predicted proteins | sample BlataG_FD_88682 | JGI IMG/M metagenome (GOLD analysis project Ga0114919, IMG submission 88682) | Deep subsurface microbial communities from Black Sea to uncover new lineages of life (NeLLi) - Black_00105 metaG | ecosystem: Environmental > Aquatic > Marine > Oceanic > Sediment | place: Atlantic...
CCCAGGCCGGGCCCACGCTGAGGTTGCCGTTGGCAGCCAGGGGCAAGGCACCATTGATGTCAGTGGCTCGCCCCTTATCGTCAACAATATTGCCGATGACCTGGAGGTTGACCGCCTGGTTTAGCGATGACTCAGCCTTAAACACGATTCGTTTGCCTTTGGTCCAGTTGACCATCTTATCTGTGTAGAAGGTGCCTGCCGCCCTGATGGCGGAGCTGAATATCTGCTCTGGCTCCTTGGCTATCCAGAGTGTTGAGACGGTAACCTCTACGCCCTCGGCGGCGGGTGCTACCGGTATCCCTTGAGCGGCCAGCCACTGCTGCATTGCTGTAATTAGCTCAGTTTGGCCCTCAGCTACTTCGGCTAGCACCGGGACCAGAGTTGTCAGGACTTCGATTAAGTAATCCAGCTTCTCATCGGTAGGGGCAGCTCGTGCCGGCCTGGCTGCCACTAGTATGGCAATGGCAGTGGCTAGTGCACCGCCTCCTAGGCCACCAACTACTAACCCTGTGCCAAGACCTCGCTCTTCTGGTTTTTGCATCACAACACCCCCGCCATAACTTTATCGTAGACATCTTTGGGTAGCTCTTCCCTGGTGGCTAGCCCCCACCTGGCTCTAAATATGTTGGTTAAGGCGCACTTCTGGACAGTGAATCTGATGTTGATGGTTCGGCTCACAGTAGCCTTCAATTTGATTCGAAGCTCCTTGAGGGCAGGGATAAAGCAGCTGATATCCTTCCCCATGGCGGCCTCAAGCCCAACGCCCAGTGACCAAGTAGGGAACTCAATGTAGTCAGATACATAGTCCCTGTCGATGGCTATCCTGATGTTATCGGCAGCGGCATCACCCGGGCTAGCCGATAATTTGGTTAGGAGTAAAAACTGGCCATTAACTGGGTGAAGCGTTTCAACATCAACCCCGACCGTAGGTACAGTAACTTGGAAGCCGTGAGTCTCTTCCTGGATAACCTGATACTCCCTGGCTATTTGCTGGGATAGGGGTAAGGGGAGCAAGCCCTTCTCTACAGTATCGGAGATACCCAGGTCTTTATTGAGCTTCTGCTCATCTGGGGTGAGAGGAATCCCATAGCGGAGTTTATGGGCTATCGTGGGCTTGATGACCCAGAGAGAGAAGAAGCTCTTGAAATTAGTCTTAGTGTTAACCGCGGAGCTATTGAAGAGGTTATAGTAGATCCTGCTCTTGGCGAGGAGAGAGAAGTTATTGGCCAGCAATTGAGGGGAACCCCGATAGAGCATGGAGCCGGTCAGGACGCTAAGGGTGGTCGTATCCACCTTGAAGCGCATCTCGACTTCATCGTCCCGATCAACGGCAACCTCTGACAAGCGGACAAGCAGTGGCGGGAATTGTCTCAAGTCAAGCAGGGTGGGCGATACCTCAGACTGGGTGGCAATCGTGGGGACTGCTCCATCTGGCAGAAGCTCTGGGAAGTAGAGAATCCGTTTGATAGACGCTTCGTTAATAGTCATAATTTACCTCCAAAAGAATATTGCCTATCACAACACGAAGCTACTTGCCGTGATAGGCAATATTACTTTGCTTCTCACCGGCAAGGCTCCGGCGATTTATTCAGTTACTTACACGAACCCTTTTGTCCGCCAGTTTTCGAACCAGAGCCGGGTCCAGACTGCCCTGGGCTACCACCCCCACGACCGTCTCGCGGTCCTCTGGCTCCTCCTGGCGGGCCAGTCCCGTCTTGCCTCGGCATAACTATTCCTCCTGGCTTAGCTCTTCAACTTACCCGTGCATCTCTATGCGAACACCGGTGAGAGCAGCAACTATATAATCAGCGGTGACAGGCGTGCCATCATCCCTAGTTACCACCATTCCAATCTCATTCCAGATAAGGTATGGCCTCTCAAGCTTGGGGATAGCAAACCATTCAATACCGGTAGGTTGAATAGGGACGATGTGGCCAAAGTGAAGGTTGTTCCATCCCACAGCTCCTGGGTCAGTAACGGAAGATACGCTAGTTGGGATTAGCCCCTTGGGATGGTAGTTTCCAGCAATCAACAGCCCGGTCTCCTTCAGGTTGGTTACAGCCTCGCCAGCTTTTGTCATCCTTATCCCCAGTCCCTCAACGAGGAGAGCATCAAGGTTATCGAAGTCAAAATACAGCTCCTCTTCGCTCTCATCGACATTGCCAATGGTATAGCGGAACTGATAATCGCCGCTCTTGCCGTCGGTAGCAATCTTATTGAAGGCATATCGAGCTAGCGGGTTTATCTTGGGAATGGCTTGATTGTTACCACCAGGCAAGGTCTTCCAGGTATCGCCAGTTACTCGTATTCCACCTGGAGTGGCTTTACGTATCGCTAATTCTCTGCCTCTGGCCTTATCTACTAATAGGGCAAATAAGTCCGGGTGACCAGGTACACCTCCGCCCATGATACCAAAGACTCTGGATAGCTCATCTACCTTGTAGACGTAGCCCCATAGCCTGACACGGTAATCAGCAGTAATATTAGTAGCGCCAGCTAGACATTCAACGGTAATGTTATGAGAGTATTTAAGGGTAGTTGATAGGAGAGGATTACTGGATTTTGGGGTTCCAAAGCTATAGAGCTTACCCCCCCAAATACTCAACTTTGGTGGTGCCATCAGTGACTCGAGTTCCCCGGAAAGGCTAATATACTCGCCGTACTTCTCACCATCAAGAACTGGGATGATTTTCTTCAGCGCCTCACCTGTTGAAGGTGCACTAAATGGCGGGAAAATTTCGGCGAAGACTACCTCAGCCCTCTCATCCCTCTCAAGCTCACCACCAACGTCCCTCGGGCTAGGCCTTTTCCAAGTATTTGCTGTCTGGCCACCGGTGCAATGATATTCGGCTAACAGCCGCATTTCATAGTGTTCCATTTGAATAATCTCCTTTCCATTTGAGCGTCAAATGGTTTTGGTTTATTTTCGGTTCCTAGAACTCCAGGGATGACTTGGCTAGGGCCTGTTGCCTCTGGGGAGCACCGAGTGGCCCTGCTGGTAGTTGCTTAACGCCAGCGCCAGCAGCTAGAGCAGCCCGCTGCTCTGCGGTCAGCTGTGGAGTCTTTTTCGCTATCCCCAACTCAGGTAGCAACCCTGGCATTGAGTAGCCGAGAACACCACTCGAGCCAGCAGCAAGACCCATAAAGGCATCGCTAATCATTCCCCTGGTGAATAGAGCACCAGCAACACCAACTAGTGGTGTCGCAATTAAACTCCCCCAGGTGAGGAACGGGGCAATAGCACCGAATTGAGGAGCAAACTTAGCCACCACTCCCTGAACCAACCCGGTGGCTACACCCGTGGCCACGCCGACTGCAGTTCTAGTCATCTCCTCGGTTCTTGGTGCGGCAAATGCAAGTTCCTGTGCCATAGCTAGACTTCCTCCTTTTCCCCTCTGGGACACCCTGGAAAAGAAAACTCCGAGGGACGGAAATAAACTCTCCCAGAGTGTCCCTCGGAGTTATTATTAGCCTTGAAGCTGTCGGTGAAAGCAAAAAGCCTCGGAAGCCGATACTTTCATCGGCAAGCTCCCGAGGCTTAACTTAATTATAGCATAAAACTATTTTATTTTAATTGTCAAGCCCTTTTAGGGAGCAGAGACCTGGCAAATTCCGCTAAAGCACCTATGGTAATAAAGGGGATGTTAAACTTCCTGGCCAGGGACTTCAATTCCTTAGCGTTCATCATCTCCCCACTATCACTTACCAGCTCGCATAGGATACCACCGGGATATAGGCCAGCAAGCTGGCATAGCTCAACCACTGCCTCAGTATGACCCTCGCGCCCAATTATCCCATCAGGATGAGCACCAAGTAGCATAATATGACCAGGGCGGGCTAAATCGGACGGCTTGGTGTTGGGGTCAATTACCTTCCTTATGGTGAATGCCCTATCCTTTGGCGAAATGCCTGAGTGCTCTACCTCTTTAGCATCAACCGGGCTGTAGAAAGGTGTGTCAGTTACCCGGTATTTGGAAGGCAGGGTGTCTATTTCTAGCTCCTGAAGCCTTGCCTTGGGTAAAGCCAGGCAAAGGAGTCCCGAGGCTACCCTGGCGGCAAAGATAATCGACTCGGCAACTATTTCCTGAGCTGGAATGGCAAGGTCAGCTTCGCCCTCGTTCTCCGAGAAGATAATAACAAAGCGCCTCTCCCTGAAGGCTTTTATGGCTTTCTTAACTCTTGAAAACATCCTTAACCCCCTAATGCCTGAGCAATTAACTTAAGCTTGGCGGCTTCATCTCGATCTAAGTCAAAGACCTCATCCAGGGCACCGGGCCAGAATTCTATCACAACTTGGTCGTTAAAATAGAGATAGGGACAATAATTTTGAGGGTCAGGGACAAGTCTGGCCCGAGTATAAGTGGTTTCTAAAAGTTGGCCATCCAGCTGACACCAGGCATGCCCGTAACCCTGATATAGCCCCACAGCGACGTGGGCTTGAGTGAAGTTCCGAAGCAGGGAGGCCAAGAGTATAGATGTATCCTCACAGTCCCCATATCTCCTACAGTCGTCCCCATATTCCCTCAAGGTTTCAGAGGGCACCTGCCAAAACTCCCCGATATCCCTCCGGTAGTCTACATTCCGGCACACAAAGTCATAAAGTGCCCAATAGTCGGGGTATTGAGAGGAGATGGCTAATACATCGGGGTTATCGGGCTGGACGAAATCCTGCAAATAATTCCATTGCCCGGGGTAACGGACAGCAACTAGGATTTGCCCGTCCTGATAGTAGACTCTCTGCCCCGAGGGCCGAGAAAGTAAAAGTGCCATAGTTCCTAAGAGAAGGCACATCAGTTACTCCCTGGGCATAGCTGCGCTTAAAACGACTGCAGCCCCAACTCCCAACACGCCCAATCCGCCGATAATAGCCAGTGGCCACAAAGCCAGCGCCGGTATGGCTTCATAAAGCGCCTCGGTAGCAACATCAAAATAGTAGCTCCCCAGGTCAGGGATGAATACCTCTCTGTAGGCAGGGTCAGGTATATCTGACCACTCCCCTTTATCAAAGTCCCAGAGGTAAGGGCGGAATGATTGGATTTCATAGAGTACGATTAGAGCTGTTCTGTCTTCATTCCATTTGGTAATCTGTAGGGCCAGGACACGTAGAGGAAAATTCAGCCCACTTGGAATTTCGAAGGTAGCTGCTTCTGCTATATCAAGTCTTTCTTTACCATCCCAGCCAATAAAGCGTATCGGGACAGTTATATCCCAATCGGTTAGTGATAGCGACCAGTTCTCAGCCTCACTGGGCGGATTTTTTAATTCAATAGTTACTTCATCTGCCATCTTACCCCTCCATTATTCTCGTCTAGCAGTTAAAGCGATAGCGGCGGCACCAACCCCAAGGACAGCCACTCCGCCAATGATTGCCAGCGGCCACCAGGATACCTCTGGTGCGACTTCCTCCTCAGCTATCTGGTCAAGGTAGTCCCGCAGCTCCGCTTCTGACATACCCTCTAAGGTCTCTGTGGGTGTCAACGGGCGTTCCCAATACTCCTCAGAGTCGTGGATAGTTAACATTAGGGTCTCTTTACCCCAGCCTGGCTTGACATCCTCTAGTCCCGGATAGGTCTTGAAAAGCCCGACGATGGTTTTAATTGCTAAGGTTGCCACGACAATGACAGCGATTATTGCCAGGCATACCAGTATAATAGCTAGCCAAACAGGGATGCCGACGGCTATTCCGGATGCTACTTCAGCTCCGAGTGGTGTCCCAACGACCTCAATTCTGAAGTTCGTCCAGAAAAGTGGCGTAGTATCAACGTATACCTTTACCTCAATGGGGCGACCGCCTCTTGCCCTGACCTCCTCCTCCAGCTTGCTGGCGAACTTATCTCCCATCCAAGCTGCGGGGGTAAAGGGGTCTGTCTTAAAAGTGGCAATGGTTACCTCGACATCGCCATCATAGATATATGCATAGGGATAAATGGTATGCTGGATAAGCTCAAATTCTGGGGGAACTTCAAGGGTAGTGGTGCACAAGTCTCCTTCGTAGCTATCAACAATTACAGGGCTATCAGGGTTCATAAGGAGGCTGACGGCTATGGTATATGTCCCCTCTTTATCGAGGTCAAACCGCCCGCCAATAAACTCGTGGTCATCATTGGGGCCAGTAGTCCACATCTCCCAGTCAGAGTACTCTTCGACGATTAGCCCCTCGGGGTCTTTGACTACCCAGCTGATACCTAGCTTCTGGCTGATAGCCATGTCGTTTTGCCCCCAGACGTGGACTAGCCCTGCTTGTCCGATAGGAACGCTGGAGGCTATAGAGAGCAGCTCAGTAGACGGTCTAGTCGGGCTAGTAGACGGGGATATCACCTCTAACGCTATCATATTCCAGCTCCTTCTTGATGATGGTGCCAGCATATTCCTCAGTAACTCTGCACAGGACTCCATTGTAGATGTCAACATTGATGGGGCTATCGGGGTTCATACTCAGCCCTATTGCTATAGTCCAGTCTCCAGTCTTGTCAATGTCGAACCGATCACCAATGAACTCGTGGTCGTCACCAGGGCCGGTACTCCAAAGCTCCCAGTGCTCATAATCCTCAACTACTAGGCCATCGGGGTCTTTCACTATCCAGTGAACACCCAGCTTCTGGTTGGTGGCCATGTCGTTGCGACCCCAGACATGGACCAAACCCCTGGTGGCAATGGGCACACTAGCACCGACAGCCAGTAGCTCTCTAATTGTATCCGGTATGCTAATAAACGGGGATACTACCCCTTGTCTCATCATATTCCAACTCCTTTGTGATTATTGTGCCTTTATATTCAGGCACCGCAGCTTCCACGGTGCACAGGTCTCCGATATATCTGTCAACAACTTCTGGGTTGTCAGGGTTCATAAGCAGCTCCACCCACATGGTATACTTCTCTCTATCCAGATTAAACCGACCGCCAACAAATTCATGCTCACTCCCAGGGCTTGTAGTGCCAAACTCCCAATCTTCATATTCCTCAACAACCATACCATCGGGGTCAGCAACAAACCAGTAAATTCCCAGCTTCTCGCTGGTGGCCATATCGTTGCGACCCCAGATATGAACTAGCCCCCGTTCGCCCTGGGGAATATTATAAACTGGAATTGAAGCCCGAGACTCATCATACTCTAATTGCTTTCTGCTAATTGTGCCCTCAAATTCTACTGGCACGGGCACTTTTTCAAAGTAAGCCTCCACATTTTTGTCGCTATTCATATAGAGATTGTAAGTTAGGCTTGTCCCACTGGCATCGCCTCCCCAGCCGGTAAACTGGTAGCCAGAGAGGGGATGGGCTGTTAGCTTTACGGTGCTGTAAGCTGGATAGTCTCCGCTGCCGGGGTCAACGTAGCCACCTGCCGCCCAGGAAGGAACAAGGATGCTAAGATGAAAGGTCTCTGGCACGGGTATCTCTAAGCTGACAACTTTACTAGCGGAACCATCATAAACCCAGTGGTCAAAGGACCAGCGTTCCACCCAGACAAAAACAGTAGTATTGCAATCAGGCATAGTGAAGGAGGCAGAGCGAGTTACAGATGCCCCGCTCATAATGACCTGGTCTATTGAGCCGATAACATAATCGGGGTAAAGGTCTGGGACCGCATATATCGTGGCTTTGTACGAAGCGTGGTAAGCCAAGGTACTCGTTACCCGGACGGATACCGAGACCCTTTCGCCTTCTTCAACGCTACTGGGAGCGGTTATTACAATTGAGGCCACGATTCCTCCTTCAAGAATTGCTCAAGGATTTTAAGCTCGCTTTGTTTATAATCGTCCCTTCCCTCCATTATAGGCTGTAATTTCGGTATTAATCTAGTCAGCTCGGTCAGCACCATTTCCGGGGTCACCCCCAGCTGGTGAAGGGTATTGCCGTCCCGTCTACGCCTTTTCTTTTCCTCAGGAGAACAGCCCTCAAGGTAAATGCCTACTATGCTTTTGCCAGCATCAGCCAGTGCTTTGAGGTCATCCAGGCCTGCCTTTTCGATATCCTCCTTGAGCTGGCGAGCGGCCTTTATCGCCAAATAATGCTTTGCTGTCCTGTTAAGGAGGCTAGTCATCCCAGCAGCTCCTCCTTCGTGTATTCCCTTCCGCAAGCAGGATTCGGGCACTTGAGCGGTTGCCCCTCCCAGCCTGCAGGCGGGCTGAACTGCGTTTGGCAGTCACCACATCGAAACATCTGTGGCGACTCCGATGCTGGGGTTTTAGCCCCAGGGCCTTCCTTGATTTCTTTTGCCGCTGCTGAGATGGCAGCAATCCCATCACCAAGGTTTTCCTTCACTGTCGCGGCTAGTGTGCCTATATGCTTATTTCTTTCCGTTTCTACCTCATGGCTCTGCGTCATCTTCAGCCTCTCCCTCTCATCCTCGAGGAGAAGTTTCACCAGGTCAGTCCTGAGACCTGAGTCCCCGCCTGGATTCTCCTGCAGAAGACGCCCCCCAATACCAGCCACACCCAGCTTCTCTCTCAGCCTATCTCCCATAGTCAGGGCGCTCACCAGGTCCTCAACCATGTCCTCGGGTTTTTTATTACCACCGGCAACAGCCGTCACTTCCTCCTTGACAACCTTTCTTATCTCTTCACTGGTCAGGGTGCCCTCACCACCACCACCTAAAAGGTGCTCCATTTTTTTGGCGACGACATCCTCTATTGCTTTGAACAGCTTGTTCCCGCTGCCATCGGTACCCTGCGCCCCTGGCTTCGGTAGGCGCTGGTCAAGCTCAGCAGTAAGCTTGCTAGTGACCTCACTAATTACCTTGTCCTCCTTTAGTCCCTTGTTTTCCGCCGCCAGTTCTTCTATCGTCTTATCCCTGTTTTTAAGCTCTTCTGCCATGGTTTTTCTCACCTCCTCTGAGACATTAATGTTATCTTCATTGAGGGTCTTCAGACCCTGGACTTCCACTAACCGGGCAAGAGCTCTCCCCAGTGGGCTGTTATCCTTGGCCAGCTCGCCTATTGTTTTCTGGGCCTCGTCAATTGACTCCTTGACCTCCCTAATCTGCTTCAAGGTATCTCCCAGCCCCTTGAGGTTCTCCAGCCCCAGCTTGGTTTTTAATACGCTTCCCTTTTCCTCTGTTGTCATACCACTGCTACCTCCTTCTCCTTAGTCTCCTCTTTGACGAAGCCTGGGGGCACAGCTCCCACTAGCTCCGTTACTATATCGGTGGACTCGTCAATAAATTGCTCGAGTGTGTAGTCGTTACCCAATTCCAGGGCATGCCTTACCGAGTCGTAGCGCACCGCCACTATGGGTTCCAAGGTTACCTTTTTCGTTTTGAGAGTAGCACTGAAAAGAGGCTCCCCAGATGGTGGTTCCTTCTTCGTCTCAGGTGGTTTGCCGGGGATATCCCCCTTGTTAATGGCCTTCTTTACCTTCTTAATCATCTCCTCATTGTATCCCTTAGCCTTTATCTCACTTTTAGGGACACCGGCAGAGATGAGCTCGTATATGCCCTTCTGTGTTTGGTTCCAGCGTAGTGCCATCTCACCTCCTTAAAAACAAAAGCCGAGAGACTTCCGTCCCTCGGTTTAAAAACTAATTATACCACATTTTATCAGTTTTGGGTATAGTTTGCCAGAGGGTATAGTTTGCCAGGGGGTATAGTTTGCCAGGGGGTATAGTTTGGGGACGGCCTAAATAGGGACACTGGGGGACGCTTTGGGGATGATTTAGCTAGGGACAGTGGGGATGATTTAGCTATAATTCTATACCACTTGACAGAGCCTACCCCTTTTGGCTTAAAATAGAGTTAAGACCGAGGGACGGAGTGTCACCTCGGTCGTGGTGTTTATTATGAACCAGTATCTAAAAACTATAGGCGTGGGGTTAGCCGGAAAGCTCATCGATTTCGGGGTAGCCAAGCTAACTTCTCCCCACAGGACCTCCCCCCAGGAGAGGATAGAGCAGATTAACAAGACACTGGAAACCCTGGAATCTGCACCGGCTGAGGGTCAGCACCCCGCTAGGCCCCCTATAGGAGCACTCGAGAGCCAAAATCCAGGGGCTTCAGAGGGAAAGTCAACGTCTACTATTCAGGAGCCAGAAAATCTCGAACAAGAAGATATAGCCACTGCCTGCGTTGCATGCGCCGTTGGACATTTCGCGGGAGCAGCAAAACTACTTAATGAGGCGGTTAGATTTAGAGCTGATGGTATAACAAGCAACCAAGTCCTGGATGATATCGCCGGGGCTATTGGTGAGTTAAATGCTATGGAGCGGGTTGACCTGACTCCAGAAAAGTTACAGAATACTTTGAGCTGGGAGAGACCAATAGCTGATGAAGCGTTAAGGGAAAGTCGTAAACTAAGACATAGATTAGAGGGTATAAGCAGTATGGAGGAAGTTGAGCAGGCTGCCGCTGATAGTGAAGGGTTCTATAAGAAATTGTTCAGAGAGTGGTTCAAGGGGCGCTTCCCCCATCTGGGCGATACTCCAATGCGCCAGCGAGCTCAGGAATTCGCCAACCGAGTGCGTGCCGGGGAATTGTCACGCTCTGAAGCGGTAGCAAAGCTGGCTGATGATCTCGCCAAGGAGGCCAAATGACGGCCGAGGTTAAAGCTCCCCCCGAAGAGGAGGTACTTCGAGTAGCAGCAGATGCCCTCGATCGCTTGTTGAGAGAACTCAGCAGGGAGGAGATGGGCAAACTCGCCGCCGCAGGAGGAAGCGAACTTCCACCTCCCCGCTGCAAACTTTA
>Ga0114919_10004940_pt1 | contig 10671 bp, 10 predicted proteins | sample BlataG_FD_88682 | JGI IMG/M metagenome (GOLD analysis project Ga0114919, IMG submission 88682) | Deep subsurface microbial communities from Black Sea to uncover new lineages of life (NeLLi) - Black_00105 metaG | ecosystem: Environmental > Aquatic > Marine > Oceanic > Sediment | place: Atlantic...
AAACTGTCATTCCTGCGAAAGCGCCGAATCCATTTCGTTGTCATTCTGAGCGCAACGAAGTGAAGCGAAGAATCTCAATCCCAACTCAAAACTAAACACTAAAAACTCAAAACTATCTCTTCCCCCTCCCCGTAGTGCTCCCCTGAAAGCAAGACACATTGTTAAAAGTACGAAAGTTCACTTTTTCTTGGATTCACAAAAAAACCGAATTCATCTGTAACTTTTGACGGAATTCGGCCGCTATCATAATGAAAGGAGCTTCGTGAGGCCATGCAAAGCTAACGGAATGCCGGTTTTGGTGCAATTTATGGTCATGTTAACCAAGAATACTGCGGATACTCAGGATGCATTCAGGCCTCGATACCCTCATTTCTTCGCATCACAACGATAATTTTTTCAGAGAGCTCAATTTTTTCCGTTATATTTTCGACCTTAGCTGGCACTATAACTGTAGATGGTTTGTTATGGGAATGGTGATAGGAAGCCGGCATAAAACAGAAACCTGGTTTGTAAGTGTTTGTAAAGGAAGGAGTTAAGATGGGATGAGCTTCAACTTGTCCGAAAAATGTAGCCTCGATTACCAAAAATTTATAGATTACCCTTAACTTGCAGAATAATTGTTGTCTGGACTGCGTGATGCAGTGAAATTAGTATTACTAACCCTATTTGAACGGAAGGAATGGAATTATGAAGAAGCACTGGATTTTACTGGCAATACTGACCTTAGGCCTGCTTTCTGGAACGGCCTTTGCCAGAAACAGACAGGGCAGAAGGGGCTACCGACCGCTGCCGCCGCCATCTATTGCGGTTTGTTTTGAGGAAGCTGGCGTAACTCAAGACCAAATAGACTTAATGAACGCAATTCGTCAGGATGCCGTCGAAGCACTCAAAGAAGCCGAAACTCGAGAAGAAGCCCGGGCCATCATCGAACAAATGCGCGATGATATGAAATCCATCCTGACAGAGGAGCAGCTCGCTGCTATAGCAGAATGTCGCCGACCGCAAAGGCCCATCACCTGCATGGACCAGCTTGACTTGACTCAAGACCAAATAGAAGCCATCGACGCAATTCGCGAGGCAGCTATGGAAGCACTCAAGGAAGCCGAAACCCCCCAGGAGGCCCGGGATATCATCGAACAAATGCACCAGGATATAGAAGATGTGCTGACAGATGAGCAGCTTGCGGCCTTAAGAGAATGCCTCCGGCCTAAAAAGCTCGTCAACTGCATGGACAAAATCGACTTGACTCCAGAGCAAATAGCCGTAATCGACGCGATTCGCGAGATAGCTATGGAAGACGTAAAAGAAGCTGAAAGCAGAGAAGAAGTTCGTCAGATTTTGGACCAGATGTATCAGGATATAATGGACGTCCTAACTGATGAACAGCTTGAAGCGCTGCAGGAGTGTCGCCAGCGGCTTCGTAACCGTGACCGTGATCGCCAAGAACAACCGGAACCGGAACCGGAAGTGTAATCAGTGATAGAGTCGATACAAGGCGGCCGACACAAGGACTACAGTCGGAATGTCGGCCGCCCTTTCTATTCTGAGGCCTCGCATATAAGATTGAGAGCGGAAAGATGAAAAGAAAAGCAATTCTAATTGTGGTTCTAATCGTATCTGTCTGCAGCCGGGCAAAAGCCGAAGACCCCGTGTTTTTTGCTGACCTTTATCTGGAGTTGGCCGTAGAGGACTTACTGGGCCCGGATCCCACACCAACTGATATGCTTGATTTAGTGTCCCTTGATGCCAGTTCAAGCGAAATCTTTCACCTCGGCGGGCTGGAGTATGCACTCAACCTGACGTACCTGGACCTTAGCTTTAATTCTATCAGCGACATCTCGCCAATATCAGGACTCGTGAAGCTAAAGCAGCTCTACCTGGAGTACAATCTTATCAGCGATGTCTCTGCTCTTGGCTCACTTGCAGACCTATTTGTCTTATGGCTGAACAATAATCAAGTCAATGACCTCTCGGCCCTGGAAACATTATTGAATTTGACCGATTTGAACCTGGACGAGAACCAAATCGGCGACATCTCTGCACTTGGTTCACTGACACCCCTGGAGTACCTGTGGTTATACGGTAATCAAATCGATGACATCTCGGCGTTGGCGCCGCTTGTCAATCTGATAGAGCTGGATTTAGGAGCCAACCAGATAAGCGATATCTTTGCAATTGTCTTGTTCACGAAGTTGGACCTTCTGGCCCTGGATGAAAATCCACTAAACACACCGGCCTATTGCACTTATCTGCCCTTGATTGAAGTCAATAATCCACTCACCATAGAGTTTCTGTACGACCCCAATCCAAACCCCTTTACCGACGATTGCTCTACCGATATGACCGACTTTGCACAATGGTCTTTACGCTGGCTTGACACCGGCTGTAGCCGGTCAAACAACTGGTGTTCGGGTGCAGACCTCGACCACATCAACGATGTCAGCTTCTACGATCTAACAGAGTTCACAAAACTCTGGCTCGCAGGGCTCTAATAAACTTTACCCCGTGAGATTTATCCCTTGGGGATGATCTTACCTGCCTATAAGGTAGCTATCTCACCGGGGATTCACACCCTCTGCCAATCTGAAACCTGTCCCCGCGCGAGGAATACCTTATATTTAGCCCCAGGCCGCGCCCTGGGGGTTGACTTTGTCATTCATAACGCAACGAAGTGAAGCGAAGAATCCCAATCCCAACTCAAAACTAAACACTAAAAACTCAAAACTATCTCTTCCCCGCCTGCCCCTACATACTTTAGATAGCCATTTTCAGGGCCAACCTACGTCGTGCGGGCAAGCGCCCGCCTTAATCGCTTAACCACCCGTTCGGGTTCGCGTAGTGCACACTGCCAAACCGTCAACACGTGCCAGCCCTCCTTACGAAGCCGCCAAGCTATTCTCGCGTCGCGCTTCTTGTTCCCTGTGATCTTTTTTTTCCAGAACGCCTTGTTTGTGGCAGGAAGTTTCGCCCTTTTGCAGCCAACATGGTTATGCCAGAAACACCCATGAACAAACACCGCCGTGTGTGCGGACCTGATGACGAAGTCCGGTTCGCCCGCCAATGAACTAACATTGCGCTGGTATCGTACTTTCAGCTTGCGCAATAGTGCCGCAACCTGCTCTTCGGGGTTCGTTTTCCGATTCTTCACACGAGCCATTATTTCGCTGCGCTTCGCTTTGGTGTAAACGTCGGCCATCAGCTACTACCCTACTATCCCCCGTGGCAGTTGTGTCCGCCCCGCGTGGAGATCATCGTGACATTTGCTGCACAGCACAACCAAGTTCTCAGGAACATTGCGTCCACCGTCCACATGCTCCTCAACATGATGGAGCTCAAGAATCCTTGGGTCGGCCCTTGACCACCTTTTCCGGTTCCATCCACATAGCTCACAAGTATTACTCGCTCGATCGTATACTTCCCTTTGAACTTCAAATGGAATCTTTCGGTCATGGGGCTCCGCAATCCTATCCGCGCTTTCAAGAACATACTCACCCATTCTTAAGTCAGGTCGTCCAGTGAAATGGGTTGCGATTGCATACCCACCTTCCGTCCGCAACTCTCGCACCCGTCTTCCGAATTCCTTGGCCTTCGCAACGTAGACAAGCTCCTCGTTTGTAACAACTTGTCCCACATTCTCCAGAAGGTAGCGGAGTATCCGCCCCTTGCTTCCGCCCTCCGTCTCTTTCCTGATCCTGTTGGCAATGTGCCAACGCCGGGCTGCAGTTCGATCGCCCCCTCAGTTCCTCCCGGAATTCATTCACCCTTTCTGCCTTTCCACATATCTTATCCGAGCTACAAGGCTCTGCTCGTCCAAACACAAACGTTTGTCATATCCCTGTGTCCACAACCGCCTGCCCGCACCGTCTTTTTGCGCCTCATAATACGCGGCGCATTTCAGTCGACTCACGACTTTGCTAATCGTCTTCCCGCCCGCCGCAATGACCACATGCACATGTTTACTCGCTACTGATATTGCAAGTATCCCCTCGCCAATTCTCTTCCCTTCTGCCAATATGGCTCTCCTGACAATTTCGCGTTCTGTCTTGCCGAGATTAACTGTACCGCCTCTGCGCATCCTCTTGTTGGCTCGCTCCAATTCTTCGCTTCCGCTCAGAACCCGTCCCTTCCGCATATACCCTCGCTTATCTCCCTGCAACCATGAACCGTACGTCGTCCACGTCACCATATATCCATAAACCTTCGCCATCGTACCTACTACCCTATCAACGCCTGTCGTTCAGGCGTTGCCACTTAGCCCCCACCCCGCGTGGTGGGGGTTGCTTTTCGACGGCCCAACTTAATAGCCCAACTCTCCATCCTCGATTTCAAGCGCGACTGAGATTGCCAAGGCATTTCGAAGCATGAACGATCCGTATTTGCGCGCCAATCGCAACAAATCACTCGCTGCTTGCGGATTCCAATCCCCTTCGCAACTCAAGATTCTCTCCTGAGATTCCGATGGGACACACTGAGTATCCCCAAGGAGAATCCGGTATTCTTCGACAAGTGACGTAACATCTCCCGCTTTCTGCATCGTGTTGCCTCCATGATTTCCTATTAGTCCACAAAAACGTTCCTCCGGTGCCATTCTAAATGCGCCGCCGAGGGCAAGAACCTTCTTGCCCGTACGATGGGAGCATCGTGATACTTGCAGATCATGTCATCGATTCTCTTATCGCTAGCTCCTCGCAGCCGCCCCGAGACAAGAACACTCAGGTCGCTCGTCACCGTAATCAGGCCACGATCAAAGAGTCGATCAAAAGTCGCACTCAGGCAAAGCCCATTGCGGGGGTCCGTTCGATGCTCCTCAGAAACACTCCACGGAACAATGTGGCTCGCCACAAGACACTCCCTAATCCTCAGGCCCGTAATACAGCAAGTACCGTCATAACTGCTCAGAATCACATCACGAAAGAATGCTTGATGGATGCGCGTCTTACGCACTGTTTCTCTTTCGGATGGTCCTTCCGGACCCGAAAAATCGCTGGGCGCTTGCCTTTGCGATTCATCCGAGCCCCCAAGTTCCCGCTTCAATCGCTGCGCTTCCAGGACAAGCCTATTCCAATCACTGTTGAATTCGTCCCAGATTTCTTTATCCAACTTGCCTGTATGAACCAATCCGGTAACCTGCCGCTTCTGCAATTCCGGATCGAACGACCCAAAATTCCCGAGTTTTCTTGCGATGCTTCCCGGAGAACGTCGCAGTACCCTGGCCAGTTCAGTGACTGCCGGATTGTCCGCCTTTGTCTTCTTGAATGGAATCCGACAGTAAAGGTCAAATGCAAGGATAAGTTCCTCGCGCGTCCACAGCGTCCCGTATCTCGAAGGTTGCTTCTTGACACTCATCGCATGTTCCCAACTCTCGTTGCCACACCATCCTGGTTTTCGGCGTGGCAAGCCTGACGGAGCTTTGAAAAACTACGAAATCAGCCGGTTTCTGAAGAAGTTACGCGGCTTTCCGTTCGAACCATTGACACCTATGTCGGTGGTGACCGGTTCGTCAAATCCCTCGACGATCAAAATCAACTCTTTTCCCTTGCCGCGTCGTGCACTCGATTCCCCATAAGCCTCCTCTGGGAAGAAATCGTGGTGCCCACTCAGGTATATGTGCTTGTGGGCAATATTCCCCTTTGTAATTGCCACAAGTCGCTTTCGGTCGCTAACGTCACCGCTCACCGGCGAATCCTTTCAGTCTTAAGCATGGTCGTCCCTATTGTACTGCTGTGGGCCAAACCTGCAAGTGCTCCGGTTCAATTTTCACTTCACACGGTCGCTGAACCGTCGATTACCCGGCCGATGCGTATGCTCCGTCGCATCGTTGCGCAGATACGCCTCATTTATCTCACTCAGGTACTTATCAAATGCGTCTTCCGCCATACTATCTCTCTAACTACCTTATTTTCACAGAGTACAATACCCACACCATCCACCCATGTCAAGCCCAAATCCCCCAGCCACGAGTTACGCTTGTCCGCCGTAGCTTTAGCGAAGGCGCAAGTATCCAACTTTAGTCACTTTAGCTCACTTTATTAACTTGACACTTAACATTTATTATGGTATAATACCCATCAAACAATTAAATGCTGATTTTATGCATCAAAGGGGGGTAAAATGAACAATTTGAGCACTCACCAATTAACCACTAACCAATTAACCAGTTAACCAATCAACCAAAAGCGAGCAATTATGCAAAACAAAGCCAATGTCAAAATAGGTAAGATGGGCATAAGCAAAGCAACAATAAGGGCTTATGACAATGAACAACGAACAATCAACAACAAACTCTCCTCAAAACAAACCCAAACAAAGCCAATGTCAAAATAGGTAAGATATGAACGTAACCTCAGTTAAAATAATGGCTTATGACAATTTACCACCCCTGCGCGATACGCAATACGCGATACGCAATACGAGATTCAAACCCAAAACAAACCCAATTCCCCCAGCGCGATACGCAATACGAAATACGAGATACGAAATACAAACCCTTCACTTACAAAAAGCCCCGCATATTTTCTGTTGTTTTAAGCCCAAAAACGCCGAAAAAATGGAGATAACGCCGTTCTTAATCTCTGTAAACGGACTGCCATATTTATCTAAGTCCTGTAATATACTATGTTTACTGCAATCAAGCACAATCCGACAGCCGACGGCATTGCGATGGTCGTCGTCCTGCTGATGGCCATCGGCGCGGTATTTGTCTTCTCGGCAAGTGCTAACATCAGTTATGACCTGGACTTACATAAATTCTACGATTACCCCGGCCTGCGACAAATCCTCTTCTTCCCGCTCGCCTGCCTGGTCCTCTTCACCGCCGCCGCATTCGACTATCGCAGATTCCGCCTAACGAACGGCTGGCTAAAATCCCCAACCTGCTATTTGTTAGTCTTTAGCATAGCGCTACTTACAGTCATTTTGTTACAGCGAATCTATCCCTTCCTCCCTCGTTTTATCCCATTGAAAAACCAGCAATACCGCTGGCTGGAAATCCCCGCCGGCTCCTTTCGCATTAGTTTTCAGCCCTCCGAGCTGGCAAAATGGGCAACCATCTTCTTCCTCGCCGCCGTCTGTCATAAGTTCAGTACTGACATAAGGTTATTTCGCAAAAGGTTCCTCCCAATCTGCATAGTCCTCGCCGTGGTAGTCGGCTTGATAATCATCGAAGACTTTGGCACAGCAGCATTTATATCACTTTTGGCCTTTCTGATGTTAATCATCGCCGGCGCAAAATGGTGGCACATTTTAGCACCTCTGCCGGCCGGCATAATTGTCTTTCTCATCGTACTTTTCCGCTCACCATCCCGTTTGCAGCGGATAATAGCGTTTTTGCACCCCGAAAAATGGACCGACGGCGTTAATTTTCAACCCAGTCAATCACTAATCGCCATCGGCTCCGGCGGATTATTGGGCAAGGGCCTGGGGTCCGGAACCTGCAAGTACGGCCATCTGCCCGAGGACACAACGGATTTCATTTTCGCTATCATCGGCGAGGAGCTCGGCTTCGCCGGAAACGTAACCGTAATAGCTTTGTTCATTCTTTTCGTTTTGCTGGGCGTGTTGGTGGTCATACGCTGCAAAGACCGCTTCGGGCAGCTTTTGGCAGGAGGGATTGTTTTGGCAATCGGTATCCAGGCAGCGCTTAATATCGGGGTGGTTACAGTCGTGCTGCCGACCAAAGGCATACCTCTGCCGTTCGTAAGCGCCGGCGGAACGAGCTTGCTGCTGTCGTCCGCCGCGGTGGGCGTTCTGCTGAATATCGCAAAGCAAACCGCATCCAAACCGAACAATGATTTCGCCGGTTTTTCAATGGAATAAAAGGAGGCAGGAATTTCTTGACGGGATAGGGGCGGTAGTGGAGAATTTCAAATAGTCAAGGTTGTCGGTGAACTTACAATCGAAATATCAATCGAGAGGTGATATGCAATGTTGAGGAAAATACTTTGTCTGACGATACTATTCGCTGCCCAGAGTGTTCCGGCTAAAAGCAGTGATTATTTCAACGCCGAGTATAGTCAACTGCCTGTCGGTTCGACAGACGATGTTGGTTTGTGGTGGGCATCATCCGGCTGGAAGATAAGCCCGGATAAGCCGCTGCCCAAGGCAACGAGCCGGGCGATTTTAATACGTGCGGCGCGAAACGAAGCCGAGGCGGCGCAACTTATCGTTTGGCCAATGATGCCAACGATTGGGCTGCAGGGTCTTGTCATTCGTGTCGGTGCGCTGAGCGGCCCCGGCGGGGCGGTAATCGGCGCCGAGAACGTAGAGGTCCTCAAGGTACAATACGTCAATGTCACGACTCCGACCGACAAAAGCTCGGTGCCCGGGCTCTGGCCCGACCCACTGCCGCCGTTAAAAGGACCGATTGACCTGAAGCCAAATAAGAATCAGCCGTTCTGGGTCCGTGTCAAAGTCCCCCGTGATGCTCGTGCGGGGAGCTATACCGGCAAAATCGGAATTGCTGCAAAAAACTACAATGCCGATGTTACGTTACGCATCGAGGTATATGACTTCGAGCTGCCTGATAGGATGACCTGCACGACGGCCTTCGGCTTTTCGCCGCAAAATGTGTTTCGCTATCAAAAAATATCCGACTTAGAGGACAAGCGGCAGGTCCTTGAAAAATACTGGGCCAACTTCAGCGCTCATCACATATCGCCTTATAATCCTGCGCCCTTGGATGCAATCAAAGTTAGCTGGCCCAAAGTCACCGCCTCGAGCAAGCCCGAGCAGCTCAAGCCGGTGTTGGACTGGACTGGCTGGGACAAGGCGATGGAGCGAGGAATCGACCACTACCGGTTCAACTCTTTCCGGCTGAGCATCCCGGGTATGGGCGGGGGAAGCTTTCACGCGAGATATGAGCCGAAGCTGCTGGGCTTCGGCGAAGAGACCCCGCACTACAAGGTCCTGTTCGATTCGTACTGCACGCAGCTCCAGGAGCATCTGCGTGATAAGGGCTGGCTCGATGAGGCCTATATCTATTGGTTTGACGAGCCGGCGCCGAAGGACTACGAGTTTGTTATGAATGGTTTCCGTAAGCTCAAGGAGGCGGCGCCGGATATTAACCGCATGCTCACCGAGCAGGTCGAGCCGAAACTTACAGGCGGGCCCAATATCTGGTGCCCTGTTTCGCGTAACTACGAGCACGAGCCGGCTGAGCAGCGCCGCCGGGAAGGCGAGAAGTTCTGGTGGTATGTCTGCACAGGTCCAAAGGCGCCATACTGCACGCTGTTTATCGACCATCCCGGAACGGAACTGCGCGTGTGGCTCTGGCAGACGTGGCAGCGTAAAATCGATGGTATCTTAGTGTGGCAGACGAACTACTGGACCAGCACAGCCGCCTATCCCGACCGCGAGCGGCCTCAGAATCCTTACGAGGACCCGATGGGCTGGCGGTCGGGCTACAGCACTCCAAAGGGCGTCAAGAAGCCGTGGGGCAACGGCGACGGCCGGTTTATTTATCCGCCCGAAGCCGCCGCGGACGCCCACCCGGCCGGGCCTGTTCTCGAAGGGCCGGTTGACAGTATCCGCTGGGAAATGCTGCGCGACGGCATCGAAGACTATGAATACTTAGTCATCCTAAAAAGCATCCTTGAGGCCAAACAAGACAAGCTCTCGGCGCTGCAACGTAAAGAATACGCCGCTCTGCTCGAGGTGCCGGAAGAGGTCACGAAAGATATGACCACCTTCACGCAGGACCCGGCACCCATCGAGGCGCACCGCGACCGGATAGCTCGTGCCATTGTCGAGCTAAACAAATTATGAGCTTTCGGCCCGGCAATCCCCGCAAATGCACACAAACAATCCGCTTGCGCTTCGCCGGCACGCATAATCGAAAATTGCTGGTAAAAAAATGCCAAGGTGGTACAGTATAAAGTTGGTGTTCGTGCCGATACTTATCTTCGGGAGGTCCTACTCGCTGTACTACCTGGGCCAGTACGGGCCTGAGTTTGACGTGTTTGCTACCGAAATGGAACCAGCTTTACCTGCTTGAGCATGAACTCTGTCCCTGAGTGGTCAAGACAATAAATTGCGGTAAAGAGAACCCCCAGGGCATGTCTGGTGGCTAAACAACCCAGGGTGAAACCCCGGGCTAAATATAACGGCCACAAATGCAGGACAAACAGATAAAGCACATCTATTATTTACGTGCCTTATCATATTAATCTCAAAATCTTTGCTATTTCGTCCAGTCTTCTTCTCTTACGCCGTGGTAGGTCCGCAGGATATACTCGAATTTCTTCTTCGACCTGGCTCCTAAGTTGAGCGTGAACTTGACCGAGCGCAGGTCATCCTTCTCGTATTCGTCGAATTCGCCGCTTTTTTCCAGGTTCCAGTACTGGGTACTGAAATTGCGCTTTATCTCGACCTTGACGGGGATTTCGCGGGTGTTCCTGACTTCAAAATCAAACGTGCGGACCTCGTCCCAGCCGGAGATATTGCCGCGGCTGTCATACCTGTAATTCTCCGTCTTGTAATTCATAAGCTTCGGCTCGACGACGACGTTGGCGACGGGGCCGAGGTTCAGCTCGACATCTTCATCGACAGGGATATACTTGAACGAAGACTGGCCTGTATAAGATAAGTGCCCTTCGTCGCCGACACCCCTATAGACCTTGAGCTTTCCGCCGGGGATGGGTGTATCGCCGAGCTCGTGCTCTTCGTCGTTTTTGA
>Ga0114919_10004941_pt1 | contig 10667 bp, 11 predicted proteins | sample BlataG_FD_88682 | JGI IMG/M metagenome (GOLD analysis project Ga0114919, IMG submission 88682) | Deep subsurface microbial communities from Black Sea to uncover new lineages of life (NeLLi) - Black_00105 metaG | ecosystem: Environmental > Aquatic > Marine > Oceanic > Sediment | place: Atlantic...
GCCACCATCTCCGACAGAAGAGGCTCGTGGCCGTGGACTACCAGGTTCACCTCGTCCTCTTTCAGCACCCCCAAATTGATTTCGCCGCGCACCGGAACCGGCGTGCCGAACATAACGTCCTGAAGTTCGGTTCCGATCATCGAGCCGCCCCATCCGTCGCCGAGGGCGCAGCGGCTGGCGTGATGCAGAATGCTCTTGTACTCCTGGTCCACGCCCATGTGCGTCCGGTGCAGGGCCTCGACGATTTCCTGATCGCCGGCGCGCGGCATGACGCCAAGTTTCTTCCAGACGGCCTTTCGGGCTTCGGGGGCGCGCTCGGCCAATCGCTGAGTGCCGTGCGGCTTGCCGAACTCCGTGAGCATCAGTTCGCCCAGTTCGTGGGCTATTGCCTTGTCCTCGCGGCCGTCGGTCTTGATGCCTAACTCCCCGGCCAGGGCGAGCAGTTTCTTTCGGTCCTTGATGCCGTAGTCCGGCGCTTCCCCCTTGGCCATTGCGAGAAACGTGTGGGCGACGCCGCGCCCGTGGTCCGAGTGTGCCGCCGCACCACCGGCGACGGCCCGCAGAAAGTTGCGGGCGATGATGGTATCGGCGTCGGCCCCGCACACGCCGTGCTGCGGACCCTCGCCGAACGGGTCGATTCGACACGGGCCCATGTCACAGATGCGGCAGCAGAGGCCGAGTTGGCCGAAGCCGCATTGCGGCTCCTGGGCCGCCAGGCGGTCCCACGCCGTCTCCTGTCCGGCCTCGTCCATCCGCCCCAGCATCTCCTGGGCCGCAGGATCAGAACTCATCTTCTTCGGATCCATCCTGTCTCTCCTCCGTTACCCCATTGATGAAGCGCCCGCCATACGCGCGGCCGCGTCCTTACGCCGGCACTTCGGACACAGCCGCGCGAGCCGCCGGAACGCTTCCCAATCGATCTTTGTCCTCCCCAGCATAGCTTCCGCCACGCCCGCGCTGACCATTTGCTCGCCGCACGCCTCGCACACGAGGAGCTTGGCCCGTGCCTTGAACGGTGAGATCTCGATCTCGCCCGTGTCCTCGTGAATCCGAATCTGGATCGTCCCGACCGGGCAGACGACCGCACATGCGCCACACGCGATGCAGGCCTCGGACGGCTGCCGGAACGGCGGACTGACCGCCCGGTCCCGGCCGCGGCCGGCAAAGCCGATCGCCGCACACCCGAGGACCTCTTCACACACGGCCGTGCACAGGCCGCACAGGATGCAGTCCCGCTGGCTGACCGTGACCGTCGGATACGGGGTGCTCTCGACGCCCATGCGATTGGCGAAGGCCTTGAGCTGTGCGTTCTCCGGCGCCCGCGCCAGGAGGAGCTGCATCACCCCCGCGCGGGCCTGAACCGCCCGTTCGCTCGAGACCCGAACCGTGATGTCCCGACGGACCGGGTAATTGCAGGCCGTCACCAGTTGCCACCAGTCGCCGCGGTCGAGCTCGACCATACACAGACGGCACGTGGCCGGAGGGGCGATCGCCGGGTGGTAGCACAAGGTCGGAATCCAGATGCCGACCTTCCGGGCTGCATCGAGGATCGTCGCCCCGTGCTCCACTTGAACCTTCATGCCGTCAATCGCTACAGTCGGCACCGCGGGAACTCCCTCAGACTTTAAAGACCGCACCGAACGGACATTTGTCGAAGCACGTCCCGCACAGGGTGCACTTCCCCTGGTCGATCACATGCGGGACCTTCTTCTCGCCCGAGATGGCATCCACCGGGCAATGCTTTTTGCAGAGGCCGCAGGCCTTGCAGGCCTCGGCGTCGATCTCGTAACGAAACAGGCCCCGGCATTGCTTGGCCGGGCACCGCCCGTCAAGGATGTGCGCATCGTACTCATCGCGAAAATGCCGGACGGTCGACAGGACAGGGTTGGCGGCGGTCTTGCCGAGGGCACACAGCGCGGTGCCCTCCATCAGCTCCGCCATGGCCTCCAGGCGCTCGACGTCCCCCGGCTCCCCTTCGCCGCGGGTGATGCGGTCCAGGATGTAAAGCATCTGCGCGAGGCCCTCGCGGCATGGCGTGCACTTGCCGCACGACTCGTCCTGGAGGAAGTTCAGGAAGTACTTGGCGACGTTCACCATGCAGGTGTCCTCGTCCATGACGATCATGCCGCCGGAACCCATCATCGAGCCCAGCTTCGTCAGTTGGTCGAAGTCCACCTGGGCGTCCAGGTGCTCGGCCGGGATGCACCCGCCGGACGGTCCGCCCGTCTGGACGGCCTTGAAGGCCTTGCCGTCCTTGACGCCGCCGCCGATCTCCTCAATGATCCGGCGGAGCGTGATGCCCATCGGTATTTCCACGAGGCCCGTGTTCACGACGTCGCCGACGAGGCTGAAGACCTTCGTACCCGTCGATTTTTCCGTACCGATGGCGGCGAACCACTCGCCGCCGCGGTTGATGATGGTGGGCACGTTGGCCCACGTCTCGACGTTGTTGAGGTTGGTCGGCTTGTCGTGGAGGCCGTGCTCGACGGTGTGGACGTACTTGGCCCGCGGCTCGCCGGGCCGACCCTCGAGCGAGGCCATCAGGGCGGTCGATTCGCCGCAGACGAACGCCCCGCCGCCGCGGTTGATCCGGATGTCGAACGAGAAGCCAGTGCTCAGGATGTCCTCGCCCAGGAGACCCAGTTCGCGCGCCTGTCCGATCGCCCCTTTGAGGCGTTCCACCGAAAGCGGGTACTCGTTCCGCACGTAGATATAGCCCTGGCGGGAGCCGATGGCGTACGCCCCGATGACCATCCCTTCCAGGACGGCGTGCGGGTCGCCTTCCATGACGACGCGGTCCATGAACGCCCCCGGATCGCCCTCGTCGCCGTTGCAGATGACGTATTTGGGCTCGCCGGCAGCATCGCGGCACGAGCGCCATTTGCGGCCCGTCGGGAACCCGCCGCCGCCCCGGCCGCGGAGGCCCGAGCGTTCCACCTCCTCCAGCACCTGCTCAGGCATCATCGTCGCCAGGGCCTTCGCCAGGGCGCTGTATCCGCCCGCTGCAATGTAATCCTCGAGGCTCGCCGGGTTGATCACGCCACAGTGGGCCAGGGCGATTCGCTGCTGGGCCTTGTAGAAGGGGATCCCGTCGGCCGTCCTGGCTCGTTCTCCGCTCGCCGGGTCCTCGTAGAGGAGCCGCTCCACCACCCGTCCGCCCAACACCGTCTCGCGGAAAATCTCGGCGACGTCGGGCTCCTCCACCCGCTGGTAAAAAATGTTCCCCGGGTGGACGATGACGATGGGTCCCCGCTCGCAGAGCCCGTGGCATCCCACGCCCTTGGCCTCGATCGCGACTTCGGCCCCGGTCTGGCGGACCGCCTCGGCGAAAAGTTCGTGCAGTCTCATCGCCCCCTTGGCGACACACCCCGGGCCGATACAGACGCGCACGCATTTCGCCGCGGGATCGCGCCGCTTGCGCAGATCTTCCCGCAGGCGTTCAAGGTCCGCCGGCGTGCTGAGCCGTTCAATGCCAACGACCGTCACTTTTGAGCCTCGCTTTCAGCCGGCGCCTCCTCCGGGGAAAGTCCGCGGAGGATGTCCCTGGCCGAATCCAGCGTGATCCCGTTGAAGTACTTGCCGTCCACGATCATCACCGGCGCCACCGCGCACGCCCCCACGCAGTTGACCGGCCGGAACGAGAACAGGCCGTCCGGGGTCGTCCCGCCCCCCTCTACCTGGAACTCCTTCGAGATCATCTCCGAGATCTGGCCCGAGCCTTTCAGATAGCAGACCGTCCCGACGCAGAGGGTCACCTCGTGGAGCCCCTTCGGCGCGAGACGGAACGAGGCGTAAAAGGTCGCCACCGCATAAAGCCGACTCATCGGCACCTCCAGCCGCGCGGCCAGCCGCTTCAACTGGTCCACCGGCAGGTACCCGCACCCGGCCTGGAGGTCCTGCATCATCGGGATCAGCATCCCCTCGTCGCCGCCGTAGTGATCGATGATCCCGTCCACGAGTTTTTCGTCCGCGACCTTGCTCTCGGCCATCCGCCTCAGACCTCACTCGAAAACCACTAGACCGACTCGATGGTCACTTCCGTGCCGCGCCGGGTCAGCTCGTCCCCAATCTCCCGGACCACGGCCAGCTTCATGCCCAACTCCCCCGGCAGACTCGGGTTCTGGTGGGCCGGGTTGACGGCCCGCCCTACCATGAAGTGCACGTGATCCACGTCGAGCAGCATCCGGACGACTGCCGCGGCGCCGTCGTTGCGAAACTGGACCGTCTCCTTGTCCGCGCCGGACCTCAAGAGCTCGTTCGCCCGTGTCAGCGTCAGGATCCCCTCGGTCACCAGGTCGATGTGCTCCATCCGTGCCAGCGGCGGCACGTCGGGCTTCATCGTCTCCAGGTCGACTTCGATCGGCTGACCGAGATGGCGCGAGGCGATCTTGGCGGTCGTCCCGCCGCACACGACGTGGAGCCCGTGCCGCTGGATGAACCGTGCGAAAATCGACTCGTCCGCCGCCGCATCCGCCGGCGGACCGGTCAGGACCGTCGCGACCAGCTTCGTGCGCACCTTGAACACCGCGATGCTGACGTCGTCGCCCGGCGCCCCCGCATAAAGCTCCAACACGGTCTCGGCAAGCTTGCTCGCCACAGCCTGGGCCGACAGATCTGGATGCACGTGGTCCTCCAGGTACCGGGCCGTCTGGTCCCAGCCCCAGCCGAGCGGATACACGCCGCCGATCCCTGCGTTGAGGACCCCGTCCGAGACGAAGACGATCCAGTCGCCCAGATTCACGTCGACGACCGACTCACGGATCTTCTTGCCGCCGATCTCGCGCTCGTCCGGCTCCAGCGGCATCGTCTTGCGCCCGCGCAGCAGAATCGCCGGCGGCGTGTCGAACTCCACGAGCCGCGCCCGGCCGTCCCGGAAGAACTGCGCGATCGCAAACGTGCTGTACGCCAGATTCCGCACCTCGCAGACCGGCAGGGTCTTGCCCAGGGTTTCCACGACCTCCGAGAGCGGCAGCTCGTTCTCCAGCAGGTGCATGGCGATCCGCGTGGTCAACGTGGCCAGGATGTTCGCCTTCACCCCGCTGCCCAGGCCGTCCGACAGCGCCAGCGTGACCGAATCCGCGTGACGGGCCACCGACACGCTGTCACCGCACAGCTCTTCGCTGTGCTTGCGAAGCTGCTTCGTGCCCCACTCGTAGAAGAACCACACGCCTAACCACCTTCCTGGAAAAGTGACATGACTTTCACCAGGAGCACCTTCGTCTCGGCCGTGCTCTCGCCGAGCAGCCTGGCGATCTCCTGGGCCGTCTGCATCTGGCGCTCGATCACCTCCTGGGCCCGCTGAAGGGTCTGCGCCCGCAGCTCCGTGAGATGCTGCCTGGCCCTCTCCTCGTCCGAGATGTCGATGAAGATGCCGCAATAGAGGTCCTCGCCCTCGATTGGGAACAGGCCCACCCTGAAACTCACGTCGTGTTCCGGGATTGTCTCCTTGACCATAAGGTGGCCGCCGCCCGCGATCGCCCGCTCAAAGCAATCCGAGTGCACAAACTCCGCCGCGGGCCTGCCTAGGATCTTGTCGTCCGGGCATTGGAACATCACCCGGAATGCGGGGTTCACATAGTGAATCCGCGTCTCCCGGTCCACCAGCAGCACGCCGTTGGGCGTATGCTCGAGGATCGCGCTGACGTGCCCCGCGGAGATCTCGCGGTCGGAAAGTGTCATGCCGTCCCCTCCGGTTCGGCCGCGGGTCCTTTCGTCAGGGGCGCCAGCACCCGCTCGCGAAAGGTCGCGACCGCCTCGTCCACGCTCCCGCTCGTCAGCGGCTCGTCGTCGATCTGCCAGTTCACTCCCTCGCCGCATCGCTCCATGCAGAAAGAGCCTTTCAGAAGCACCTTGTTCTGGAGGCCGTGTTCTTCGAGCAGCACGTTGAAGCGCACGATGACCTCGCGCGCGCCCTTCAGGTGGCAGGAGCTTCCCACGCACACGGTCACCGTGAGCATTTGCGGCTCCCCAGCCGTGCGGTCATCGCTCGCCGATCTCCTCGGCGGCCTGGAGCTGCTGGGCCGCCGCTTGCCGTTTCCGACGGTTGTATTCATCAATGTCCACAAAGACCAGCGCCCGCGTCGGACAGGCCTCCACGCACGCCGGGTCCCCACCCGCCGCGGTCCGCTCGATACACTGGTCGCACTTGACCGCCACGCCGCCGTCCGGCGAGAATTCGATCACCCCGAACGGGCACGCGACGATGCACATCTTGCACCCGATGCACCGGTCGGCGTCGATCAGGACCGGCCCCAGGTCCGTCTCGCGGTAGATCGCCTCGCTCGGGCAGATCATCATGCACGGCGCGTCCTCGCAGTGGCGGCACTGGAGCGGCAGGCCGTAGGCGCCGGCCGTCTCGACCATCACCCGGCGCTGGGGCAGAGGGTGCTCCTTGACGGCCCCGCGCAGGTCCTTCGATTCGGAGTGTGCCAGGGCGCAGGCCATCTCGCACGACCGGCAGCCCAGGCAATGCTCGATGCGACACGCGATGATTTTGCTCATGCTCGGCCCTCTTGTATGACCCTCGTCGGCGTTTGATCCCCTACCAGCGCCTCGAGTTTCGCTTTGGCTTCGCCCAGGGCGGCCTCGACCCCTTCATCGACGCCCAGCACCGACCGCCCCTCCAGGTCCGCCTGCCCAAGGGCGGGGCTATAGGGCACATAACCCAAAAGGTCCATGCCTTCAGGCAGGGCGGCACGGACCGCTTCGACCTGTGCCTCATCGGTGACTTTGTTCAGGATGGCGGCAAAGCGCGTGAGGCCGATTTCGCCGCCCATTCGCGCGATGGCGTGCGCCGTCTCCAGGCTCCTCCGGCCGGGCTCGACGACGACCACCAGCGCGTCGGTTCCCAGGACCGATGCCCGCCCCAGGAACTCGAGGCCCGCCTCCATATCCACCAGCAACACCTCCTCGCGCTCGAGCATCAGGTGGCGCATCATGGCTTTCAGGAACGCCCCTTGCGGGCAGGCGCAGCCCTTGCCGCCTCCGCGAATACCCCCCAGAACCAGCAGCCTCATCCCCGCGGCCGAGACGGCGAAGGAATCCGGGAGGTCGGATACGTGCGCGTTCATTCGGAAGTATTGTCCAACCTTATCCGGGTCGGCCCCCGTCCGCTCCTTGATAAGGTCCTTCAAGGAGACGAGCGGCCGGGGCAGGGCCGCTGCCGGGACCCCAATCGCGGCGGCAAGGTTGGCGTCGGGATCGGCGTCGATTAGGAAGACGTCGCGCCCTTCGTTGGCGAACGCGCGGCCCCAGATGGCGGCGACCGTCGTCTTGCCGACTCCGCCTTTTCCGCTGATCGCGATTTTCATTTGCAGCACCTGGTTTTCGTGGGCGGTCCACCAGCCTCGGTTCGTAACACCCGCAGCACGGGGCCGGTGGGCCGCCGCACTTGCGGAAGACCTGCATGTCGAAGGGCGCGCGGAACGCAGCGCCACGGCACTTCGGCAAAGGTGGATGCACACCCCTCCCATGATACTCTTACAGCCTATCTTAGGATAGGGACGAGGACAAACGAAGTCAAGGTAGAAAGGCCTGGGCTGTGAAAGATTTCACAGTCTAGGCCCGGGTCGCGTCCGGAAATCTCTTGACGCAGGCTGGTCCACGTGCCTACGATTAGCGCCCGCGAGTCCGTAGTTCTGGGGACTCTGGCACGCGTTCAGCGCGGGTGTCTAAAACCCGACCTTGCCGCCCATCTGACAAGGAGAGTATTCATGCTCAGCGATCTGGAAATTGCCCAAAAAGCCCATCTGAAACCCATTCGTGAAATTGCGGACAAATTGGGCGTCCGAAATGAAGAACTCGAACTCCACGGCGACCATAAGGCCAAGGTGGACTTGGAGATGCTGGACCGGCTGGCCGATGCGCCGCGCGGCAAATACATTGACGTGACCGCTATCACGCCGACGCCACTCGGCGAAGGCAAGACGGTTACCACCATCGGATTGTCGATGGGCCTGGCCGAAATCGGTAAGAAGGTTTGCACCTGTATCCGCCAGCCGAGTCTCGGCCCCGTCTTCGGCATCAAGGGCGGCGCCGCCGGCGGCGGTTACAGTCAGGTCGTCCCGATGGAGGATTTTAACCTGCATCTGACCGGCGACATTCATGCCGTCGGCCTGGCCAACAACCTCGCCGCCGCCTTCGTGGACAACTCGCTTTATCACGGCAACCCCTTGGACATCGACCCCTACGCGCCGAGCCTTCGGCGCGTCGTGGACATCAGCGACCGCTGGGCCCTGGACGAGATTGTCACAGGCCTCGGGTCGGGCATCGTTCGACGCACGGGTTTCGACATCACCGTCGCCAGCGAGGTGATGGCCATTCTGGGCCTGACGACCGGCCTTCAGGATATACGGGAACGGTTCGCCCGGATGGCGGTCGCGTACAGGCGCGACGGTTCGCCCGTCACGTGCGAGGACCTGAAGGTTGCCGGCGCCATGACCGTCCTCATGAAGGACGCCATCAAGCCGACCCTCATGCAGACGCTTGAGCACACGCCGTGCTTCGTCCACGCCGGGCCGTTCGCCAACATCGCGCACGGCAACTCGTCGATCCTGGCGGACCTCATCGCGACGAAACTGGCCGATTACACGGTCACGGAGTCCGGCTTCGGGGCCGACATCGGCATGGAAAAGTTCATGAACATCAAGTGCCGCCAGAGCGGCCTCGTGCCCGACTGCGTGGTCCTGGTCACAACAGTGCGGGCGCTGAAGATGCACAGCGGCAAGTTCAAGGTCGTCGCCGGAAGGCCCCTCGACCCGGGCCTCTTGAAGGAGAACACCGAGGCGGTGGCCGAAGGGTGCGCGAACCTCGAGAAACACATCGAAAATGTCCGGCTGCACGGCGTGCCGTGCGTCGTCGCCATCAATCGATTTACCAGCGACACGGAGGCGGAGTTCGAGGTCATCGCCGAAAGGGCCAAGGCCGCCGGCGCAGGATGGGTCGCCCACAGCAACGTCTGGGCCAAGGGCGGTAAGGGCGGGACGGAACTCGCCGAGGCCGTCTGCGAGGCCTGCGAGGCGCCGAAGAATTTCAAGTTCCTCTATGAACTCGATTGGCCCATCAAGAAGAAGATCGAGACGATCGCCACCAAGATGTACGCGGCCGGCACGGTCGTTTACGAAAAGGCCGCCGAGCAGGCAATCGAACGCCATACGAAACTCGGTTACGACAAGTTGCCGATCTGCATGGCCAAGACGCACTTGAGTCTGACGCACGACGCGAAGGTCAAAGGCGCGCCGAGCGGGTATGAGTTCCCGATTCGCGACGTGCGGGCGTCGGTCGGCGCGGGGTTCCTCTATCCGCTTTGCGGGGAGATGCGGACGATGCCCGGCCTGCCGACGACACCGGCGGGCGAGAAAGTGGACATCGGCCCGGACGGCCAAGTCGTCGGCCTGTTCTGAGACGCCGCCGACGCATAGAATGGGGTCATCGGCATCGAGGACGAGCCGCAACCTTCGGTCGCGGAGGTCCCCGCGCCGCGTTGAATGCGCACGAACAGAAGGAACCTGCCGTGGCTGAGACCGCGGAAATCCCGTCGTATGGCTCCGGCCCGGGCCGCACCGGACAGGGTCGGAGCCCGGCGGATGCGGAAAAGGAGATAGGAAGATGGCGGACTACGAGGTGAAACTGCCGAGTCTGGGGGACGATAGTGACGCCCCGTCGGAGGCGACCGTTTCTTTTTTCTACGTCGAGGTTGGCGAACGAATCGAAAAGGAGGCGCCTCTGGCCGAGATGGTCACCGACAAGGCCTCTTTCGATGTGCCCTGTCCGGTCACCGGGACGGTCAAGCGGCTCGCCGCCCAGGAGGAAGAAGTGGTCGAGGTCGGCGGCCTTTTGGCCGTCGTCGAGACGGACGAATCGTAGGGCCTTGCGGGAGGAAGGCGATGATCATACTAAAGCAGAAACCCTTCGAGGAACTCCTCCGTGAACTCGAAGGTGAAACCAACGTGTTCCTGGCCGGCTGCGCCGACTGCGCCACCACGTGCAAGGTGGGCGGAGAAGAGGAAATTGACGCCCTGGAAAAGAAATTAACCGAGCACGGGAAAACCGTGACCGGCAAGCACGTCTTCGATACCGCCTGCCTGGCGGGAAGCGTGCGAGACGGCGTCAAGCAGCACGCAGAGGCCATCGAGGCCGCCGACTCGATCCTGGTCATGGCTTGCGGGACCGGCGTGCAGAGCATCGGCGACCGGTTGGAGGACAAGCAGGTGCACCCCGGCGCCGAGAGCCTGTTCGTCGGCGAGGTTGCGCGGCTCGGAAAATACGCCGAAAAGTGCACCCTGTGCAACGACTGCGTCCTGGAGTTAACCGACGGCATCTGCCCCGTCACGCGGTGTAGCAAGGGGCTGGTAAACGGCCCTTGCGGCGGGTACTCGGAGGAAGGGAAGTGCGAAGTGGACCCGGATAAGGACTGCGCGTGGGTCCTGATCTACAAGCGGCTGCAGCAGCGCGGACATCTTCACAAAATGAAGGAGATCCAACCGCCGCACGATTATAGTTCGCACCACCATCCACGCTCGTATCAATGGGAGAAGCACCGCCCGCCGAAAAAGGAACCGGCCACCACATAGCCGTGTTGCTGCACCATGCGCGATTCGCATGGCGCTCGGCGCTGGCGGGGCCGCCATCCTGTTGGACGGCGGGAACGCCGCCGCCCCAGCGAGTGA
>Ga0114919_10004943_pt1 | contig 10665 bp, 4 predicted proteins | sample BlataG_FD_88682 | JGI IMG/M metagenome (GOLD analysis project Ga0114919, IMG submission 88682) | Deep subsurface microbial communities from Black Sea to uncover new lineages of life (NeLLi) - Black_00105 metaG | ecosystem: Environmental > Aquatic > Marine > Oceanic > Sediment | place: Atlantic...
CGTGGTGCAATTATCTCCAGCATTTCCTGTTCGGGTTTAATCCGTTCCTTCGGCTCCTCCAGCTCAGGAAACTCCGGCTTAGTAATCTCCGGCTCAATCGGCTCTCCGTCAGGAGTCCCAAGGACAGCTATCGCCTCTTTGCCCGTAACAGAACGCGAAACATAAACATAGAGTATGTTAAATTGGCTTATCCCCCCCGCTGTCGCAAGCGCATCGAGCAGCCTGAAATCATACCGCGGAATTCCGTATCTGCCCGGAGCCGGCACACCGTTACCCGATATTGAAAACGTGCGTTGTTGTGAGTTCATCAAGGTTACGGTAACCAACGGCTCCCTTAATATGCTCGGCTCAAGGATTTGCCTTATCTCCTCTTCAAGTTGCGATTCAGTCAGCCCCGCCGCATCAACTACCCCAACTTCCGGTATGGATATCCTGCCGGTCTCGATAACAATATAATCGTTTGCAAACATAGCCCCCTCTGTAAGCAGCTCAAAAATGGATATCCTGACAATATCTCCGGAACGAAACACATAATCAGTCTCGTATGCCATGACATCCATCGGCCTGGGGTCTTCCGCTCCTTCCCAGGCCGACGGCGCCTCCTCTGCCACACCCAGCGAATCCAATATCACATTCACCGCCGGTACAGGACGGAACCTGCCTACTTCGTGCGGGGCAAAAAACTTGTTGCCGCAGCCGGATAAGAGAAGGCAAAAAATGAGAAACGAGCATTTTTTACCGCCGAGTTCGCGGTCCTTGGGACTCCTTACGGAGAGCCCGCTGAGTTTTTTTAATTTTAGTTTTTTCTCTGCGTTCTCTGCGTTTAATTCTTTTGCCATTTTCATATCGCTAAGACTCCCAAAAGACACCGATATTCGTGTGAGTCGTCCTTACTGCCATATTGCCTGCACCTTCGTCTGTCCCCTAAGGGGGCAAGGTGCGAAAAATGTACGCAGCACGATTCCGCCTCTTAGGGGCGTGATATATGACTCTATCCTGCTACGGCCTCGGCCTTCGCCGAGACGAGTCCGATGAAATTATCGGTTCAACACCCTGTTCGCTTAAGTTTTTTCCCCGCACCAATCAGGCGTGTCCAGCACCAAAAGAGCTTCGGCTCACACCGTTTTGGTGCGAGACAATTGTTATGGGGAAGAATCAATAATGTAGCATACGCTTAAAATGGGGGATTTGTTCACCCCGTTAGAAGTAAGCTACCCGCCGTCTGGTCTCATAATAGTACCCTTTCTAACGGGGTGTGAGCTATCGGCCTGCCCCTTAGGGATACAGGTGCGTTCTCCTTGGGAGTCCTCCGTAAGTCCGCTGAGGGACGCCTTGCGGCGGAGTCCATAGGACATACGGACAAGCCCGATAATCATCACAATACCAGGACAGGTAACGTTAGGTAGGGGCGGTTCGCGAAAACCGCCCTTACTACGGGTTAAAAAGCCCGCCTTATTTGATATGAGAAGCTGAAAGTCCTCCTTGGGAGCCCGCCGTAAGGTGTCCCCAAGTGGACTGACGGGCGGCCCCTGGACGGATTAAAAAAAATTTACAAACAACGGCAAAAACCGTGAATCGTACGACGTGATACATATAAATCCGAAACCCGAATTTCGTGCTTATCTTTTATTCCCTTGCATCCGCCTGATATCGATATCGGCCTTCTTTAGCGGACAGCAGGCCCCGCCTTCTGTGACTACTCCGCGGCCCTTAACCGGTAATAGTCTATTTTAACCAGCCGCTCCAGCAAAACACTGTTGGCCCGTCCAAGGGCCGGACTTTCAGCATCGGTTCTAAATATCTCTATCTTCGTAGGAACTAAAATACTCCCTTTTTCAACCTCTTTATAGTCATAGCCGCGAGCTGCCAAAAACTTTTTCTCATCAGCCGCAACAAACCAAATCATATCAACACGAGCGGTGTCGGTGTTCTGGTAGAAGACGACCTTAGGCCAATATGGAAGGTCAGCAATATCATCAACGAGAATCTTCGCTCGTTCTCCTGGGGAGTCCCTACGGACAATTGGCTCATACCATTGTCCTTCCATTTTGACCGGCTTTGTCCCTTTGGTAAACGCAAACGACTTATCCAAAAAACGCACCGGTGCCGTTGTTATATTTAGTATGGCTTCCGCAAAGTAGCGATTTGCCATAATTGGCAAGGCACCAACTTGCTCCGCCCCCTCCAATACACTAAACAGCTCTCCCGACAATTGCCAGACGAACTTGCCTTGCGGCTCCAGGGCCGAAATCCGAATGGAATTCAACGGCGGCTGAAAGTCCGGCCCCTGGACGGAATAAACCTCGTGATGCTGCTCAGTCAGGTAAAAGCTGCCCCCACTCTTGTCTTCGACAAGAAGACGTGGGGGCTTATAAAGAGTAACCACGCAATCAAGCCCCAGCTTTTTCTTATTTCTCCAGGCTTGGCGTCCCCCGGTCGCTTCAATCGCCCGAGACGCATATTCAGGCATAACGAAGTTAGGGTCAGTCAACCCGGCCCTTGGACGGGACGCCTCTTCCTTGTGTCCCTGCTCACAGCCCACGACAACGAAAGCCGCTGCAAGAACCAGCCAACACATTATATTTGAGAATCGATTAATCATTTTATTCCCTTGCATATCAATAGCTTGTAGTTTATGGTTTATAGTTTATCAACTCCCGACTATAAAATCAATCACATTTCAATTTTGCAAGCTGCTCCATCAAAGCATACCTTTGGACTGCATCGCTCCTGGCAAGTTCGAGCAGTTCCGCCGCCACCTTCGGCTTCGATTGCTTTAGCGTGCGATAACGATTCTCGCTGTAAGCGTATTCTTCGAAGTCAAGTGTCGGAGCCTTCGAATCAAGCTGCAGCGGGTTCTTGCCCTTTTCTTTAAGCTGCGGGTCAAACCTGTACAAAGGCCAGTGGCCGCTGGCGACCGCCTGTTTCTGATGCTCGTAACCGTTGACCAGGTTGTAGCCGTGAGCGATACAGTGCGAATAGGCAATTATAAGCGAAGGCCCCGGGTATGCTTCAGCCTCGACAAATGCCTTTACCGTCTGATTGGCATTTGCACCCACAGCCACTTTGGCAACATAAATATTCCCGTAAGTCATAGCCAGAAGTCCGAGGTCTTTTTTAGGACTTAGTTTTCCCCCTGCAGCAAATTTGGCCACTGCCGCCCTCGGTGTGGACTTCGACATCTGCCCGCCGGTATTGGAATAGACCTCCGTATCTAAAACAAGCAGATTGATGTCAACTCCACTTGCCAAGACGTGGTCCAGGCCTCCGTATCCGATATCGTAAGCCCATCCGTCACCGCCAAGCCCCCAAACGGATTTGCGAACAAGATAATCTGCAACATCCAATAGCTGCTTGCAATTCGCATCCGTCTCTGCCGGACTTTTCTTACATTGCTCTTTGAGTTTATCTACCCGGGCCCTCTGCTGTTCAATAGCAGCTTGTGCCGGCTCGTCGGCCAATGTAGCCGTTCGGATTTCTTCGGCCAGCGCGGCATCGACACAGCCTTCAGCTACCACTTTATCCAACAGGTCAAGAGCGCGTTCTTTGAATTTATCAACCGTCAGACGCATACCCATTGAAAACTCAGCGGTGTCCTCGAACAGACTATTACTCCATGTCGGCCCCCTGCCGTCCGACCTCTTTGTGTAGGGTGTTGTCGGCAGATTGCCCCCATAAATCGACGAGCAGCCCGTTGCGTTGCCAATCATAGCCCTGTCCCCAAAGAGCTGCGACAGCAATTTGACATAAGGCGTTTCCCCGCATCCGGCACAGGCACCGGAATATTCAAACAGGGGCTGAATTAACTGACTGCCCTTGACGGTATCGGCGCGGAATCGTTTCGGGTCTGTATTTGGAATCGACAAAAAGTACTCATAGTTCTCGCGTTCGGGCCTGCGAATCGGTTCCTGCGGCACCATATTGATTGCCTTTCGGCCTGTCGGCTTTTTGTTCTCGTCCTTTTCCTCCGCCGGGCAACTGATAACACAAGCCCCGCAGCCGGTGCAATCTTCCGGAGCTACCTGAACGGTAAATTTCATACCGGCAAAGTCCTTGCCTTTTGCATCGGCGCTTTTGAATGTCGCGGGAGCATTTTTAAGCTGCTCGGCGTCATACGCCTTTATCCTTATAGCTGCGTGGGGACAAAGCAAAGAGCATCTGCCGCATTGGATACAGATATCCGGCTCCCACGCCGGTATATCGACGGCAATGTTGCGCTTTTCATATTGCGTCGTGCCGGTTGGAAACTTACCGTCAACCGGCATCTTGCTCACGGGCAGCTTGTCTCCACGAAGCGCTATAAGTTCTGCGGTAACCTCTTTGACAAAATCAGGAGCATCTTCCGGAACCGGCGGCCGCATCTTTATCTTACTGGTTACCTTGTCAGGAACTTCAACTTCATAAATTCTCTCAAGGGCGCCATCGACTGCCGCATTGTTCATTTCGACAATTTTTTCACCTTTCTTACCGTAGGTTTTTCTGACTGCATCTTTGATAGCATTAACAGCCGTATCGAGCGGAATAATGCCGCTGATTTTGAAAAAGGCGGTTTGCATAATCACATTGATTCTCGGCCCCAGGCCGAGCTCCTGAGCAAGCCCAATCGCATCGATGATGTAGAACTTCAGCTTCTTTTCGATTATCTGCTTCTGCACCTCCTGCGGCAAAGTGTCCCACGCCTCGTCCTTGTTGTGGCTGGTGGTCAACAAAAACGTTGCGCCCTCACGCACCGCTGAAAGCATATCATATTTTTCCAGGAAACTCGGATTATGACACGCAACAAAGTCAGCCTTGTCCACAAGGTAAGGCCTTCGAATAAGCTGTTCTCCAAATCGCAGATGTGATGCGGTGACAGTACCGGCTTTTCTCGAATCGTAAACAAAGTAGCCCTGTGCGTAATTATCTGTTAGCTCGCCGATAATTTTTATGGAGTTTTTATTTGCACCTACCGTCCCGTCCGCGCCGAGACCGTAAAACATCCCGGAGAAAAACCCCTCGCTGGAAATCTCGAAAGATTCATCAACCTCCAGGCTGGTATGCGTTACATCGTCTATTATGCCGACCGTAAAACCATTTTTCGGTTTTTTGGCATCGAGATTATCAAAGACGGCTTTTACCATAGCGGGCGTGAATTCCTTCGAGCCTAATCCATACCGCCCACCGACAATTAGCGGATATTTTTCAAAAGGTGTTTGCTTTTCCGCCATCGCTTCGCCAATAGCGGTGCGAACATCCAGGTACAATGGCTCGCCGAGCGAGCCGGGTTCTTTCGTTCTGTCTAAAACGGCGATTTTCTTTACGCCTTTTGGCAGGCAATCGACAAAGTGTTTACCGCTAAATGGCCTATAAAGTCTCACCTTTACGACACCGACCTTTTCACCTTTGGACGCCAAGAACTCAGCCGTGTCGTGAGCGGTGTCGGCCGCTGAACCCATCACAACGATGACTTTCTCAGCGCCTTGGGGCCCGACGTAATCAAACAAATGATAGCTTCGCCCAACGAGCTTGCCAAATTTGTCCATTGTCTCCTGAACAATCCGCGGGGCAGCCAAATAATATTTATTCACCGTTTCTCTGCCTTGAAAGTAAACATCGGGATTCTGCGCTGTGCCGGAAATCATAGGCTTGTCCGGTGACAGCGCCCTAACTTTGTGTTGAGCAACTTCTGTTTCATCAATCATCGCACGCATATCATCGAACGATAACTGCTCAACCTTTTGAACCTCGTGGCTGGACCTGAAACCGTCAAAGAAATGTATGAAGGGCACCCGCGAGGCCAGGCTCGCTGCCTGAGCGATGAGTGCAAAATCCATAACCTCCTGAACGTTACACGAACAAATCATGCCGAAACCGATCTGGCGACAAGCCATCACGTCCGAATGGTCGCCGAAGATTGAAAGTGCCTGACAGGCCAATGACCTCGCCGAGACGTGAAAGACGGTCGGCAGCAGTTCGCCCGCAATTTTGTACATATTGGGAATCATCAGCAAAAGTCCCTGTGAGGCCGTGAAAGTCGTCGTCAATGCACCCGTCGCAGATGCACCGTGTAAGGCTCCTGACGCCCCGCCTTCCGACTGCATCTCCGTAACCGAAGGAACCGTCCCCCAGATATTAGGCTCACCTCTGGCTGTCTTTGCATCGGCAATTTCCCCCATAACTGAACTTGGAGTAATCGGATATATAGCAATTACTTCATTCGTAGCGTGGGCCACATATGCTGCCGCCGCATTGCCGTCAATTGTAACCATTTTGCGATTCATAGCTTCTCCACCTTCTAAGACAAGAACCATAAACAACTTAACTACACAGGCCTGCACCGTCACAGCAGGTCTTGCGCATTACGAAATGCTTTTATACAACTTTTTACTGCATCAGGCAATGTAAATTTTGTCAGAATTGAGAATAAGGTTTGCCCGAAAGCTGCAAATACCAGCCCCCGCTGTGGAGAATCCAGAGCCAAACACTTTCTCTACCTTCGCGGGCCTCTGGCCGTGCTCAAAATGAAATAAAGGGAGGTACTAACCCATAAAGGCAGGTGAAATTACAAAAAAGAGGAGTATCAAGCTGAGGCCGTCCAAGAACGCCCACACCCAAAGCTCCTTAGAGCAGCGCCCAGTCAATACTCCTCTTTTCTGAAGATCATCCTCCCCTTAAAGACTAAAAATTTTTAGGAAGATCATCATCAAACAAGTTAAAACACCTAATGCTTGAGCTTTAAGGATATGTATATTATACCACCTGTTACAGCGGGCTTGTTATCAGGATATTCCTGATTTTGGCGGTAGAAATACCTGATTTCGATGCCGACAGAGCAATGACTGCCGCTCCTGTTAAAAAATGCAGCCCCACTCAATTAACGGCTATGTTTCGAGGGATGTGAGCCCTTTGCGGATAGCATATTTTGTAAGCTCGGCTACAGTGTGAATATCCAGCTTATTCATTATTTGCCGACGATGCGTCTCGACGGTCTTGACACTGATGTGCAGTTTCAAAGCGATTTGCTTTGTTGACCTTCCTTCCGCCAGAAGCTGGAGTACCTCCCGTTCCCTGCTCGTCAGGACATCCAAACCCGAAAAATCAGCTTTTGATAAGCGGTGCAGGTAGTCATCAACCACAACACCGGATATGGAAGGACTCAGATAGGTTTTGCCGGCGACAACAGCGCGGATTGCACGGGCCAATTCCTCAAAGGCGCAGTCCTTCAGCAGATAGCCTGAGGCACCGCTTTTTAGCATCTCCGTTACAAATAGCGAGTCGGAATGCATCGATAACGCGACTATCCTGACATTGCCGAATTCGCGAGTAATCTGGCGAGCTGCCTCCATGCCGTTCAAGTCCGGCATAGTAACGTCCATAATAACTACATCGGGTAACAGTTCCCGCACCAGACGTACCGTCGTGCGCCCCTCTTCAGCCTCAGCCACCACTTCCATATCAGACTGCTTGTCAAGCAACGAGCGCAGGCCCTGCCGGGTAATCTTGTGGTCATCTGCCAATAAGATTCTTATGCTCATTTACGTCCCTCCCCGCTGTTTTGGCTCTCCTGGTCTATTGGCGCCGTCAGAGTAACCCGAGTCCCACGCCCGGGTTTGGATTGAATCTCAAGATGACCACCGATGTGCCCCAATCGTTCGCGTATGCTAAACAGGCCGAACCCCCCTGTTTTGTAATCGTGAGAACCGGCTTTGGATATGTCAAAGCCAACGCCGTCGTCCTCAACGCTCACCCGTATCTCATTACGCACTCTTCGAGTTGAAACCGTTACGTTGTGGGCCTGCGCGTGCTTTGCAACGTTGACCAGCAACTCCCGCACGGCCTGGAATAGAAGAATACGAACATTATTATCCAGCGGTTTGGTCTGCCCATCAGCTTTGAAGTCGGCTGAAAGGCCGTACTGCTGCCTTGTTTGTCTAACGAGCCATTCCACAGCCGCTTCGAAACCCAGCTCATACAGGACCGGAGGACTCAGCTCGAACGTCAGTGACCGTGTGCTCTCAATCGTCTGGGAGATTAAATTGCGAATTTCCTCCAGGTCTTCGGCAAGTTCCGGTGAAGCCGCCGATTCCCGCAGCGACTCTATTTTTATTTTGGAGATAGCCAGGTTCTGACCCACATGGTCGTGCACATCCATTGCTATTCGCCGCCTCATGCGTTCCTCAGCCAAGGACAGTTCCGAAGCCAAAGACCGCAGTTGCTCGTTGACCCTCGCAAGGTCGGCCGTTCGCTGCTCAACCCGAATCTCCAACTCATCCCGTGCCTGCTGCAGCTCCTCTTCGGCGCGCTTGCGCTCGGTGATGTCGCGAAGTATTCCTCTACCTCCTGCAAAGTTGCCGTCTCTGTCATAAACAGCAACAACCTTAGTTTGACCGTAAATTTCTTTTCCATCTTTTGTTAACCAGACAGATTCAATATCAATTTCTCCCGTCGTAACTAATTCCTGCAGTTTTCGGCCGAAATCCCTCTTCGCTTCTTCTTTACTTAAAACCTCAGTAAGATGCACCCCAATCATTTCATCTTTAGAATATCCTAAGGTCCTGGCCATTGCATCATTTACATAAGTAAGATTCCCGTCTTTATCTATGATATGCATTAAATCACTTACGGTTTCCATAAAGGTTCGGAATTTTTCTTCGGATTCTCTTAGCGCCTCATCCGCTCGTTTGTGCTCGGTGATGTCCCTGAAGTACCAAACTCTACCGTAGTACTTGTCATTTGAATCCAGCAAAGGAGAAGAATACCTGTCAAAAACTCTGCCGTCCTTAAATTGTATCTCGTCTCTGCTTTTTTCATTTTTGTGGGCATAAAGATATCTCACTTTCTCCAGGAACTGCTCAGGGTTTTTTAACTGGCTTACGACGTATTGAAGCATCTTTTCGTCGTCCCTTGTATCTAAAATCTGCTGAGGTATATTCCACATCCGACCAAAATTGTTGTTGAATGAAATAGATTTTCCTTCACCGTCTACAACCAGAATTCCGTCGATAGACGTCTCGGACTGTGCTTCCAAAAGAGTACTCTTAAATAAAAGTTCCTCCTCCGCCCGCTTGCGCTCGGTGATGTCTATAACGGCACCAGTCAAATACAAAATGTGGTCGTCCTCATCATAGAGGGGCTTGCCCTGATCGCGCAGCCAGCGAACAGTACCGTCTGGGCGTACGATCCGGAATTCCGCCACATACGTACAATGCTCACGTAAGGTACGCTGAATCTCACCGTCAACCATGTCCCGGTCCTCAGGATGAACACGCTGGAGGAAATCCTCAACCGGCTGTGTAGACTCGACTGCTTCCAGCCCAAGAATCCCGTTAAAGCTGGCATCTCGCGTGTCCTGATTGGTTGCCGGATCCCACCGCCAGGTGCCCATCTGCGATGCGGAAAGCGCCACTCGCAGACGTTCTTCGCTTTCCCGCAGTGACTGCTCTGTGTTCTTGCGCTCGGTGATGTCCCTGGCAATATGTACTGCCCCGATAAGTTTTCCGTTATCATCAAAAATAGGTGAGGTGCTAATCAAAAGAGGGATGCCTATATTTGGGTCTTCTACTTCCTGGGTACAAGGTTCTTTATCTTTTTTAGTCTTTTCAAAGGGGCAACCTGGCCAGGGTTTATCTGATTTATGAAGTAATTCATAGCACTTTTTGCCAATGATATCTTCGGGCTTTAATTTAAGCGCTTCAGGAAAGGCCTTATTCATTTTGGTAATAGTGAAATCTTTATCCACGATAAAGACTAAATCTGCTATTGCATTAAATGTCCTGCCCCATTCTTCAGCCGCCTTTTTTATTTCCTCCTCCGCCTTCTTGCGCTCGGTGATATCTCTTATAATTCCTTGTATTCCGACTGTTTCACCGTCCTTAAGTATAGGTGAGGAGTTAAGCTCAACGAAGACGTGGCTCCCATCCTTCCTCATTGCCTCCATCGGAAGAATGCCGAGGTTCCTGCCTTGCATATTTTCGACAAAGCGTTGTGAAACTCGGGGTATCTCGGATTCAATCAGGTAATTCTTAAAATGTGTCCCTACCATCTCTTGCGGCTTGTAATGGAATATCTTCTCACTGGCGGCGGAAATATAGGTCAGATAACCCTGAGCATCTGTCATAAATATTATGTCGAAGCTTCTCTCAGCAAGACCGCTGAACCTCTCCTCAGACGCTGTCATTTCTTCCTCGGCCCGCTTGGATGTGGTGATGTCGCGGGCAATGCCAATGAGCCCAATAATGTTTCCCTTATTATCAAACTGTGGGACCTTTATAGCTTGAAACCAGCGTTCTTTTCCGTCCGAGCCGGTCATGTGCTTGGTAATTTCTGTCGGCTTGCCCGTCTTAAAAACAAGCTTGTCATCTTCGATATTTTTTCCGGCTTCGGCTTTCTCTGGCATTATTTCATAGTCATTTTTTCCAATAACTTGCTCACGAGATAATCCGAAGGCCTCTAAGGTTTTGTCGTTGGCGATAACATATCGGCTTTTCAGGTCTTTAAAAAAGATGACATCATGTGCGGATTCCACCATAAATTGGTATTGTTTGAGTTTCTGCTCCACTTTTTTGTGTTCAGCTTCTATCCGTTCCAGCTTTCCTACGCGAGAGCGCAGCGTCTGCAACTCTTCAATGAGCGTTGCTTTAGTCTTTCCGGAATCGCACATAGCTTTACCTTGACTCTCTTACCGAC
>Ga0114919_10004945_pt1 | contig 10662 bp, 9 predicted proteins | sample BlataG_FD_88682 | JGI IMG/M metagenome (GOLD analysis project Ga0114919, IMG submission 88682) | Deep subsurface microbial communities from Black Sea to uncover new lineages of life (NeLLi) - Black_00105 metaG | ecosystem: Environmental > Aquatic > Marine > Oceanic > Sediment | place: Atlantic...
CCTTTTCCTAGAAAAGAACCACCCCTCCAGTTCATTGCCGTCAGTTCACCCCTCTCAACCAACTCGCTCCCCCCCCCACCCCCCCCCCCCACCCACCCACCCCACCCCTCGCACACAGGTGGCCGGTGGCGACATCCCCCACACTCTATTCTACGGCCCCCCAGGAGCAGGCAAGAAGACTCTCATTCTAGCTCTCCTTAAGCAAATCTACGGATCCGGTGTAGAAAAGCTCAAAGTTGAATGCAAACCATGGAAGATCCAACTCCCCTCCAGAGTCTTGGAGCTAGAGCTGACCACCCTCTCTTCAGCATACCACTTGGAGCTCAACCCCAGTGATGCAGGCAACAATGATAGATATGTCGTTCAGGAAATCATCAAAGAAATGGCCCGTTCTCGCCCAATAGGCCTCGATGGCCAAGCTGGTTTCAAGATCCTGGTTCTGAATGAAGTGGACAGGTTGAGTAAAGAAGCTCAGCATTCCCTGCGTAGAACAATGGAAAAATATTCTTCAGCTTGCCGCCTTGTTCTCCAATGTAGTAATGTCAGTAAAGTGATAGAACCAGTACGATCACGTTGCCTCTGTATTAGAGTAGCGGCTCCAACTGAAGCCAAAATCACTGACATGCTCCAAGCCACTTCAGCAGCAGAAGGTCTCAACCTACCTGCGGAGCTAGCAACGCGCATCGCACAATCCTCTGAACGCAACCTGCGTCGCGCCCTCCTCTCCCTGGAAGCAGCCAAGGCAGCAAACTACCCATTTTCTCCCGACCAAACAGTAGCCTTACCAGACTGGGAAATGTACATCAATGAAATAGCAGGCGACATTATTAGAGAGCAGAACCCTAAATCTCTCTATCAAGTACGTGGTAAGTTGTATGAGCTCCTAGTCAACTGCATTCCCCCTGAATTAGTGTTGAGAAAGCTGACATTTGCTGTTTTAAAGAAACTGGACGATGAGTTGAAGAGAGGGGCGGCGTGTAATGCTGCCGGGTTTGACCATAGATTGCAGCAGGGATCCAAGGCTATATTTCATTTGGAAGCGTTTGTTGCTAGAATTATGAGCGATTATAAGCAATGGCTTATTACCTCTATGGATTTCTAATATAGAGGATTAGCTTAACATTTAACAACAAATCAAATAGCAAAATTCCACGGAGATCTATTGTACACATGGTGATAGGTGAATGTTCATTCGTCCTTGTATATACAAGGTATAGTACCGTCATCAAGTTTCTTTCTTTCTCTCTCTCCTTCTTCAAAATTTGGGTGGAGTGGTATGTACTGTAGGCAGAGCACAAACTTGCTCTAAAACCTCTTTCTTAAGATCAAGATAATTAGCCAATAAATCCTGCCCAGCATCAGCTCCACTGGGCAAGCCAGCCAGGCCCCAACTCATGAGTAGTTTATCCATTGCGGATGTCTGCTTGGCTGCTTCTAGCAAATGTGTAGATAAGTCACTTGCCTGGGCATGGCAGGGGAGGTTGAGGAAGGTTGATGCATGACCTACTGCTGCTGCTGCTGCTGAGGTGCCAAGGAGATTGTCAGCGGAGCCTCCAAACCAAGAAAACAATCCACCACCACCACCACCGAGGCTTAGACCGCCGCCACCACCACCAAAGTGACAGAACCAGGATAGCCAGGCATTCCATGCTATAGAGACTACATTGTTGAATAGTATTCTATGTTCACTTGGTACGATCTTTATACAGTTAAAATTGTGTGTACGGGAGAGGGAGAGGGAGAGGTGGGTTAGTAAGGGAGAATGGGGGAGGAAAATGGGAGGATTTTTTCAATGAATGAGAACATCATCTTTCATATATTCACCATATTCAATTATTATATTTAGCTCACCTTGAAGTTGAAGTAATGAGCCATTGGCCACAGCAGATAATTTGCCAATACAGTAGGGACCACTTTACTTTGAATGGTCAACAAAATCGCCTCTGGATGTCCTTCCAGGAGCTTCAAGAATGCAAAAAATACACACGTCATAGCAGGAGCCCATATGAGCTGATCAAGAGCTGTCTTAGTCAGAACAGCTTTGTTGGACTTGGGATCATTAGGGTAAACTTTGGCATCTAGGAGTTTGTACCAGAAATGGCCGATGGGGCCGTCGAGGAGAAGGCCGTATAAGCCTAGCCTGAGGGTTCTGTACGGGTCAAAGGGGCTCTCTATAATGGTTTGTGCTAGTCTGTCTCCAATGGTGAAGCCGATGAAGGAGGTGCAAGCCTTGGTGGCGACGGGGTTGCGTCGGAGGAAGGTGTTGTAGGTTGAAACGAATCGCTGCAGAGGGTTGAGCTTTTTGTTGTCAGAAGTGGAGGTAGAAGGATCTGAATCAACGTCTTCTGAGGTCTTGGGTGTGGTGATATCGCTATCCTTAGGAAAGGGGACGCTACCATCGCCTGAATATCCTGCTTGAGCAGCATTTATAACTAATCTTGACACTCGATGTTTAATGGAAATCGAGGCTTTGGATGGTAAATTATTCGCTGTTATACATCTGTGAGACTCCAGTGATCGACTAGTTCTCCCCAGCTGAGCTTTTACCGGTCGAAGTTTGGAAAGTTTTTCTGGCAAAATTTTGGTTTCCTTTTTTTGAAATGCAGGTTTGACGTTCATACGGTGAGTTAGCATTGCACAGTGCAAGTTTGTGTTCCAATTATTCAAATAAACACGGGTTTAACCATCATTTTCAGTCGTTTTCCCGCTAATATTACTGTAAGCCCTCATCCAATCAGCGCCAAATCCCATCAGCTTCCTGTGAGGCTCTCACAGCCAGGGAAAAGCGGACCCTACTCTTATACACATATATCACATTATATGACAGTATTGCATTCATACAATCCTATATATCACCATCACAGAATTCAAATTCAGCCTTCTTCATCAAATCACCCCAGTCAACCCTGCCTAGCCCAGGAGGTACCTTTTCCTGTTGCTGCTGCTCTTTACCTATGCTAGGAAGAGGGGGGTTCTTACTCCCTCCCTCTTCTTCATTTCTTACTCTCAATTTATCATCTCCAGAAGAGGATGATGATGTTTTATTGTGTGACACTACATTAGATATTTCCTTATCACTACCATTACCACTACCAGCTGATGGTGATGATGAAGATGCAGACAGAGAGGAAGATGGTCTCCCACCTCCTTCTCCTACTTCGTTATTCTTATTACTATTATTAGTAAGGCTAGCTAATTCAGTCATACTTCTCATACTCCTCACCAATTTCAATGGAACGTTCATCCCCCTACTACTAGCTTCCAAACTCTTCTCCCATGTTTTCAATAAATCAGTGTTTGAAGGATGATGCCTGACTGAAGCTTCCTTGAACCCAACATTGCCAAGTACAAAATCAAATACCGACAGATATTTGCTCTTAAACACATCTCTCCTGGCTCCCATGTGGTCGGAGTAACAATGGCAGATGGCAGCACTGGCTATTGAGAATAAGATGACATCCAGTCTCTTAGGAACTGCACGCTCTGGTATCCAGCCCCATATATAAGCACACAGCATGAAGGATTCTAACGATCTGCTAACACAATAGAGCGCTAATTCCATCCTACGTGATTTCTTCTCGACAAAGGTAGCCAGTCCAGCTACCCAGCATGTAGCAGCTATACCAGCTCCTGTTGCTTTACCAGTCATTTGAAACCCACCACATGCCCCTCTCCACGCCAGACTGCAATACAGGCCCAAAAATACAGAGGAGCGCAGCCCACCAAGAGCTATTTTCTTCCATAATTCAGGTGCGACTGCAGGATTGAGCAGCCTCTTCCTATGAACTAATGCAGCGGGTATGAGGTACACGGGGATGTATACAGGGAGAGCTCTAAGTACCCCCTGGGGAAGGAATGTAATGGAATGCTCAGTGCACCCTGTTCCCGGGTGGAGAAAGGAGCATGGTCTGGAGTCGGTATGGCGAGAGTGGGGGGTGTGGTGAAGAGAAGAGAGGGTGGAGCCTTCTGCCCCACCTCTGGCTACTAGCTCCCTGACACCTTGGTAAACATACAGTGGTTTACCTCCATGTTTGTTTAAAAAGGCAACGTAGCTGGATGGGAGGGTTTCAGGGAGGACGATCCAGCTGTAGCCAATTTGGGCTGTGGAAAGGCAAACGAGAGCGACGTCGCCGTGTTTCCATCTTGTTGGGGCAAGTAGATGGCGTTTCCATGGTTGAGCGGTTGGGAGGTTGCCGCAACGGACTAGTAAGGCCAGTCCTCTGATTAAGATGTAGAGAGCAAGACTGGTGTGGGATTCCTTGCTGCCTGTGAGGAGGAGGGTGGGGCCAGCTGCAGCACCGGCTGCCATGGTTCTCCAAGACTGGGTACGATGATGGCCACCAAAAAAGGCGACAAGTTCATCAGCGGCGACAAAGGTGCCAGAGAAGGCACCAAGGAAAGCTGCCCATTGGAGGGATTCTTTGATGAGTTGAACAAGAGAGGGTCTGAATTTAGTGTGTCTCTTCTTCTTGGTGGCAGTGGAGACGAGGCGGAGGAGGTAAGAGGCGAGGTTTAGGCCGCCTCGAATCGCAAAGCCGGTCGTTGCTCCCCTGACAACTGCAACTGTGAATCTATCGACAGCTCTATCGGTATCGAACTCTTCCAGCCTATTGTGGAGGAGCTTTCTGAGCTCTTGGACAGTTTCTTTTGACATGAAACCAGTGGGAATTGCGGGGGTTGATCAGGAGAAAATCATCTAAAGATTCCAGTTTTGTAGAGTGCATCACTGCATACTGCCTCTTGTATTGGATCTGTCAGTACTTGCACTACTAAAGTTGTAATAAAAGACCATTGTAGACAACGGTGCCCCTGTTTTGGCCCTTAAGTTTTCAAAAAAACGATGTCGAGGCGGTTTTCTGGGGAAGCCAAAGTAGGAGTTTTCTCCTATATTGTCGTCTTTCTATTCTTCCTAACATAATAAACTTATTGTTCGAGACATTCTACATCACTTAGAAGCACATAGACCTTAATTTCTAAACAATTCTACTGAATCAACCAGGATTTGATCTTGATTTAACTTCAAGTTGTAGATACGTTTAATTTCATCTCTAGGTTGTATTAACGCTGTAATCTTGATCTGGTCGCTTTCACTAATCATCATGCCAACTTCAAGTAGCCAAATCTTGGTAACTGTCCACAACAACTAGCAATCTCTCGCTCCCTCGCTCCGACAGAACGAGCCACAAAACACAAAATGGACTCACCCTTTGCTCACTCTCCAGCTGTGCAAGGCAACCTATACACCCAAGTTGCAATCTTCACCCTTGGAAACACATTTTCACTAGTCCTCGCCTTGCTTGTCTACAATCTATGGGTAGTTTTTAGCGATTTCAGAGATCCCATCTTATGGGCCCTCCTCTCATCTGTCGCTCTCAGGGAACCCAAAGACTGGATCGTTCACCGCCTGTCTAAATCACTGGACAGAGAGGACTGCTCAGCATTGTGGGCCTTGACCAGTATTGCTGCTGCCCCATTTACATCTTTATTTGAGGTGGTTGTAGAGGTTAGGCGTTATATTAAGAAATGGAATGTTCGGGCCAGAGCTTTAATGCAACAACAACAACAACAAAGAGCAGCGGCAGCTGCAGCAGGAAGTTCTCGCACCCCTGTGTCTCCTTTTTTCACCACTACAGCTGCTCAACAACAACAGCAAGTTCATTCGACGCTCTCTCCAAAGAGACTGTTTTCTCACATTCCTCCAACCACCAGCAAGCTGAGTACATATGTAAGAGCGGGTTTAGATGTCTTGCAATCAACTAGAATCACAAATAAAAGAAGAAAGAAAAAGTCTTCACGCACTACTGCTGTTGGGGGGGTACTCCCTCAAGCAGGAGGAGCTGGAGCAGGGGCCTCTTGGGACAATACGAATACTGGCAGGCCAACAATGACAGGAGGAGCGACAATGCTGAGCTGGTTGTTGAGAGCATGCCTAGCATGGATCCTCTACCAATGGGTAGTGACAGCTTGGTCTGCAACCATGCAAGTCTTAGTACTAACACTCAGTATTCTTTTAGTCTTGGCGGGTATACCATTGTTGTTTTTCACTACTAATTGGCTGGGGGCTGCTGTATTGACTCCACTCAAGACCCCTTTGAGTCCAGTGTCAAGGTTACACATGACAGGAGGAGGAGGAGGAGGAGGAATTACCACTACTAGAGGAGCAGGAGCAGGAGCAGGAGGAGTGAAGAAGAAGGGAGGAGGATCCCAGGCATCACCCATCACTGATATATCTACTACTACCACCACAACTAAACCTACTACTACAACTGCACATAAAAGAAAGGTAGCTGAATCTTCACCCAACTCATCACCATTCCTACATAATACTAAAAGACAAGAAACCATTCCTGAAGACACTTCACCATATAGTAGTAGTCTTTCATTTCAGTTAGATAATAGCACTCCTACACAGTTCAGGCATGGTTTTAGAAACGATAGTTATAATGGCACCCATACTACTGATACTGATACTAATATGAGTGTGATGTCTACTGTTTTAAAGGGAGCAACTTGGGCAGCCAATGGGACGGTAGTCTCAATGAGAGCTCTATTGCGTAGCATGGACAGAGGGCTGAAGAATGGTCTGAAGGCAAATCTGGACGCACTGGCTTCATTGTTGCTGATCTTGGCTTTGATGATCGGGACGACGGCATTGGCGCTGTTTTTGTCTGCAAGGGTGGCACAGGAAGGGAGGACGGCTGTGACTACCTTTAAGAATTCGTTTCCTGCTGCTTGGGCTAATGCAGCAGCGGCTACCTTTACACCCAGGCATATAGATTTGAGTCCTGCTGTTATTGTTGATCATATTGAAGGAGAAGGACAGAAAGGAGATGAACAGCAAGGAATAGGAGAGAAGGATAACAATGAGCAGCAGCAAGCTACACCATTAGAACAACAAGAGGAAGAACAAGAAATAGACGTTGCGAACAGATTACTACTGCAACACCAACAAGAAGAACAACAGTTACCAGAGTGGTTGGCCAAATATCAAAAAGACGCCATCGACCTCGCACAGAGCTCCCTCCCTGGCCTCATCAGATGGATGGACGCCCGCCTAATAGACTTTGTCACTGCCAACAACCTCACTGCAGCACTCACAGACGTCAGGCTCATTGTTGAGACGGTGCAGGGACCCAGGAGGTGTTCAGAGAGGGGGAGGGAGAATAGAGTGGTGGAGGCAGCCAGGGCTGAAGTGAGGGCAGCAGAGGCAGAGGGGAGATTGAAAGCGGCAGAGGTTGGGCTGGAGGAAGCTAGACGTGCCCTGAGTGATGCAGTTGTTAGATTGAATGAAATGCAGTCTCCCAGTGAAGAGCATAAGAGTGGGAGCAAGGGGAGTGGCAATATTCACGATGATAAGAAGAAGAATGCCTGTGGCATCAATAATAATAATGGTGGTGGTACATCATGCATTCATTCCACTACCAACAACAAGGATAACAATAAATCATCAAGCTGGCTCGTCTTGCAAAATGAGATTGTCAGAGCCGATGCAGCAGTCAATGAAGCTAGACATATCCATGATCTTGCCTCGTCAGCATCTGAAGAAGCTCAGCGTACACTCCACTCTACCACTGCACGCTTAGCTCTTTGCGTAGATAATGAGATCAATAGCACTAGAAGCGGTCGTCATTTGACTGCTTATGATCATGACCATCATCATGTGTATGAGGAAGGAAAGGAGGGCGAGATGGATATGAAACAAGGCACCACAGCAGGCCCACCATCATCGCAATTACCAGGACTGGCTGGTGAACTGTCAGAACGTCTCCAATCTGGGTATGCGAAACTATGGAGAAGACAGCTGAGAGAGGGGGTCGCTGATATAAAAGCTGCTGCTATGCATGCTATGGATGCATTGAGGAATGCTACACAATTGCCGGCAACAAGTGGCGGCAATGCCTCGTCGTCATCATCGTCAGGATCGGCATCTGCAGCGGCGGCGGCGGCAGATTTGACAGCATTGCAACGCCTAGTAGCTGCCATTGCAGAGCCTCTTCTTGCAATAGGTCGGCTCATCGCAGTGTATGTAGGATCCTCAGCAGCAGCTGCACTCATGGGAGGGCTGGGTGTACTGAGACTAGGCATAGGCGTATTTAAAATCGGCACCCAGCTCGTCCTCTTCTTAGCCTTGTTGTACTACCTCTTGGCAGCCAGAAGAGACCCTCTCCTCCATGCAGCTGCAGTGCTCCCTCTCTCAGACAGAGGACGAAGAAGAGTCGCAGCTGCACTCAACAGAGCACTCGGCGGTGTCCTTTCCTCCATGCTCAGATTAGTCATATTTCACGGAGCATTCACCTGGCTGTTGCATTCCATTTTAAACGCCCCTCTGGTCTACACCACCACAGTAGCATCTGGCATCTCTGCTCTCCTCCCATTTGTGCCCACCCCTGTAGTAGCCACCCCATCTACTGCTCTACTGGCATTCTACTATAAAAAGCCACTCAAAGCAATGGTACTTGCGCTAGCTCAACTGGCTGCTTATTGGAATGGTGACACTATCATTCTACAAGATGTTGGTCATGCCTACCTCATGTCCTTGGGGATTTTAGGGGGCCTCTATGCATTTGACAATCCACTACAGGGATGTATACTAGGTCCTGTATTGCTATCTCTATCTTCAGTTTTATATGAGCTGCATTCAGAGTTTATGGGAGCCTCTTCATCATCACACTATGGTGTTGGCCATAATAATAATAATATGAATAATAATAATACTGCAGGAATGATGTTCAGGGGGGGAGGTGGACCTCCTACAAAGGCAATGACCGATACTAATATTATTTCTAATACTGTGTTACCTAGTGGTATGCCAAGCTTGAGGGTAGATATACCCTCAAGTCCTGCTGGGAGTGGAGCAATTCGGGGGGCAGTAGGTAAGGAGGAAGAAGGAGAGGAAGAGGAAGAGGAGGCATCATTGGCAGTTCATGTTGTAGGGGTTGAAGGGATAGATAGCGATGAGGTGGTGAGCCGGCATAGACCTGGATCGTCTGGTATGGGAAGTGGGAGTAGCTTTAGTTTCTTGCAGCATCAAGATGGGAAGACAAAGAGTGAGTGAGGGGAAGAGAAACGGGAGGGAAAAAACTGGCCCATCAGGACGGGGGCAAAGTGGGGGTTTAAAGGTGAGATACCCTGCACGTATTGGCAATAATTAGTTGACTTGATACATATATGCTTTAAGTAGACATAACACGCTGTTATCAATTGGGACCTGAGAGAACTGGGATCAGCATCAAATTTGAAGAATCATCAGGTTTTAGACGTTGGAAGTTATGGCAGGGTTTGGGGCTGTTACATTTGGCCAACAAGCCAGTAATGCGTACAACCCAAACAAGGATTTTGAAGTTCCCTCTCCACGTAAGTTGATTTCCCTCCACTCCCCCCCGCTCGCCGACAATCAGAGCACCATCTCTCACTTCACCCTCACCACCCACCCTTTCATCATTCCGTCATTTCCACAGCCGAGGACGGCATCAGTAGTCTCACATTTAGTCCAGTATCCAACCACCTAGTTTCAACCTCATGGGATTCCCGAGCTCTTTGCTGGGACATCCAGCCATCTGGCCAGGCCATTCCCAAGGCAGCAGTGACCCTGGACAAACCCCTCCTCTGCTCTGCCTGGTCTTCAGACGGACAAGCAGTCTTCCTAGGAGGCTGTGATGGCACAGTTAAAATGTGGAACTTAGCGACCAACCAACAGCAGCAAATAGCTCAGCACAGCGGCCCAGTAAGGCATTGTTTTTACGTGTCGCAGATGAATTGCGTGATCACCGGATCTTGGGATAGAACTGTCAAATTTTGGGACATGCGGTCTCCAAATCCTATGTTTACCCACAACTTACCGGAGAGGTTGTATGCTATGGATGTATCACATCCTCTACTTGTAGTAGGTACTGCTGACCGTACCATCCAAGTCATCAATTTACAAAACCCTTCCACTGTCTACAAACAGTTACAGAGTCCTCTAAAATACCAAACCAGATGCCTGACCGCCTTCCCAGACACCACGGGCTACCTAGTTGGCAGTATAGAAGGCCGAGTAGCTGTGCATCATGTAGAAGATGCCATGCAAGGGAAGAATTTCACCTTCAAATGCCACCGTGATGGTGCTGACGTGTATGCAGTCAACTCCATGGCATTCCACCCTGTTCACGGTACCTTTGCCACTGCTGGATCTGATGGTGCTTACAACTTCTGGGACAAGGATAGTAAACAAAGACTAAAGGCCATGTCTAAGGCTAATTTACCCATTCCTTGTGGTGTTTTCAACAGAGATGGGTCTATATATGCGTATGCAGTTTCTTACGATTGGTCTAAAGGATATGCTGAACATAATCCCACTACTTCTAAAAGTCACATTTTGTTGCATGCTCCACAGGAATCAGAGGTGAAGGGGAGGTCGAGACCAGCTAGTACTGGGAGGAGGTAGTTTCATTTGTTATTGCGACAAAAAATCTGTTTGGTGTAAACAATGGAGAGAATTGCAAAAAAAAAAAAAGTCAACTTTACAATAAGAAAGAACAAGGTGCTCTGGTAGCAGGGACCGTGACAAATAAATTCCCACCCCACCCCCCCCCCCCCACCCCACCTCATCAATATTAACATTAATAAAAATATTAATACAAAAACCCCACACCACTCCACACTTCTATCATCCCCTCTTCC